>Ga0194058_10000574_pt1 | contig 18179 bp, 13 predicted proteins | sample SepL4417m_MetaG_FD_155490 | JGI IMG/M metagenome (GOLD analysis project Ga0194058, IMG submission 155490) | Anoxic zone freshwater microbial communities from boreal shield lake in IISD Experimental Lakes Area, Ontario, Canada - Sep2016-L442-17m | ecosystem: Environmental > Aquatic > Freshwater... | reverse complement strand
TTGATTCCTAGGTCAACAGCGGCCACCCGAAAACGTGTCGGCCCATCAGCGGCAACGGTGTACGCCTCCCCCACCGTCACTTCCGCGGTCAGGTCAGCCCCCGCCATTCCTGGCGACTGACGCACTCGCTCAACCAGCTCTTCGACGGGTTGACCCGAAGCATCGCCGCTAAACAGGCCCACGCGCATGGCACCCCGATCGCGCAGGTGCCTGGTCAGAGCGCGCGTGTCAACTTCACATACGCCAACGATGCCATCGCGCCGCAGATCATCATCGAGGGTGCGCTTCGACCGCCAATTGCTGGCGATGCGACTGGGGTCTCGTACGACATAGCCAGCCACCCAGATTCGCCGCGACTCGGGGTCGTCGTCGTTGACCCCGGTATTACCGATGTGAGGGGCCGTCATCACAACGACCTGACGCTGGTAGGACGGATCGGTGAGAGTTTCCTGATAGCCCGTCATGCCCGTTGAGAAGACCGCTTCACCAAATGTTTCACCCACTGCACCAAAGGAACGACCGCGAAAAACGCGTCCATCTTCAAGCACCAGCACTGCAGGAACGCGCTGCTCGGTGTTCGCGTTCATGCGTCACTTCCGTACGTACGGCGTCCGCGAAGGAAGGTGGCGACAATGCGCGTTGGTAAGTCGAGTCCTGCGTACGGAGTGTTGCGCGAACGTGACGCGAGCGCCGACGCAGTCACCACCGTGCGCGCAGCGGGGTCAATAAGCACGAGGTTCGCAGGCTCGCCGGGTGCAATGGGACGACCCTGGCCCTCGAGCCGGCCGATGCGGGCCGGCGCGATCGACATGCGATCAGCAACTCCTGCCCAGTCGAGCAATCCGGTGACGACCATGGTTTCGGCGACCACAGCGAGTGCGGTCTCGAGTCCGAGCATGCCCATTGCCGCGGCCTGCCACTCGCAATCCTTGTCCTCCGACGGGTGGGGTGCGTGGTCGGTGGCAACGACATCGATCGTTCCGTCGGCAAGTCCCGCGCGCAGCGCCTGAACATCGGCGGCAGTACGCAACGGCGGGTTGACCTTGTAGACGGGGTCGTAGGTCGCTACGAGGTCATCGGTGAGCATCAAGTGATGCGGTGTGACCTCAGCGGTGACGCGAATGCCCCGTGACTTCGCCCATCGAATCAAGTCAACCGAGCCAGCGGTGGATACATGGCACACGTGCAGTCGCGAATCGACATGCTCGGTCAAGAGCACGTCGCGCGCGATGATCGCTTCTTCCGCCACCGCCGGCCAACCCTTGAGGCCGAGCACTCCCGACATCACGCCTTCATTCATCTGCGCGTCTTCGGTCAGCCGGGGTTCTTGGGAATGCTGCGCGATCACTCCATCGAATGCCTTGACGTACTCGAGCGCGCGCCGCATCAGCAGTGCGTCAGACACGCACTTGCCGTCATCACTGAACACGCGCACGCGGGCAGCGGAGTCGGCCATCGCACCGAGTTCGGCGAGACGTTGCCCGGCCAGACCGACGGTGACAGCACCAACTGGGTGGACATCGCAGTAGCCTGCCTGCGCCCCAAGTCGCCACACTTGCTCGACGACTCCCGCAGTGTCTGCCACTGGATCGGTATTGGCCATCGCGTGCACGGCGGTGAATCCTCCGGCGGCAGCAGCGCGGGTACCTGTCTCGACTGTCTCCGCGTCTTCGCGGCCAGGCTCACGTAAGTGCGTGTGCAGGTCGACGAGCCCTGGCAACACGATGAGTGACCGCGCTTCGATCACCGTCGCACCTGCTGTGTCGGCGCTACCCGAGGCGACAACCTCAGCGATCGACTCGCCCGCGATCACCACGTCACGACGTTCGCCATTGATGCTCACATCGCGAATGACGGTGGTACTCATGCGGACTCCTCTTCATCGGCGACCAGTGGCGCTCCCCCCAGCAGCAGGTACAACACCGCCATTCGCACACTGACACCGTTCGTGACCTGCTCGACAATCACCGAGCGCTCGGAATCGGCGACATCCGAGCCGATTTCCATTCCGCGATTCATGGGTCCTGGATGCATCACGATTGCATGTTCGGGTAGCGCCGCCATGCGCCGCGCATCGAGTCCGTAGCGGCGGCTGTACTCGCGTGCGCTCGGGAAGAACGCTGAATCCATTCGCTCGGCCTGGACTCGAAGCATCATCACCGCATCGGTCTGGGGAAGCGGTGCGTCGATGCTGTAACTCACTTCGCACGGCCACTGCTCGACGCCAACCGGAAGTAGCGTCGGCGGAGCAACAAGGGTGACCTGCGCTCCGAGCGTGTGCAGGAGATGCACATTGCTGCGCGCTACGCGACTGTGCAAGACGTCACCGACGATCGTGACGCGCCGCCCGGCAAGGTCACCCGCTCCCCCGCCGAGGTGCTCACGAATGGTGTACGCATCCAGAAGTGCCTGCGTGGGGTGCTCATGGGTTCCATCTCCCGCGTTGACCACCGACCCGCGAATCCAGCCCGAGGTGGCAAGCCGATGCGGAGCGCCACTCGCAGAGTGCCGAATCACCACCGCATCGGCACCCATGGCTTCGAGAGTGAGCGCAGTGTCTTTGAGACTTTCACCCTTCGACACGCTCGAGCCCTTGGCGGAGAAGTTGATGACATCGGCAGAAAGCCGCTTCGCCGCAGCTTCAAAGGAAATGCGCGTGCGAGTCGAGTCTTCGTAGAAGAGGTTCACCACCGTGCGCCCGCGCAATGTGGGCAACTTCTTGATGGGCCGGTCAGCGATCTGTGCGAGCTCTTGCGCCGTGTCAAGCACGAGTAGTGCGTCGTCGCGGGTGAGATCGGCAGCCGACAACAAATGCGCTTTCATGACTGCTCCTTCGGGCCTGACAGGTATACGCCATCTTCACCGTCGCGCTCGGCCAGTGCGACACGCACGTTCTCACGCATCGACGTGGGCAGGTTCTTGCCCACGTAGTCAGCACGGATCGGCAGTTCGCGGTGACCTCGGTCAACCAGGACTGCCAGTTGGACGGCCCGGGGGCGACCTACGTCGTTGAGCGCATCGAGTGCCGCGCGCACCGTGCGCCCCGAATAGAGCACATCATCAACAAGAACGACGAGTGCGTCATCAACGCCGGCTGCCGGAATCTCGGTCGGCAGCAACGCGCGCGCTGGTCGGCGTCGCAAGTCGTCTCGGTACATGGTGATGTCGAGGGACCCCACCGGTACCGCGCGACCTTGAATTTCCGAAAGCCGGGCGCCAAGCCGAGTGGCAAGTTCGACGCCTCGAGTGGGAATGCCCAACAGAATCACATCGTGGGCACCTGTAGTTCGCTCGTCGATCTCATGAGCCATCCGCGTAATCGCGCGGGCAATATCAGATTCAGACATCACCGGCTTGTCACCGGGGTGCATCCCTGCACTGTCCTGGGTGGTCGTCCCAGCATCCATTGTGACCTCCTTCCCCGCCTCACAGGACGGGTCGTTAAAGGATGTCTAGCAACGCCGACCCTACCCCATGCCCGACGGCGCGCCGTCAATCGGGAGGAGGCCTTCGTGAGGAGATGGGGTAAAGCGGCACACTCCCATAGCCGGAATGCATTACGCTCTGTAGCCGGGGGAACTGATAGTCCAAGGAGGACATGTGGCGAGCGATTACGCCAAGGCACTGGGATCTCGACTGCGCGCAATTCGCCAGCAGCAGGGACTGAGCTTGCATGGCGTCGAGGAGAAGTCCAAGGGCCGCTGGAAGGCCGTCGTCATTGGTTCATACGAGCGAGGTGACCGCGCGGTCACCGTACAAAAACTCGCCGAATTGGCTGACTTCTACGGCGTCCCCGTCTCCGAACTGCTCCCCGACAGCGCCCCTGCCTCAGCGTCCGAAGCCCCCCCGCGACTCATTCTCGATCTCGAGCGACTCGGATCAGTACCGGCGGAGAAGGCCGGTCCGTTGGCCCGATACGCAGCGGCCATTCAGGCTCAGCGAGGCGACTACAACGGACGAATCCTGTCGATTCGCCAAGAGGACCTGCGCACACTCGGAGTGATCTACGACGAGCCGGCCAGCCGACTGGCCGAGCAACTCATCGCCTGGGGCGTGCTCAATCCTGAAGCGCGGCAGGGACTGGACTAACGCGCGGACGCGGACGTCGCGCTGCATGGTGCACGGCGCTCATGAAGGTTTTGACGTGCCCCGGCAGGTCAGCCTGCAACATGTGCGCCGACACCGGGAAAACCGTGACTCCCGACGCCGAATAGCGTTGCAGGGTTGCCACGAAAGCCGCGTCTGGGGCGGCGAGTTCAATGGCAACCCCGACCGAATCGAGCCACGCGAGTGGCATTCCGACATGCTCGCCCGACGGGCCCACCAACCGGGTCTTCCACAGCGGTTCGGCGACTCCCGCTTCACGAATAAGAGTCGTGACCAGATCACCGACGCTGTGGCGTGACGCTTGGATGCGTGACATCAGAACAGCGCGAAGCGTGGCCGAACCCTGCCGCGGCCCCTCCCTCACCTCAACTAAGAGTTCATCGAGGGAGGTCAATCCACGGCGTACGCATTCATCAACCAGGACCGCAACGTCGCGCGCGCTATCGGCCCGACGCGCTGTGTCGGCAACAGCGCGACACGTCGAGGTCATGCGCAATCCATCGACGATCTGCTCGGTGGGCCACCTGCGCGTACGACCGACGTCGAGGTAACCGGCCGCCAAGAGGTGATGTTCGTGCGGCATGAGCAGATGCACTGGTTCGGGCAGCCGATGATCGTCGCTCACCTCTTGCAACCGCCCGGCACGCACACCTAGATGACGCAGGACCGTAGGCCCGGCGAGAATTCCATGAGGTGCCGAATACAGGAGCGCGGCACGTTCACGCTGCCGCCGATCGGGTCGACCACCGGTCACTAAATGCACTCCCGGCAATACCCGAGTCCAGGAGCGACCAGCCCGTAGTCGACCACTCGCCGTTGAACTTGGAATACCGATTGCGCGCATCTGCGCTGAACTCACAAGTTCGTCTTGGGCTGATGCGATGTCGGCAAGCCGCTCGTGCCATTCGGCCCGAGAAGTAACCGCCCGCACCTCGTGGATGGGTGCGTCAGAGTCACTCAGAAGCGCTGTCATGACGCGATAGTCCCTGAAACCGTTGACTACACGCAGTGACGTGTGGATAGTCGTTGCGGATCGCGGTCAGACTCCGCCGCCACCGGACGAACTCGAGCCCATGAGGTGCACCCGCATGCCGTTGGTCGTCCCAGGAACACCCGGTGGTACTCCCGCAACAATGACGACGCGCTCACCCGCGGTGGCACGCCCGATATCAAGCAACGCCTTATCAACTTGAACAACCATGTCGTCGGTGTGCATCACGTTGGGCACCAGGAACGTTTCCACTCCCCAGACCAACGCCAACTGACTGCGAACTCGTGCGTTCGGGGTGAAAGCCAGCAGCGAGGTACGTGATCGCCAACGCGAAATCATCCGAGCTGACAATCCCGTTTCTGTGAACGCAATGAGATTAGACGCGCCCACAGCATCAGCGACATCAACGGCGGCTCGGGTCAGAGCCTTGGCGGTGGAACCGCGCACCGGCGAGTTCGACAGTGCTGCCAACATGTCATCAATCCGGTCGCCGCCACCGCCGGATGTGTCCTGCAATGCCGGCAACTTGTGCAGCGCCTCCTGCTCGACGTGAGAAATGATGCGACTCATCGTCGACACCACCAAGGCCGGATGCACACCCACACTGGTTTCGCCCGACAACATGAGTGCATCGGTGCCATCGAGTACTGCATTTGCGACATCGCTGACCTCGGCACGCGTCGGGCGCGATGCGCTGATCATCGAGTCGAGCATCTGCGTGGCCACAATGACCGGCTTGGCCGCCAGCCGACACAGGGTAATCGCACGCTTTTGAACGAGAGGCACTCTCTCGAGTGGGAGTTCGACTCCGAGGTCGCCGCGCGCCACCATCACGCCATCGAAGGCCGCCACGATTTCATCGAGATTGTCGACAGCCTGAGGCTTCTCGACCTTGGCGAGCACCGGAAGTCGCAGGCCTTCCTCGTCCATAATGTGATGCACATCAACGACATCGGCGGCCGAACGCACGAATGACAAGGCGATCATGTCGCAACCGGTGCGCAGTGCCCAGCGCAGGTCGTCAATGTCCTTCTCAGACAGAGCGGGAACACTGACCGCCACACCGGGCAAATTCAGACCCTTGTGGCTGGAAACCGGGCCACCCTCAGTGACGCAGGTCACCACTCTCGGACCATCGACCTCGACGACCTCCAACGCAACGCGCCCGTCGTCGATCAAAATGCGGTCACCGGCGTGGCAGTCTCCGGGCAAACCAAGGAAGGTGGTGGAGCAACCGGTCACATCGCCGTCACGTTCTTCGGTGGTGATGGTGAACGTCTGACCGTTGGTCAGTACAACAGCACCACCCGAGAATCGGCCCAGTCGAATCTTGGGACCCTGGAGGTCCGCGAGGATTCCGACGCCATGTCCGGCATCATCGGCGGCTCGACGCACCGTGTCGTAGGTGACCTGGTGATCAGTGTGGTCGCCGTGCGACAAGTTCAGCCGAGCGACATCCATTCCAGCATCAATGAGCGCGCGAATCGACTCATAACTCGATGTTGCCGGACCTAACGTACAAACTATCTTGGCGCGACGCACTCTAAGACCCTATCGGTTGGTGGAGGAGGTGAAGGAGAGCCGGAATCCGATCAAGCCAATAACTGCCGGGCCGAAGCGAGAATCGGTGCGTGCAGATTCGTTTCGCCGGTTAGGTAACGGTCGACCGCGGCTGCGGCGGAGCGTCCCTCGGCGATTGCCCACACGATCAACGATTGCCCACGCCCGGCGTCGCCAGCGACGAAAACACCGTCGACAGTCGTGGCGTACTGGTCATCACGCACAATCGTGCCTCGCGTGTCCATGTCGAGTTTCAACTGGTCGGCCAACGACTCGGCCTCCGGTCCGGTGAAACCCATCGCGAGTAGCACGAGGTCGGCCGGAATCTCGCGCTCGGAACCTTCGACCTCGACCAGCGAGCCGTTGACCCACTCAACCTCGCTGAGGACGAGTGCGCGCACTCGTCCCTGTCCATCATCGACGAATCTCTTGGTCGACACCGAGAACACACGCTCACCGCCTTCTTCGTGCGCGCTCGATACGCGATAGACCATCGGGTATGTCGGCCATGGTTGTCCGGCAGGACGCGCCTCCGGCGGCTGCACAAGGATTTCCAACTGCGTCACCGACGCAGCGCCGTGGCGATGCGAGGTACCGAGGCAGTCAGCACCGGTGTCTCCCCCACCGATGATGACGACGTGCCGCCCACCGGCGTCGATCACCGGCACTCCGCGGTCGCCTTCTTGAACGCGGTTGGCCAGAGGCAGGAATTCCATGGCTTGATGAATGCCCGCGAGTTCACGGCCGGGCACATCAAGTTCGCGACCGATCGTCGAACCCACTGCCAGGACAATGGCGTCATAGCGACGGCGCAAATCATCGGCGGTGATATCGGTTCCGATATCCACTCCGGGGCGGAATTTGACTCCCTCTGCTTCCATCTGCGCCAGTCGCCGATCGAGATGCTTCTTCTCCATCTTGAACTCGGGGATTCCATACCGCAGGAGCCCTCCGATGCGATCGGCTCGTTCAAAGACCGCCACAGTGTGGCCCGCGCGCGCGAGTTGCTGGGCCGCGGCAAGTCCTGCCGGGCCGGAACCGACGACGGCCACGGTGCGGCCAGACAGACGCGAGGGCGGCTGCGGCAGCACCCAGTCCGAATCCCACGCGCGATCGATAATCGACACCTCAACCTGCTTGATCGTGACCGGATCGGCGTTGATTCCGAGCACGCACGCCGTTTCACAGGGGGCTGGGCAGAGCCGGCCGGTGAATTCAGGGAAGTTATTCGTCGCGTGTAGTCGCTCGCTGGCGGCACGCCAATCTTCGCGCCACACCAGATCGTTCCACTCGGGAATGAGGTTTCCGAGCGGGCAACCGTTGTGGCAGAACGGAATACCGCAATCCATGCAGCGGCCCGCTTGCTTTTGCAGGTGCTCGGCCGGAAATGGTTCGTACACCTCGCGCCAATCCATCAAGCGCACATCAACCGGACGACGCGTCGGCGTTTCGCGCGCTGTCGTGAGGAAACCCTTCGGATCTGCCATCAGACCGCTCCCATCACATAGGTCATCGAATCAAGTCCCTCAGCCAGAGCACGCGCTTGCGCAGCAAGAACGCGCTTGTACTCACGTGGCATCACCCGTGAGAACCGCGCGAGTCCTTCGTCACCGGCGGCGAGGAGTGCGGCGGCCACGGTTGATCCCGTTTCGTTCGCATGCCGCGTCAACACGGTGCGTAGGAAGGCGAGATCGTCAGCTTCCAGACCCTCAACATCAACCATCTCACTATTGATGCGTAAAGGCTGAGCATCAAGAAGGTAGGCGATTCCACCCGACATTCCGGCCGCGAAGTTGCGTCCGGTCTCACCCAGCACCACCACGCGACCACCTGTCATGTACTCGCAGCCGTGGTCTCCGGTGCCTTCGACCACGACCGTCGCACCCGAGTTGCGAACACAGCACCGCTCACCGACTTTTCCTCGCACCAAGATGGTGCCTGCCGTCGCGCCGTAAGCGATGACGTTGCCGGCGATGATGTTCTCTTCGGCGGCGAAGGTGGCGGTGTCGTGAGGGCGCACGACGAGGTAACCACCGCTCAAACCTTTGCCGAGGTAATCGTTAGTGTCACCGATGAGCCGCAAGGTCACGCCAGCCGGGAGGAAGGCACCAAAGGATTGCCCTGCGGAGCCGGTGAACGTGATGTCAACTGACCCCTCATGCAGTCCCGCTCCACCGAATCGCCGGGTAACTTCCGCGCCCAGCATCGTTCCCACCGTGCGGTTGACATTGCGGATCGGCAACTCGACGCTGACCGGATCGCCGCCCTCAAGAACTCCCTTGCAGGCAGCAATGAGGTCGTTGTCGAGAGCACGATCAAGCCCATGATCTTGTTCGATCATCTGCCGCCGAGGCGCGTCGCCAAGTTCAGGCACGTGCAAGATCGGCGCGAGGTCAAGGCCACTGGCCTTCCAGTGGTCGATCGCCTCACGCGAGTCGATCAGTTCGGCGTGGCCAATGGCTTCGTCGAGGGTACGCAATCCCAATGACGCGAGAATCTCGCGCACCTCTTCGGCGATGTAGTGGAAGAAGGTCTCGACGAACTCGGGCTTACCGGCGAAACGCTCACGCAGAACCGGGTTTTGAGTCGCCACTCCGACCGGACAGGTATCAAGGTGACAAACGCGCATCATGACGCACCCCATCACCACCAATGGGGCCGTAGCAAAGCCGAACTCCTCTGCTCCGAGCAACGCGGCGATTACGACATCGCGGCCGGTTTTGAGTTGTCCGTCGGTCTGAACGACCACTCGATCGCGCAACCCGTTGAGCATGAGGGTCTGTTGCGTCTCGGCAAGTCCCAGCTCCCACGGTGCACCCGCGTGCTTGAGCGACGTGAGTGGCGATGCTCCCGTGCCGCCGTCGTGACCGCTAATCAAGATGACGTCGGCGTGCGCCTTGGCGACTCCAGCCGCCACAGTTCCCACCCCAACCTCACTAACCAGCTTGACGTGAATGCGCGCACGATTGTTGGCGTTCTTGAGATCGTGAATGAGTTGCGCGAGGTCTTCGATCGAGTAGATGTCGTGATGCGGCGGTGGCGAGATCAGGCCAACACCCGGTGTCGAGTGCCGAGTGCGTGCAATCCACGGGTACACCTTGTGACCGGGCAACTGGCCACCTTCACCCGGCTTGGCTCCCTGTGCCACCTTGATCTGCAGGTCGTCGGCGTTGACGAGATACTCGCTGGTCACACCGAATCTTCCGGACGCAACCTGCTTCACCGCCGACCGCCTGGAGTCACCATTAGGCAGTGGGATGAAACGCTCGGGGTCTTCGCCACCTTCACCCGTATTCGACTTGGCGCCGAGTCGGTTCATGGCAATGGCCAGCGTTTCGTGCGCCTCTTGCGAAATTGATCCGTACGACATCGCACCCGTTGAGAAACGACGCACAATGTCGGAGACCGACTCGACCTCATCAAGGGGCACGGGAGTGCACTTGTCATCGCGAAGTCGGAAGAGCCCGCGCAGGGTCATCAGGCGATGCGACTGCGAGTTCACCCGATCGGTGTACTGACGGAACACATCGAACTGTTGATTGCGCGTGGAATGCTGCAGCCGGAAGACAGTTTCGGGATCGAAAAGGTGCGGCTCACCCTCGCGGCGCCACTGGTATTCGCCACCCACGTCCAGCACTCGGTGAGCAGGCGAGATTCCACTCGGTGGATAGGCAACGGCATGGCGTTGAGCTACTTCTCGGGCGATGACATCAAGGCCCACCCCACCCAACTTGCTGGTGGTGCCGGTGAAGTAGCGGTCGACGACCTCATGCGAGAGCCCGATGGCCTCGAAAATCTGCGCACCGCGGTACGACGCGACAGTCGAGACTCCCATCTTGCTCATCACCTTGAGTACGCCCTTGCCCAAGGATTTGATGGTGTTGCGCACCGCCTTTTCCGCACCGATGCCCGACACCACCCCTTGACGCACCAGGTCTTCAACCGTCTCGAGCGCAAGGTACGGGTTGACGGCAGCCGCGCCATAGCCGATGAGCACGGCAACGTGATGGACTTCGCGCACATCGCCGCTCTCAATGAGCAAGCCGACCATCGTGCGGGTGCGCTCGCGCACAAGGTGGTGGTGAACCGCACTACACAGCAGCAGTGAAGGAATCGGAGCCCACTCAGCGCCGCTATCGCGGTCGCTGAGAACGATGAACCGCTTGCCTTGGCGAATCAGCGCGTCGACCTCGTGACAGATCTCGCGCAACCGCTCGGCCAAACCCTCGCCTCCCCCGCTGACGCGGTATAGACCGCGAATCTTGGCAGCAGCGAAGCCGGGCAGATTGCCGTCGACGTTGATGTGCAGCACCTTGGCCAGCTCATCGTTATCGATCACCGGGAATGGCAGTAGCACCTGTCGACAGTGACCCGCGGACTCTTCGAGCAGGTTGCCCTCGGGCCCAATCACCGTGGCCAGCGAGGTGACAATCTCTTCGCGAATGGCGTCGAGTGGAGGGTTAGTGACCTGCGCGAACAGTTGGCTGAAGTAGTCGAACAGCAATCGCGGACGATCGGAAAGTGCGGCGATCGGGGAGTCGGTTCCCATCGATCCGATGGGCTCGGTGCCCGCGCGCGCCATCGGCGCAAGCAGCACCCGCAGTTCTTCCTCGGTGTACCCGAATGTTTGTTGACGACGCGCCACCGAATCGTGGGTGTGCACGATGTGCTCACGGTCGGGCAAGGCATCGAGGTGAATGATGCCCGTGTGCAACCATTCGCTGTACGGGGCGGCCGCAGCGAGTTCGGCCTTGATCTCGTCGTCTTCAACGATGCGGCCCTGCGCGGTGTCGACGAGGAACATCCGACCCGGTTGCAACCGCCCTTTGCGCACGATGCGGGCGGGGTCGATGTCGAGAACACCTGCTTCCGATGCCAGCACGACCAGTCCGTCATCCGTGACCCAGAATCGACCAGGGCGAAGACCGTTGCGGTCAAGAACCGCGCCAATCACTGTTCCGTCGGTGAATGAAACGTTGGCCGGCCCATCCCACGGTTCCATCAATGTGGCGTGGAACTCGTAGAAAGCACGACGTGCGGAATCCATCTCGGTGTGGTTCTCCCACGCCTCCGGAATCATCATCAGCACAGCGTGCGGCAGGCTGCGACCACCCAGGTGTAGCAACTCGAGCACCTCATCAAAGGATGCTGAGTCACTACCGCCCCGAGTGCAGATCGGGAAGAGCCGCTCGAGGTCACCTGGAATCAGGTCACTGGTGAGCATCGCTTCACGGGCCTGCATCCAGTTGCGGTTTCCCATGACGGTGTTGATCTCGCCGTTGTGGGCAATGAGTCGGTACGGGTGAGCAAGCGGCCACGACGGGAAGGTGTTCGTGGAGAACCGTGAGTGAACCAAACTCAGGGCGCTGGCAACCCGCTCATCGGACAGGTCGGGGTAGAAAGGCTCGAGTTGCCCGGTGGTGAGCATTCCCTTGTAGACCATCGTGCGACTGGACAGCGAGGCGAAATACACCATGGCGTCGTGCTCAGCACGTCGACGCAGCACGAAAGCCATGCGCTCGAGTTCGAGGCCTTCTTGCCCGTGCAGCCCAGCAACGAACAACTGCCGGAATCGAGGCATCACACTGCGCGCCGTTGTACCCACCATCGACGGATCAGTCGGAACCTCGCGCCACCCCAGCACGCGCAATCCCTCAACTGCGGCCAACGCATCGATATCGGCGATGGCCGTGACTTCCGCTTCGTCATCGGCCGGAAGGAACGCAATGCCGGTGGCGTAGGCGCCCTTGGCGGGCAGGTCGAAAGAAACCACGTCACGCAGGAATGCATCGGGAACTTGAATCAAGATTCCCGCCCCATCACCTGAATCAGGTTCGGCACCCGAGGCACCGCGGTGATCGAGGTTGAGCAGCGCCGTGAGCGCCTGCTGCACTACTTCGTGGCTAGGAACTGCGTCAAGTCGGGCCACGAAGGCCACACCGCAAGCATCGCGCTCGGCCGCAGGGTCGTACAGTCCCTGGGCCGTAGGAACAGCACTAAAGAGGCTGAACGGACTGGTGCTCATGAAGTACTCCGAGGTCGTCCACACGCGGTCACAATGACCAACTGTCCGTATCGGCGCGGCTGCACCGTACGAGCAGGGGGACGACGCTGGCCCTTACTGCTGTGAGGAGCGTATCAGGGTTCTTCGGCGAGGAACTCGACCGCTACATCCTCCTCCGAGGGGGCGCCATCCTCAGAGATCTCGCTCTCAACGGCCAACGACTCGTCCTCGCTGGCAGGCTGCCGGTAAACGACGGTCTCTCGCCCGGGGCGCATGCGTGCGGACACGATCAGGTAGATCAACGCCCCGATGCCGACGGCGATGGAGGTGAACACGTTGAAGCGCAATCCGAACAGATGTGCTGCGTCGTCAATGCGCAGCGACTCCCACACGGTGCGGCCCACGCAGTACAACAGGATGTAGAGGGCAAAGACCCGACCGTGACCCATTCGCAATCGCTTGTCCGCCCACACCAGCACGCCGGCGATGAGCAAGCACCAGATCGATTCATAGAGAAACGTCGGGTGGAAGGTGCTGAACTGCTCGTACCCGGTAGGACGATGTTCGGGGTCGATCTGCAGCCCCCAGGGAAGCGTGGTGGGAGCGCCAAAGAGTTCCTGATTGAAGTAGTTTCCCCAACGACCGATGGCCTGAGCAACCACGATTCCCGGAGCAATCGCATCCGCTAAGGGAGGGAGCAAGATGCCCTTGCGCCGCGCGCCAATCCAGGCGCCGAGCGCACCGACGGAGACGGCACCCCAAATACCGAGGCCACCGTTCCAAATCTCCAACGACGCAATGAAACCCTTGCCATTGGCTCCGAAATAGGCCGGCCAGTCGGTCAGTACGTGGTACAGGCGCGCTCCGACAATTCCGAACGGCACTGCCCACACGGCAATGTCAGCGACATCACCTGACACTCCCCCGCGCTCAATCCACCGTCGCGAACCGATCACGATCGCCACGACGATTCCGAGCAGAATCAACAGCGCATAGGCGCGCAGCGGAAGCGGCCCTAAGTTCCACACACCCTGAGACGGGCTGGGCAGGTAGGCCGGAAGTGCGTTGTTGGCACCGGCGGTGGCAGATGCCAGCAGGCTCACGTCTTCGCTGCAGCCGCGACGGCCGCGTCGAGCTTGGCCTTGTCGGCAAGCACCTCGTTGGGAACCTCAGTGCCGTTCAAGAATGCAGCCGGTGTACCCGGGACGGCCTTGTCGTTGAACAATTGCAACGAGTTGACCGCCCAACCCAGATACGTACCATCCTTCACGCACTTTTCGAAGGTGGTGTACGCGTCGCCGCTGATTCCGGACTGCTTGCCAAAGTCGAGGAGGGCTGCCTCCGTATAGCCCGCACCCTCGGGGGTCGGTTGATTGGCGAACACCACGTTGTGGAACTCAGCCGCCTTGCCCGCGTCAATCGCGCATCCCCATGCCGCAATGGCACGCATTGACGAACTCGGCGCTCCCGCCTTGGTGTTATCGGCCACAAGCTTGGCGTCGAGGAATGCCGTGGGGCGCCAGAACAACTGGGCCTTCCCACCGGTGGCGAGTTCCTCAATTCCCTGGCCGTTGGCCTTCTCAACACTGGCGCACGCGGGGCACTGGAAGTCTTCCCACAACTGCAGCACAGGCGCGGTCGTAGGAGCGGTGCCATACGGCACCGCGTACGCGTTGTCGCCCGAGTTCACCACTCCCTTGGGCAGGGCGGCATCAGGATTCGGCGTGGGCAGTGCGATCGACGTTCCGTTGGATGTCGAACTACTGCGCGATTGCCAGACGGCACCACCAACAATGGCGCCCACAATAACCAGGACGGCGACACCACCGATGATCTTGATCGTGCGATCACGTCGCTTCTCGGATGCCTCCTGCGCAGCGCGTGCCGCAGCAGCCTTGTCTCGGCGATCTCTCGCAGATGTGGGCTTCGAACCTTTGTCCGACCCGCTGGTGCTCATCGCGCTGCCTCCTGGAATTCGAGTTCATCACTGTCGTCACGCTCACGTGGTTGCGACTGGGTGCGGTCTAGGGAAAACAGGGTCTTCGGCCACACAGCGAGCCACACGGCCATTCCTGCAAAGAGCAGATCCCGCAGGATCTCCGAGCTGTACCGCCAGGTTTTACCCGACTCGCTGACATCGCCTCCGCCGCCAAAGCAACCGCAGTCGATCGAATAGCCCCGCGCCCACACGCTGCCGATGCCGATGATGAACGCACACATCAAGATGGCGGTGAGGATCGCGGCCCAGCGGGTCAGGAGTCCGACCAGCAGCAACACGGCCAGCAGCACCTCGCCCGCGGGCAACAGCCAGCCCAACACTCCCGCGATATCACCTGTCATGCCAGGAATGCGGTAGGCGATGATCGCCGACCGGGCGCCGCTCGGCTCGAGGAGTTTGCTGATGCCGGCGAACGCGAGAATGCCTGCGAGCACGATGCGGAAGATCAACCCAATCACAGGGTGACCCCAGATACGCCGAGTCGACGGCTTCACTGCCGTCATCTCGTTGGCCATCGATCCTCCAAATCAAGCGTGGGATGCAGGGTTGACTCTCTCACGACGAGGCACACGTGCGAGGAATCACCCCTGTGAACTGTCGAACGTTGACCTAGCCCCGTGCGTTCCCCACATCAGCGGCGTCTCACGCCAGCGGCCAGGCTGACCGTCAACGCCGCCACCGCGTCGAGTCCGGCCCCACGCGAGGGAGCGTCGAGCAAAGCCCGCACAAACGCCGAGCCCACGATCACCCCGTCGGCATAAGCGGCCACTTCGGCGGCTTGGTCGCCCGTTGAGACACCCAGACCCACCGCGATCGGTCGATCGGTGAGCGCACGCGTGCGCGCCACCAAATCTCCCGCCGCAGAGCCCACAGTGGTGCGTGTTCCCGTGACACCCATGGTCGACGCTGCGTAGACAAATCCGGTGGTGGCCCCTGCAACAACCGCAATGCGTTCGTCACTCGAACTCGGCGCCACGAGGTAGACCCGGTCAATGCCCGCGGAGTCGGTTGCGCGCATCCACGGTCCTGATTCCTCAGGCGTGAGGTCCGGGGTAATGACACCGACCCCACCGGCGCCGGCCAGATCGCGTGCGAAGGCCTCAACTCCGTACTTCTCGATCGGGTTCCAGTACGACATCACCAAGGTGGGCGCACCGGTGGCCGCGATGGCAGCCACCGTCGACAGCACAGTGGGAGTCGCTGTACCACCACTGAGCGCAATGTCGACGGCTTGCTGAATGGTGGCGCCATCCATCAGCGGATCGGAGTAGGGAAGACCGACTTCAACAACGTCAACACCGGATTCGACCATGATCGCAATGGCCTCAATGCAGCCGTCGTAATCGGGAAAGCCAGCTGGTAGGTATCCGATCAGGACCGCGCGATGCTCCGCTCGCGCAGCATCGAACTTCTCCTGCAGCGCACCCATCAGCCAGCAACCTCGGGTGAGGACCCGTCGAGACCGAACCAGCGGGCTGCCGTCTCAACATCCTTATCGCCGCGACCTGAGAGATTGACGACAATGACTGCGTGAGGACCGAGTTCGTGTCCGAGCCTCATCGCTCCTGCAAGGCCATGTGCTGACTCGATGGCGGGGATGATTCCCTCGGTTCGACACAACGCAGCGAAAGCTCTCATCGCCTCGTCATCGTTGACGGGTTCGTAAACCGCCCGACCAGTATCGTGCAGCCACGCGTGTTCGGGTCCCACTCCCGGGTAATCAAGACCAGCCGAAATCGAATGCGACGGCATGGTCTGGCCCCACTCATCCTGCATCACGTAGGTGCGTGCACCGTGGAGTACTCCCGGCGAACCACCGCTGAATCGTGCTGCGTGCCGACCCGTCTCAACGCCGTCGCCCCCTGCCTCGTAGCCGCGCAACTGCACCTGCGGGTCGTCGATGAAGGCACTGAAGATTCCCATGGCGTTAGATCCGCCACCCACGCATGCAGCGACGGCATCGGGCAGGCGACCCACACGCTCGAGCACCTGTACTCGTGCCTCACTCCCGATCACGCGATGAAACTCCTTGACCATTTCTGGAAATGGAGCGGGACCGGTGACGGTGCCCAAGATGTAGTGAGTGCGATCAACGCTGGTGACCCAATCACGCATTGCCTCGTTGATGGCGTCCTTGAGAGTGCGGCTTCCGATGGTGACGGGAATCACTTCTGCGCCGAGCAACTTCATCCGGGCGACGTTGAGCGCCTGTCGTTGAGTGTCTTCTTCGCCCATGTACACGGTGCACTCAAGCCCCATCAATGCGGCCGCCGTCGCCGTCGCCACACCATGCTGGCCGGCACCTGTTTCGGCGATCACCCGCTTCTTACCCATGCGCACCGCGAGGAGCGCCTGCCCGAGCACGTTGTTGATCTTGTGCGACCCCGTGTGGTTGAGATCTTCACGTTTGAGCAGAACGCGTGCTCCGCCGCAGTACTCGGCGGAGAACCTGCGCGCCTCGCTCAGTGGACTCGGTCGACCGTTGTAGGTCGTTTGAAGCCAGTCGAGTTCGGCGCGGAATGCCGGATCGACCAGCGCAGAACGGAAGGTTGCATCGAGTTCGTCAAGCGCAGCGGTAAGAGCTTCCGGAACAAAGCGGCCACCGTAGTCACCGAAGTGCCCAGCACGCTCCTGCGAATCTGATGACGCAAGCGCCATCAGGCACCCCTTTGATGTTTGACGGCAGGGTGAGATCCAGCCGTGACCAATTCATGAACCGCTGCGCGTGGATTGCTTCCGGTCACCAGGCTCTCGCCCACCAACACCGCATCCGCCCCCGCGTTTGCGTAGGCAATCAGATCGTGAGGTCCACGAACCCCACTTTCTGCGATGCGCGCAATACCTGACGGAATCAACGGCGACAGCCTCGCGAATGTTTCGCGATCAACGTCAAGCGTGCGCAGATTACGGGCATTCACGCCAATGACGCGCGCGCCAGCGACAACGGCCCGATTGACCTCGTCTTCGTCGTGAACCTCGACCAGTGGCGTGAGACCTAAACTTTCTGCCCGTTCAATCAGAGAGACCAGCGCGTCCTGCTCAAGTGCAGCGACTATCAGAAGTGCCACGTCGGCGCCGTAGGCCCGTGCTTCCCACAATTGGTAACTGGTGACGATGAAGTCTTTGCGCAGCACCGGAATATCGACGGCGGCACGCACTGCTTTGAGATCGGCAAGGGAACCACCGAATCGTCGCTGCTCGGTGAGCACGCTAATGCAATGCGCACCGCCTCGCTCGTATTCACGAGCGAGCTCAGCGGGGTCAGCGATCTCAGCGAGATTTCCCTTACTGGGGCTGCGCCTCTTCACCTCAGCGATGACAGCGACATCGTTTCCTAGTAGCGCAGGCAGCAGCGGACGAACGGGCGCGGCAGCGGCTGCGCGTTCCTTGAGATCGTCGAGAGGCACGCACTCTTGACGCTGGGCCAAATCAGCGCGCACACCCACGAGGATGTCGTCGAGGACTGTCACACACCGAGGGTAACGAGAAGCGTCCAGTTGCGCGAGGTCAGCCCGCCC
>Ga0194058_10000572_pt1 | contig 18193 bp, 9 predicted proteins | sample SepL4417m_MetaG_FD_155490 | JGI IMG/M metagenome (GOLD analysis project Ga0194058, IMG submission 155490) | Anoxic zone freshwater microbial communities from boreal shield lake in IISD Experimental Lakes Area, Ontario, Canada - Sep2016-L442-17m | ecosystem: Environmental > Aquatic > Freshwater >... | reverse complement strand
GCGGTTTTGACAAGCCTCTTTTGCAACTTTTTCCAGCGTGCGGCAAACCGCCGCAGGAGCTTTACAAAAACCGCCCCGGATGGGAGATTTTTCGTATGAGCGAACGAGATGCTGCGGGTGGTTTTTTCGCTGCGGCTTCCAGAGTGGCGCGGCAGGGCGCATGATGGACGAACCATCCGCCGCTGCGGCATGCCGGCGAGCGGTTGCGGCGCTGCTGGCTGCCCGGAACCAGGAAGGCCACTGGACCGGCGAGCTTTCCAGCAGCGCGCTGGCCACGGCCACTGCGATCTGCGCCCTGGCGGCGGCAGCGAAAACCCCTTCGCTGGCGAGCGCAAGGATTTCCGGGCTGATCACGGCCGGGCAGTCCTGGCTGGCCGCGAATCAAAACAGCGATGGAGGCTGGGGAGATACCGACCGGAGCCTGAGCAACATGAGCACCACCACGCTTGTCTGGGCCGCATTTGGAGCCGTCCCGGAAGCAGGGGATCGCTGGCGCAACACGGTGGAGGAGGCCGAATGCTGGCTGCGCACGCGCACCGGAACGCTCGAGCCGGCCAGCCTCTCGAGCGCCATCGGAAGGCAGTATGGCAAAGACCGCACCTTCTCGATCCCGATTCTGACGATGTGCGCCATCGCCGGCCGGCTGGGGCCGGTCGAGACGGCGTGGAGCCACATCATCCAGCTGCCTTTCGAGCTCGCCGCTCTGCCCGCCAGCTGGTTTGGGGCGATGCGGCTTCCGGTGGTCAGCTACGCCTTGCCGGCGCTGATCGCCATCGGCCAGGCGCGCCACCATTTCCTGCCGTCCCGCAACCCGCTCATGCGCTGGCTCCGGGATGCGGCCAAGGCAACCACCCTGCGCGCGCTGGCCCGGATCCAGCCGCCCAACGGCGGGTTTCTCGAGGCCGTCCCGCTCACTGCCTTTGTCGCCATGAGCCTCTCCGCGATCGGCTTGGGCGACCATCTGGTCGTGGCTCGCTGCATGAATTTTATCGCCCGCTCAGCCCGGCCGGACGGGAGCTGGGCGATCGATACGAATTTGGCGACGTGGCTTTCCACCCTCGCGGTCCAGGGGCTGGGAGGCGTGGACGGGGAGCTTCCTGCGGACGCTGCACCTCCGATCCTCAGGTGGCTGCACGGCCAGCAGGGGGACAAGGTTCATCCCTCCACCAACGCCGCGCCCGGCGGCTGGGCCTGGACCGATCAGCCGGGCGGGGTGCCTGACGCCGACGATACGGCGGGAGCGCTGCTTTCGCTCAGGCGGCTCGGACCTCTGGATCAGGCCGCCCGCAGCGCCGCAGCGGCAGGGGTCCAATGGCTCGTCAACTTGCAAAATCGCGATGGCGGGGTCCCGACTTTCTGCAAGGGCTGGGGCGCGCTCCCGTTCGACAGGAGCAGCCCGGACATCACCGCCCATGCTCTGCGCGCCTGGGCGGAATGGCACGACGAACTGCCTTCAGGTCTCGCACGGCGCGTCAGGCGCGCCATGTCCCGAGCCCTCGGGTTCCTCGCAAAAACCCAGAGGCCGGACGGTGCGTGGATCCCGCTCTGGTTCGGACATCAGGAATCTCCGCTCGATGAAAATCCGCTTTACGGGACCGCCCGGGTGCTCCTGGCGCTGGAAAGCTTGCGATGGCCTCAGGCCGAGACGCTCGCGTCTGTGGCCGAGCGCTGGCTCGTGGCAAATCAAAATCCCGATGGCGGCTGGGCCGGCGCGCCGGGCGCCGAGTCGTCCGTCGAGGAGACGGCGCTCGCGCTGGAAGCCATCGCTTGGCGGCTGGATGACCGGTCCGGGAAAGCCGTCGAAAATGGCGCCGCATGGCTCGCCGGGAAAATCGGAGCCGGCCAGTGGAACGACCCGGCTCCCATCGGATTCTATTTTGCGAAGCTCTGGTACTACGAGCGCCTCTACCCCTTGATTTTCTCCGCCTCTGCCTTGCGCGCGGTCATGCGCCGGCACATGAGGGTACATGAACAAGGTGGCGGCGGTTTCATTGCAGCCTGATTGTCAGGAGATGTCCCAGATGGGTGAGGACCGGGCCGGCCGAAGCTGCGCCCGGCTGGGGCGGCTCTCCCCGGCAAACACTTCTTGTTTTTGCCTGTAGGCAGGCGATAAAATTCAGCCTTCTATGAAACGCGCGGCTCGAGCACTGCTCTTTATTCTTGTTCTGGCCGGAGCGGGAGCTGCCGCCTGGCATTTGACGCGCCAGGCCAAAGGCGGCGAGGCAGCCGATAGCTCCGGGCGGCGCGGGGACGCCGGGCCGGTGCCCGTCCTCCTGGCAACGGTCGCGACGAGGGATTTCCCGATCTACTTCGACGGCATCGGGACGGTGCAGGCGTTCAACTCGGTGACCATCCGGGCGCGGGTGGACGGGCAGCTCGAAAGCGTGGCTTTTCGCGAGGGCCAGGAGGTGCGCAAAGGGGATCTTCTCGCCACGATCGACCCCCGTCCCTACAAGGCGGCGCTCGATCAGGCCACGGCCAGGAAGGCCCAGGACGAGGCGCAGCTTGACAACGCAAAAGCCACGCTGCACCGCAACACCACCCTCCTCCAGCAACGGGTGCTGGACAACCAGACTTTTGACACCCAGAAGTTTTTGGTCGCCCAGCTCGCGGCAGCAGTCGCAGCAGACCAGGCTGCGATCGATAGCGCGCAGACCCAGCTCGATTACACCCGGATCACGGCGCCCATCGACGGCCGGGCCGGGGTGCGGCTCCTCGACGCGGGGAACCTTGTCCGCTCGTCCGACAGCGCCGGGCTCGTCGTCATCAACCAGATCCGCCCCATCACGGTTTCCTTCAACCTTCCGGAAAGGGATCTTCCAGAAATCCAATCCCACATTGGGAAGGAGCCGCTCAAGGTCATCGCGCTCGACCGCAGCAACTCCATGGCTCTCGCCGAGGGCGAGCTCGGCGTCGTTGACAACCAGATCGACCAGCAGACAGGAACCGTGCGGCTCAAAGCCACTTTTCCGAACGGGGATCTGAGCCTCTGGCCTGGCCAGTTCGTCAACGCGCGCCTCCTCGTGACGACGCGCCGAGACGCGCTCGTCGTCCCGGCCGCCGTCGTGCAGCAGGGGCCCAACGGCGCGTTCGTCTATGCGGTGGACGACCAAAAAAACGCGAGGATGCGCCCGGTCACCGCAGGCCCGACCGAAGGCGGGATCACCCTCATCGAAGCCGGGCTCAAGGCCGGCGAGCGGGTCGTCGCGGACGGGCAATACAAGCTCCAGGAGGGGTCGAAGATCGAGGACGTCCCGCGCGGGATGCCGCAGGGATCGAAGCCGGACCGCGCGCCCGAGGCCGAGTGAAAATTTCCGCCCCGTTCATCCGCCGCCCGATTGCCACCTCGCTGCTGATGGTGGCCGTCGTGCTGCTGGGCATCCTGGGCTACCGGCTCCTGCCGATCTCCTCGCTGCCCGCAGTGGATTTTCCGACCATCCAGGTGGTGGCCCGCTATCCGGGGGCCAGCCCGGAAGTCGTATGCTCCGGGATCACGACCCCGATGGAGCGCCAGTTCGGAGTGATCAGCGGGCTGCTCTCGATGAGCTCCAGCAGCTCGTTCGGGGTGAGCACGATCACGCTGCAGTTCGGGCTCGACCGGGACATCGATGTCGCCGCGCAGGACGTGCAGGCCGCGATCAACGCCGCTCGCGGCTACCTTCCGCCCGACCTGCCCGACCCGCCAGTCTATAGCAAGGTCAACCCGGCAGACACCCCGATCCTCACCCTGGCGATCACTTCGGATTCGCTGCCCATCAGCCGGGTCAACGACCTCGCCGACACCCTGCTCGCGCAGAAGCTCAGCCAGATCACCGGCGTCGGGCTCGTGACGATCCAGGGCAACCAGAAGCCCGCCGTGCGCGTGCGCTTCAACCCCTCCGCTCTTGCCGCGCTGAAGCTGGGCACGGAAGACCTCCGGGCCGCGATCCAGCAGGCGAATGTCAACGCGCCCAAGGGGAGCTTCGACGGGGCCAAACAAAGCTTCCTGATCGGCACGAACGACCAGATTTTTCAGGCGCGCGACTACGCCCCGCTGATCATCGCCTACCGCGACGGCGCGCCGGTGAGGCTTGGCGAGGTCGCCGCCATCGAGGACGGAGTTGAGAACGACGCGATCGCGGCATGGGTCGACAACCGTCCGGCCGTGCTCCTCGACATCCAGCGGCAGCCGGGAGCCAACATCATCCAGACGGTGGACCGCATCCAAGCGATGCTCCCGCGCCTGACCGCCTCCCTCCCGCCGGCCGTGAAGGTGTCCGTCCTGATCGACCGCACGCAAACGATCCGAGCCTCGGTCGATGACGTCCAGTTCACGCTCGTGCTCACCGTGTTCCTCGTCGTCCTCGTCATCTTCCTTTTTTTGAGGCACCTGTGGGCCACGGCGATCCCGAGCGTCGCGCTGCCGCTTTCGCTCATGGGCACGTTCGGCATCATGAGCCTGTGCGGGTTCAGCCTCAATAACCTCTCCCTCATGGCGCTCACGATCTCGACCGGCTTCGTCGTCGACGACGCGATCGTCATGCTGGAAAACATTTTCCGCCACATCGAGGCTGGCGCGGGCCCGCTGGAGGCGGCGCTCGATGGGGCGCGCGAGATCGGCTTCACCGTCGTCTCGCTGAGCGTCTCGCTCATCGCGGTTTTCATCCCTCTGCTTTTCATGTCGGGAGTGGTCGGGCGGCTTTTCCACGAGTTTGCCATCACGCTGAGCGCCGCCGTGATCGTGTCCGCCATCGTTTCCCTCACCCTCACCCCGATGATGTGCGCGCGGTTTCTCCAGCGCGGGCGGCCGGAAGTCGAAGGGAGGCTCGGGCAGGCGTCCGAGCGCGCATTCGCATGGCTCCGCGATGCCTACGCCGCTTCGTTGCGCGTCGTGCTGCGCCACGAGACCGCCACGCTGCTTGTGGCTGCCGCGACCCTCGCCGCCACGGTCTGGCTCTACCTGATCATCCCGAAAGGGCTGCTGCCCGAGCAGGATACCGGGCTCGTGATCGGCGTGACGGACGCCGCCCAGAGCATCTCGTTCGAGGCCATGGCCGGGCGCCAGCAGGAGGTCTCCGCGATCATCGGGCGCGACCCCGACGTCAGGTCGGTCGCCTCGTTCGTGGGGGCCGGAACGGTGAACCCCACGATCAATACCGGACGCCTTTACATCGTCCTGAAGCCCCGGGGGCAGCGCGCATCAGACTCTGCGACGATCATGAAAAGGCTGGGGGAGGCGGTGTCGGGCGTCCATGGGATCTCGCTTTTCCTGCAGCCAGCGCAGGATTTGCAGATCGACACACGGATCAGCCGCACCCAATACCATTACGTGCTGCAGGACGCGAGCTCCGAGGAGCTGAACCGCTGGGCGCCACGCCTGCTGGAGAAGATGGCCGGCCTGCCCTCCCTTGTGGATGCCGCCAGCGACCAGCAATCGGCAGGCCTCCAGGTCTCGGTCGATGTCGACCGCCAGCGGGCTGCCCGCCTCGGAGTGCCGACAAAGTCGATCGACGAGACGCTCTACGATTGCTTCGGGCAGCGGCCGGTCTCGATCATCTTCACCGAACGGAACCAATACCGCGTCATCCTGAGCGTGCAGGAACCGTTCCGCACCACGCCAGAGACGCTCGATAAGATCCACGTCAAATCGAATTCCGGCCGGCTTGTCCCGCTCTCCTCGTTCGCGTCCCTGCGCGTGGACAACGCCCCGCTCGTCATCGCGCACGAGGACCAGTTTCCGGCGGTCACGCTTTCCTTCAACCTCGCGCCCGGCGCGTCGCTCGGCCAGGCCGTCGCCGAGATCCGGCAGGCGCGGGAATCGCTCGGGCTCCCCCCTTCGGTCATGGCGACATTCACCGGCGCGGCGGCGGAATTCGAGTCCTCCCTCCGTTCGCAGCCGTTTTTGATCCTTGCCGCGATCATCGTGATCTACATCGTTCTGGGCGTCCTCTACGAAAGCTACATCCACCCGGCCACCATCCTCTCGACCCTCCCCTCCGCGGGCGTCGGCGCCCTGCTGGCGCTCCTGCTTTTCCGCATCGACTTTTCGCTCATCGCTCTCATCGGGATCATCCTGCTCATCGGCATTGTAAAAAAGAACGCCATCATGATGATCGACTTCGCGCTCGAGGCCCAGCGCGAGCGTGCCCTGCCGCCCTCCCGCGCGATCTACGAGGCCTGCCTGCTGCGGTTCCGCCCGATCATGATGACGACGATGGCGGCGCTGCTTGGCGCTCTTCCTCTGGCCGTCCAGGCGGGGACCGGCTCGGAGCTCCGCCGACCGCTCGGCATCACGATCGTCGGCGGCCTGCTCGTCTCCCAGTTCCTCACCCTCTACACCACGCCGGTCATCTATCTGGCCATGGAGCGCGTGGAGTCGTGGGTGATGCGACGACGCGCCGCAGGGAGCGCGCCAGCGTCGGCATGAACATCTCGGCGCCCTTCATCCGCCGCCCGGTGGCGACGTCGTTGCTCGCGGCCGGCCTCCTTGCCGGAGGCGTTCTGGCCGCGCGATTCCTTCCGATCGCCCCCCTCCCGAACGTCGAGTTCCCGACGATCTTTGTCAGCGCATCGCTGCCGGGCGCGGACCCGAAGACGTCCGCGAGCTCGCTGGCAGCGCCGCTCGAGCGCCAGTTCGCAAATATCGCCGGGGTCAGCGAGATCACCTCGACCAGCAGCAGCGGGGGTTCCACGATCATTCTCCAATTTGACCTGAACCGGAGCATCGACGGGGCGGCGCGCGATGTCCAGGCCGCGATCAACGCCGCCCAGAACCAGCTCCCGCCGGGGATGCCGAACCCGCCGACCTACCGCAAGGCCAACCCGAGCGACGCCCCAGTGATGGTGCTCGCCGTGACCTCCCCGGCCTACCGCCTGTCCGCGCTTTACAATTTTTCCTACCAGCTTCTGGCCCCGAAGATTTCTCAGATCCCTGGGGTCAGCCAGGTGGACATCGGCGGAGGCGCGAAGTCAGCGGTCCGCATCCAGCTCAACCCGGCCGCGCTGGCCTCGATGGGCCTCACGCTCGACGACATCCGCTCGTCTGTGAGCTCGGCGACAGCCAACCTCCCGAAGGGGAACCTCGGCGGGAACGGCCTCGGATACACGATCGCGAGCAACGACCAGCTCCTCCATGCGAGGGATTTCACCAAGCTCATCGTTGCCAAAAAGCCGACCGGCCCGGTGACTCTGAGCTCGGTCGGGCAGGCGGTGGAATCGAACGAAAACGTGCGCCAGATCGGGTGGTTCAACTCCGAGCGCGCGGTCCTGCTGATCATCCGCAAGCAGGCTGGCGCGAACATCATCGAGACGACCGATGCGATCCGCGCCGCCCTCCCCCAGATGCGCGAGTGGCTTCCGCCATCGGTGAAGCTCTCGATCCTGAGCGACCGCACCGGGACGATCCGCGCCTCGCTGCGAGAGATGGGGATCAGCCTGCTGGCCAGCATCGCGCTGGTCGTCATGGTCTGCTTCGTTTTTCTCCGGCGCGTCGCGGCCACGCTCATCGCGGCGATCACCATCCCGCTTTCCCTCGCCGGCACGTTCGGCGCGATGTGGCTGCTCGGCTACAGCATCGACAACCTCTCGCTGATGGCGCTGACCGTGGCGGTGGGGTTTGTGGTGGACGACGCCATCGTCGTGATCGAAACGATCGTGCGCGAGCTCGAGGGCGGGCTTCCCCCGCTCGAAGCCGCGATGGCGGGAGCCCGCCGCATCGGGTTCACCGTCGTTTCGATCAGCGTCTCGCTCGTCGCCGTCTTCATCCCGCTCCTTTTCATGGGGGGAATCATCGGCAGGCTCTTCCACGAGTTTGCCGTCACCCTGAGCGCAGCGATCCTGATTTCCGCCGTCATTTCCCTGACTCTCACCCCGATGCTTTGCAGCAGGTTCCCGAGCATGGCCCCGCCCGGCGGGGTGCTGGCCGGCGCGATGCGCCTCCTCGAGCGGGGGCTGGACGCGACCGTCTTTCTCTACGCCGCCTCGCTCGGGTGGGTGCTCCGCCAGCGCGCGTTCATGCTGGCCGTCACGCTCGCCACGCTCGCGCTGACCGTCTGGCTCTACATCGACTGCCCGAAAGGGTTCTTCCCCGTGCAGGATACCGGACTGATTTCCGGGAACACCGAAGCCGGGCAGGACATCTCGTTTGCCGCGATGGCGGAAAAGCAGCGCGCGCTCACGGACATCGTGCTCCGCGATCCCTCCGTGGCCGCGGTCGGGTCGTTTCTCGGCGGAGGTGGTCCCGGCGGAGGTGGCTCGGGCGGATCGAACGCCGGCCGGATGTTCATTTCTCTGAAGCCGCTCGGCGAGCGCACCGAGTCCTCGATGGACGTCATCACGCGGCTCCGGAAAGCTGTCCGGCGGGTTCCCGGCATCTCGCTTTTCCTCCAGCCGGTCCAGGACATCCGCGTCGGCGGGCGCCCGGCCAAAGCCCTATACGTTTATTCCCTCCAGAGCCCCAGCTTCGACGACCTGGCCGCTTGGGCGCCGCGCCTGATCGCCCGCCTGAAGGAAATTCCGCAGCTCAAAGATGTCTCCAGCGACCAGCAGATCTCGGGGCTGCAAAGCAATGTGGTGGTCGACCGCAACGCCGCCGCCAAGCTCGGAATCCGGATGTCGGAGATCGACAGTTCCCTCTACAGCGCATTCGGGCAGAGGCAGATCGCCAACCTCTACACGACGAAAGACCAGTACCGGGTGGTCATCGAGGCGGATCCGGGGTTCCAGATGTCCCCCGCCTCGCTCGACAGGATTTTTCTTAAATCCAGTGGCGGAAGCCAGATCCCGCTCTCCGCGATCGCGAGGTTCGAGACCGGGAACACTCCGGTTTCCGTCCCCCATCAGGGGCAGTTTCCAGCGATTTCCTTCTCGTTCAACACTGCGCCAGGAGTCTCTCTCGGGGAGGCGGCCGCGCTGATCGAGGCCGCCGCGCGGGATCTCCGCATGCCCGCCGACATCCGGGGCGGGCTCCAGGGCACGGCCAAGGCATTCACCGATTCTCTATCCACCCAGCCGCTCCTGATCCTCGCCGCCATCGTCGCGGTCTATCTCGTGCTCGGCATCCTTTACGAGAGCCTCATCCACCCGATCACGATCCTGTCCACGATCCCCTCCGCCGGCCTCGGCGCACTCCTCGCCCTCCGCATCTTCGACCTCGCGCTGTCGGTGGTCTCGATGATCGGGATCATCCTCCTCATCGGCATCGTCAAAAAAAATGCGATCCTGATGATCGACTTTGCGATCGACTCCTCCCGGCGGGACGGGCTCCCGGCCGCCGAGGCGATCCGCCGGGCCTGCCTGGTCCGGTTCCGCCCGATCACCATGACAACGTTCGCTGCGCTCTTCGGCGCGCTGCCTCTCGCTCTGGCACGAGGCGACGGGGCGGAGATCCGCCAACCTCTCGGCGTCGCCATTGTCGGCGGCCTGATCGTCTCCCAATTCCTGACGCTCTACACGACGCCCGTCATCTACGTCGCGCTCGACCGGTTCCGGCGGAAAGCGAAGGCGGGCGGGGTCTAGCCCGGAAACATCACAGTGACGCAGCCCATCTTGCTAACCATTTGGCCGCCAGAGCCGTCGGCTTCCCTCTCCAGATCGCAGTGGATAGGCCTCGGTCAGCCGCCGACTCTGGCGACCAAAGCGTTACGCAATCTGAGCCCCACCCCTGATTTGTCCGGGCTAGGGGCAGCAAATAAGCTGGCAGAAAATGACTCGCGCGTTGCAATGGGCGCTGCCGGGAAGTAGGATCTGCGAATGTTCGACTGGAACGAGATGATCGGCCGGCTTCGAGGAGATCGGGAGCAGCCCCGCAAGCTGCGCACCTCGGTTTTTTCTGAATTCGACGCCACTTTGATCCGCAAACAAAACGCCGCCCGCACGGCTTGGCTTCTGGCCATTTTAGCGGCCGGGGCATTGCTTGCCTGGTGGCAGGTGAGGCAGGCCGACGGCGCCATGCGCGCCTCCCTGCTGGAGAGCGCACGCACTGTCGAGCAGGGGGTCAATCCGAACAGCCTCCGGGCGCTCACCGGCACGGCCGCCGACTTGAAGAGCGCCGAATACCTGCGGCTCAAGGATCAGCTGGCCGCCACTCGCGACGCCAACCCGCAGTGCCGTTTCATCTATCTCTTGGGACGCCATCCGGACGGCGCGATCTTCTTCTTCGCGGACAACGAGCCTGCCGACTCGAAAGCCTGTTCGCCGGCAGGGCAGGTCTTTGGGGAGGCTTCGGCCGGCTGCCGGCGCGTCTTCGATTCACGGGAGGGCGAAGTCGAGGGGCCGACAACCGACCGATGGGGCAGCTGGGTCTCAGGGCTCGTTCCGATTTTTGACCGGCAGGCGGCGCAGCCCGGAACCGGCGGCCTCGTCGCCGTGCTTGGCATGGATATCGACGCCCGCGCTTGGGCAGGAACGCTGGCCCTCGCTGCCCTGCCATCCGTCCTGCTCACCGTGGCGTTGGCGGCGGTTTTTCTGCTTGGCTCAAAGCTGCTGGGCTGGCGCTGCCGCCTCGCGGGCGAACCTCCTCGCTGGGCGCGCCACATCGAGCCGGCCATGGTGGTCGCAGCCGGAGTTTCGCTCACCCTGTTTGCCACCTGGGAAGCCCACCAGCGTGAGGAGGTCGAGCGCATTCAAACTTTCGAGCAATTGGCCGATGCGCAAGCCGCAAACGCGGCCGAAATACTCCGCACCATCCGCGACTCCGAGCTCGATGGCCTGGCACAGTTCTGCGCGGGCAACCAGATGACCTCGCCTGCGGACTTCGAAAATTTCACTTCCTCCCTCGCGAAAAACCCGGCGATCCAGGCATGGTGGTGGGTTCCTGTCGTGGCGGCGGCGGACAGGAGCCGCTTTGAGGACGCGGCCCGGGAGGCGGGGGGGATGCCCGGATTTGAAATCTGGCAGGAGAACTGGATCGGCGTGCGGGAACCGGCTTATGATCGGAAGACCTACTACCCGGCTTTCTGTCTGGCACCTCGGGAGACGAACATGGGAACTCTTGGCTACGACCTTGGCTCGGAGCCTCTGCTGGGCGCGGCGCTTGAGGCGGCGGCGGCCACCGGGCTGGTCACAGCCACCGATCCCGCCAACCTGCTGCAGGATGCCGAGGGCGAAAAGCGCATGCTGATCTGCCACCCGGTCTTTGATGGCGGGGAATCGAAATCCCTGCGCGGATTCGCGCTGGCCGTGCTGCGCACGGATTTGCTGCTCAGCAAAGCTTCTGAAAACAGCCCGGTGCGGCTGGGCATTTCTCTCCTCCGCAAGAACGCGCACCCCGAGCTGCTCGCCTCAAACTTTACCGACGACGACCGCCCGAACGCGGAGATTTCGGTCACGCACACCCTTTTTGCTTTTGGCAAGGTCTTTGCGGCGACCGCTTACCCTGCGCCCGGATCCCTGCGCCAGACCGCAGCAGCTGGGCCCACCGCGCTGGCGGGCGTGTGCCTCACCGCCGCCCTGGCGGCCGCGACCAGCCTGATCCGCCGCCGGCAGAAGATCCTTGAGCCGCCGTCTCCGGGCGGACCTGCAAACTGAAACTTTCCTTTGGGCGGCATGGAAATCGGATGGCGGAGGAGGGAAATCCGGGCATGATTTGCGGATGCAGATGAAATTCGATTTGCGCGCAGCTCCGAAGGCGGCCGAGGCTGCACCGGAGCCGGCGGTCCTGAGCGTTGGCGCGCTCACTCGGAAGGTCCGGACGCTCATCGAATCCGGCCTCGGGGATGTGTGGGTCGAGGGCGAGGTCTCAAACCTGAGGCGCCAGGCGTCCGGGCATGTGTATTTCACGCTGAAGGATTCCACCTCCCAAGTGGCCTGCGTGCTTTTCGCCGGTCAGGCGGCGCAGCTGAGGGGGATCCAGTTTGCCGATGGCGTGCAGGTGCAGGTTTTCGGGCAGATCACGGTTTACGAGGCGCGGGGAAACTACCAGATCATCGTGCGGCGGGTCCAGGAGCGCGGGCTGGGCGCACTCCAGGCAAAGTTCGAGCAGCTGAAGCGTCGGCTGGCCGACGAGGGGCTATTTCTTCCCGAGCGCAAGCGTGCGCTCCCTCGCTTCCCCAGGAGGATCGGGGTCGTCACGTCGCCGACCGGCGCAGCAATCCATGACTTTTTGAATGTGCTCCACCGGCGGCAGAGGGGGATCGCCGTGGTGGTTTTCCCTGTGAGGGTTCAGGGAAATGGTGCCGCAGAGGAAATTGCGGCAGCGATCCGGCTTGCGGGAGACCCTGCGGAGCTCGGGATCGAGCCGATGGATGTGGTCGTTGTCACGCGCGGAGGAGGAAGCCTTGAGGACTTGTGGGAGTTTAACGAGGAGGCGGTGGCGCGCGCGATCGCATCCTGCCCGGTTCCGGTCGTGAGCGCGATCGGGCACGAGATCGATTTCACGATCTCCGACTTTGCAGCGGACGTGCGGGCCCCCACCCCGAGCGCAGCGGCAGAGATTTTGAGCGCGGAGGCCGGCGAGCTGATGGAGCATCTGCAGCATTTCTCCTCGAGGATGAAGCGGGCCGTCGTCTCGAGGCTGGATGCCGCGCGCGCGCGGGCCGATGCCTTCCGGCGCACGGCGCTTTTTTCCGAGCCCCGGAGGCTCCTGCAGCAACACCGGCAGGATCTGGACCGCCTCTCAGATGACCTCCGGCGCGCGGGGGCCGGCTGGGTGCAGGCCCATCGGCTCCGTGCGGAGAGGTCGGCCGCATCGCTTTCCTCGCACTGCCCAACCAGAAAAATCTCTTTGGCCCTGGCAAGCCTTGTGGAGCTTCACAGCGCGATGAGGCAGCGGTCGGAGGGCCGCATCCTTTCCTCCCGGGCGGAGATCGCCAAGCATTCGGCCGTCCTCGCCGCGCTGAGCCCGTCAGCTGCGCTGGCGCGGGGATACACGATGACCCTCGCCTCGGACGGGACGCTGATCCGCTCGGCAGGCGGAGTTTCACCAGGGCAGGAGATCGTCACAAAGTTTTGCGATGGCACGGTCCGGTCGGTGGCGGAGTGACCCGCCAGTAAAGAACCTTCTGATCCAGTTTCCTGAGCGTTAGCTATTTCAGCTTGATCTCCGCTGGAAGCCACTTCGCAACGATGTCCGCCAAGCTCGTTGCGCAAACTGGCTCGGATGTGGTTGTCCTCAGCCGCCAGGATGCGCGCATTGAGCCTGGAGAACCGACGCCTGCTGTCCCGCCTGCTGTCCCGCCTGCGAGCCGGGCGCGGCAGGCAGCGGAGCGTTCCGCCCGGGCAAAGCCAGGCGGAGGGAGAACCAGAACTCGGACCCCTTGCCCGGGTTGCTCTCCACCCCGATCTCGCCGCCCATGAGCTCGACGAGCTGCTTCGAGATCGCCAGCCCCAGGCCGGTGCCGCCGTATCGCCGGGTGGTCGAGCCGTCTGCCTGGGTGAACCTCTCGAACACCATGCCGATCTTGTCCGAAGGAATTCCGATGCCGGTGTCGCGCACCGAGAAGCGCAGGCAGGCAGCGCTTCCTGACTTTTCCAACAGCGAGACGCGGACCGACACCTCCCCCTTCGAGGTGAACTTGATGGCGTTTCCGACGAGGTTGGCAAGAATCTGGCGGATGCGGGCGGAGTCGCCGCAGAGCAGCGCCGGCACGGAGGGATCGGAGCCGCAGCGCAGATCGAGCCCCTTCTCCTGCGCCCGCACGGCCATCGTGGAGGCGAAGTCATCAAGCAGGACCTTCAGGTCGAAATTCAAAACCTCCAAGGCAAGCTTGCCGGACTCGATTTTTGAGAAGTCGAGGATGTCGTTGACGATGGCGAGCAGGGCTTCTTCGCTCGAGCGTACGGCCTCGGCATACCGCCTCTGCTGGCTGCTCAGCTCAGTCCCGAGCAAAAGCTCGGTCATTCCGATGACCCCGTTCATGGGGGTGCGGATCTCGTGGCTCATGTTCGCCAGGAACTCGCCCTTGGCCCGGGTAGCGGCCTGCGCTTCATCCAGCGCCTTGTGCAGGACAACATTCTGGTTGGAGAGCTCGTCGAAAGATGATTGAAGCTCCGCCCGGCTCGTGGCGAGCAGGGTTTGCTGGCGGACGCTTTGCCTGAAGAAATAGAGGAAGATGCCCAGAAGAAGAAGCAGCAGGGCCCCGGCGGTGGCGGCCATGACCACGATCGCATCCCTCACCGGGCCAAGCGACACGCTCTCGTTGCTGGCGACCAATAAAATGGCGTGCCAGCCATCAAATTTCTGCGGCAGATAGGACGAGATGCAGTGGATATCCCCCTCCCCGGTGGACATGGCATGGATCGCGCTGCCTTCGTAGCCTTCGGAAAAATCCGTGCGCATCTGCGCGAGCGTATCGGGAGCGATTTGCGGGGCGGCGCGCGGCGACGAGAACCCGTGCCGGACGTGGAGCGGCTGGCCGCTCGGATCGAGCAGGAGCACCCACGCCTGCGGGTGGCTGAGGCTGAAGCGCTGGATCGCCTCCCGCCACAGCGACTGCGGATCCAGGGCGACAGAGACCCTGGCACGGAGGGTTCCGTCCGCTTGGTGCACCCCGCCCTGGAGCACGACCGTCGAGGGATCCGAAGTTGGCAGCGCAGGGGCCGTGAGAGGGGAAAGCGTGAAATAATAATGACCTTCCATGCTCATGGAGCGTCCGCGCCCATCCGGCCGGGTCACGACGAGCGATTTGATCAGTTTATTATTGAGGGAAAGAAAGCGTCGGAACAGCACGAGTGCGGCCTGGGGCGGCTCCTTTTCGGAAAGCAGCTCGCCGTAAGGCAGGCTGGTGAGGGAAAACGTGAAGGCTTCGCGAAATGCCTCCAGCTCCTTGTTGGTTTCGCGGCTGAGCCCGGCCGCCAGCTGGCGGGTTTCCTCGATGGACCGCTGCCGCTGGCTCGAGCGGAGCTGGTAGTTGATGCCGAGGGCGCAAACGATGACGGCGAGCCCGGCCAAAAGAGCCAGAAACACGGGGATCCGAAGCATGGAGACGGCCGGCAGGAATGGCTTCATCCCGGATTCATTTGGCAACGAAGATCACGACGGCCCAGCCCAATTCGGAGACCGGCGCGGAAAATGCTGTCCAGGATTTTCCATGGAGGACGACGGGGACCGAGGCGGCAGGCTTTTCGAGGACCGCGCGGGCCATTTCACGCACCGGCCGGAGCGTCGTCTTGAGGACGTTGTATTCGTCGGACTTGAAGGTGTCCTGCTTGACGGTCTCCAGGTATTTGTGGTCCTTGAGCGGAGGCATTTCGAGAAGCTGAATGGCGCTCTCTGTGGCCGCGACGAGAACCCCGCTCCTCGCGATGACGGCAGTCGGAGCGCGGTCGGCGTTCAGGTAGCGACCGACAATATCGGCGATGGTGACATCCAGCCCGGCCACCCCCTGCAGCACATCCCCCTCGTACACCGGCGCAATCGCGCTCACCATCCACCCGCGCCCGGCCGGATCCACGTAGGGCTCGTCAACCCAGACGCTCCCGCGACCCGGGTTGTGCGCCGCATCGGCCAGGTAGTAAAAATTGAATTCGGGAATGTTCATCTTTGCCGGGTATTGTGCGACCGTCTCAAACCACGGGTAGATCCGGTTGAGGCTGTTGCGGTCGTTGTAGTACGCCTGGGCGACCTCGGGGAAGGTCCGGCAGATGCGGATGAGTTCCGCATCTGCCGGCTCGGTGAGATACGCAACGTCTTTAACCTGCTCGGTGATCGGGACAGCCCCCGAGATCCAGAGGGCGGCCGTCTGGTCGTTGACAGGCTTGTAGAACGCGCCGGTCGGGGCCATGGCGTATTGGGATTTGACCGCAGCGGCAATGAGCTCGCCTTTGCGCGGGTAGAGCTCCGCGAGGAATCGCGCGAGCTGCCCCACCTCCGCGCGGATCCGCCCGAGGTCGCTGTTGACTTGCGAAGCCAGCTGCTGAGCGGCGGCCGGCTGTTCGCCCTGCGGATCGGAGGCATGGCGGCTGCATCCGCCCAGGCTGAGCGCGAGGCACGAGGCCGAGGAAAGCACAAGCATTCCCCTGGCCGCCAGACGGGTGAAGCATCGGGCAATGCTGCTCGGAAATTTTTCAGGCGGCCTCATCGGGTGATATCAAGGACAGTCTCCCGGCGGGCGCGCGCGGATAAAACCACGACAGCCCACCTGCGAAAAAAGAAAATGCAACCGCCCGCGAACACGAGCAGGAAAACGCTGCCGGGATCGGGGCTGGCCCATGACCCAAGGTTTGCATACGGGATCCAATCAGCCAGCATCACCGTCGAGTTCCCGCTCACCACAAACTCTGAGAGCCCGATGGCGCTCGCGACATGAAACGGATCATCTCCATATGCGGGAACCGTGCCGTCCTGCAGGGCATTCCAGTTGTAAGTGTAGCCCATCGCGCTCCACGGGTAGGTGGTTTCCGCCTGGTTGTATTCGATGAAGTCGGTCGTCGCGTTGCTCCCGCTGTAGAGGATCTTATCGTCCTTAAAATCCACATAGTTGAAGCCCGCGGGGGTTCCTTCGTTGGTGGCTTTGTAGGTCCCGTTGCCGGTTGTCGTGTCACCGCCCCATGTTTCGAGCGTTGGCAGCTGAGTGCCGATGACGGACGAGTAGGCTGGCCTGGCGATGTTCTCCATCGGGACCCAGAAGAAAGCCAGCCCCTTCTGCGCCATGACGTCTGCCGCCACGGGATACAGCCCAAGAGATTGGGTGATGCGCATGGCGACGTCTGCGGAGGCCGGCGCCTCGGTCATCCCGGAATAATAATTCTGAACAAGGTAGCTCTGGAGCGATGTGCCCGACGTCACCCACGGCTGGATGTAGTGAACGACGTCGACATCCATGTAGGAAAGCCTCTTATCTGTGCCGAGGCCGGTATCCCAAAAGCCATAGTTCGGCTTGGTGAACGTCCCGACGAGCGTGCAGTTGTATGTGATGTGGTCCGAAAATTCGATCGCCTTGTAGATCGGCGTTTCCGCGCCTGTCCACGTCAGCGTGGTCAGGTTGCCGGAGACGGGGAGAAGGGTGCGCGCGGTCGTCGCCTCAATGGGAACGGGAGTCGCGTCGGCCGTCATGCCGACCCAGTGGTAGGATTCCTTTGCGATGGCCGCTGCCGCGGAAAAGGCGGCGCTCTGCTGATCGGGAGTCACCTCTCCAAGCATGGCGCTCGCAGCGAGCATCAGAAATCCGCAGATCAACCCGAAAAAACGGCCGCATCCCTTCGCCTTGCTGATGTTTATGATCGATTTCGCTGCCATGGGGCCTCGCTTTTTTAGAGGGACAAGTAATACCCGATCAGCGCGTGATACGCGAGCCCGGAATTTTTCTTGGCGCTTAGCGGGTTCTCCCGCCGCCGAAGAAAGGCCTCATATTCATTCCTGGCATGCTCGAGCAGCGGCAGAACCTCACGGTTTGTCTCCCCCGATAATATCCGCTGTCCAAAGAGCGCTGTGGAAAGGAGGAAGCGCGAGCCAGCCAGCCAGGCCTCAATGACATCAAGCCCGCTTTCTGCTTCGGCGAAGAACTCGGACAAAAGCCTGATCCCTTCGGGAATATCTGCGGCGGCTTTGCTGACCGCCTCTGAAACCGAATGAAATCCGGCCGGATCTCCCGCCCTGAGGTCGGCGAGGAGATTTTTCAAATAGGCCACCGGAGCCGGGAGCGAGTCTTTCATCCCATTCCACTGGACTCCGCTTGTCCCCGCCTGCGCGAACGGAACGCTCCTGCCAAGAATCTTTATCGCCTGGATGAACCGGTCCGGGTCCGCGCCAAACAATTCCCGGCAGAACCCGCGAAAAAGGGATTCGCTCGATTGTCCCGCTCTGGAGGCAGCGTAGGAAGCAAGCCCGATATAGGGGATCTGGGTCGTGTAATCATTCTGGCGGATCGCCCAGCTGGTCACGCAATGCCCGAGAAGGTTTTCTGACACCACGGTTTTGGCAGCTCCTGCGATATTGGAGGCATGGGTGGGATTCGCGCACAGGAAATTATCTCCGTGCGAGCGTGAGGCGCTGCACAGGACGACATCGAAGCCGTGTTTTTTCAGGATCTGGACCGAGGCGAATGCGCGCAGCTCGCCATTCGCGTCCACGATCTCCGGAAACTTCTCCATGAGGCCGGACCCTCGGATCGTCTCCCGGGAAAAATGTCCAAGAGCATGGAGGTTGACCGCCTCTGACGCATGGTCTCCGTCCCAGTAATTCCAGTCCCAAATCACATACGCCTTCGGGTCGAACCCCGTCGCCTCGGGACCCATCATGATCATATCGTTCCAGATCCCTGGCCTGATGCCTTTCTTC
>Ga0194058_10000563_pt1 | contig 18243 bp, 18 predicted proteins | sample SepL4417m_MetaG_FD_155490 | JGI IMG/M metagenome (GOLD analysis project Ga0194058, IMG submission 155490) | Anoxic zone freshwater microbial communities from boreal shield lake in IISD Experimental Lakes Area, Ontario, Canada - Sep2016-L442-17m | ecosystem: Environmental > Aquatic > Freshwater... | reverse complement strand
GAACTGGCTCCTGTCCTCTTTGTTGGATGGTGTTAACGTGGTCGTCCGGCGCCCTATATCCGCACTCGGAACAGCAGCAGCCGTGGTCCTCCTTTTAGTTCTGCTATATCCACGAGGGGCCATAGAACCGATTTTAGTACTCAGTTCCGTTTCCTGGGGTGAGGGTGAAGCCAAATGGAGCACCATGAACATCGCTCCGGAAGAACCGATGCCTCCAGTTCGTAGGGCACCGGCAACGAGAAGCGGTACCGTGCGAAGTGCTCCCCACGAGGAGAGGGTAAAGGTTGAAAAGCGAGCGGCGAAGATGCGTGATGGAACTAGAACTACCTTGGAAGAACAGAGGCCAAAGGTTTCGATGGTCATTCTTTTGAAAGGTTTCTCCGAATCACTGCCGCAGGATCGAGTCGACGAGCTGTACAATGCTTTAGATCCCTCTCTGGAAATGAGACGAAGATTCGAGTTTATTCCTCCCGGTCAGGTAAAGAAATCAATAGGGGTAGCAGAGTTCGAACCCGTTAATCTCAGTGAATTAGGTGGGAAACTCCAAAAGGAACTCGGCGTGTCGAAGCTTGTGGCAATTACGCTGACTCCTGAGAGACATGGGGTTGGGATAGAAACCCAAATATTGGACACGGAAACGCGAACGATTTTGGCCCAAACTCGTGACCGTGAAATTTCTTCGGACGACATTGTCTCAAGGCTCAGTCAGTCCGCCCGGACGTTACTGGAAAACACGACGGGACAATGAAAATCGGTCTCTTAGCAGACAAACTCGTCAACAGAATAAGGAACATAAGAATACATAAGAATCACAACTCCAAAATGTCCTGACGGTCGGTCGATCGGGTGCCGCTATGAGAGCGAAGAGATATTTCCGCGCTGTTTTATTGCTGAGCGTCGCTCTTATTGTTTTGCCTTGCCTCGGGTTAGCCGAAACTAAGGAAGACGCGGACCGCCTTTTAAAAGAGGCTAAGAGTTTACAAAAAGGGGCTGTGTATGAGGAGAACCTAGAACGAGCTTTTCAGAAGTACGAGGAAGCATTGGGGATATTCAAACAATTGGGAGACCTCCACGCCATGGCTTCAGTTTACAATATGCAGGGGAACGCCTATCGTACCAGGGATGACCTCCAGAAGGCGGTGGATTATTATGGAAAAGCCTTGGAGACAGCGCAGCAAGTGGGTGATGTCAGACGCTTAGACCAGACACTTTGATAGACTACACCAGCACAAAAAGTCCGTTTTGACTAGCTATTCGCGGATAACATGCCTCTGTCTTCTTGACCCTACCTGTGAGGGGCCGCCGGCAACACGCGATCTTAGCTCGATTATGCCTCTGTTGTTTAACCGCTCAACCCATCTCGCCAAGTTTCTTGGAGCTGTACTCTACATTTTTGTTACCTGGTCATGGCTGAATTCCAACATCAATGCCTTTAAAGCCGTCACTCGTACATCACCCTCAGCGATGCGCCCGTGTAGCTTTGGCCGACCTCGATGCTATCTTGACATGAACAGGGCACTGATTGTTTTGTTGTACAACCCGTAACGTTCTCCGAGTGAGCGCGAATACTATGGCAGAGGTTGCGAATAGGCAGCCAAGAGCTAATGGAAATACGAAAGAGAAAGGGACCAAGAAATGACAAATTTAAAGATTGAACCGTCCCAGATCCTCTCGGTATTGGCGGTAGTTCTGTGCGTGATCATGGGAGCGCAGACTTGTTTTGGTGCCTCTGCCGCACAAGGCCAGTTGACCATAATAGAGCCTGACGGCAAGGCTCTCACGAGCTGCCCGCTGGAACATACGTCGGTACGAGCTGAGATTTCAGGTTTCGTTGCAAGGGTTGACGTGACGCAAGTCTTCCACAATCCTCGCCAGGAAAAGATTGAGGCGATCTACACGTTTCCCTTGTCTGCCGATGGAGCTGTGGACGAGATGCTGATGAAAGTGGGCAACAAAGTCCTTCGGGGCGAAATCAAACGTCGGGAAGAAGCAAGACGAATCTATGAGGCAGCCCGGGACAAAGGCCATGTGGCCTCTCTGTTGGACCAGGAACGCCCCAATATTTTTACTCAGTCAGTTGCCAATATCATGCCCGGCGAGAAGGTAGAAATCACCATCAAGTACGTTGAGGTCCTCAAATATGATGACGGTTACTTTTCATTTGTATTTCCTATGGTGGTGGGCCCCAGGTTCATCCCCGGGCGTCCTGACGGAAAGCAAGGCACTGGCTGGGCAGAAGATACGACCTCTGTCCCTGATGCAAGCAGGATAACTCCTTTGGTGGCCGAAGAAGGTCAGAGGGCAGGCCATGACATTGACCTTTCGGTTTCCATTGATGCAGGCATACCCATAGAAACGGTGGAATCGCTGCTCCACGAGGTGGCCATTGATCGAGACGACAAGAATAAGGTGCTGGTCACTCTCAAGAACAACAAGGAAATCCCTAACCGCGACTTCGTACTGAAATATCTTGTGGGATCCGAACAGATCCGTTCGGGCGTACTGACGCACAAAGACGGTGAGCAAGGTTATGTAACGCTGATTATGATTCCTCCAGCAAGGGTCGCGCCTGCACAGATCGCGCCGAGAGAACTCATCTTCATCGTAGACGTTTCCGGTTCCCAGTCGGGTAAACCCCTCGAGAAAGCCAAGGAAACCATGAAGTTCATTATAGAGCGCATGAATACGGAAGACACCTTCAATTTCATAGATTTCAATGACCGCTCGAGGATGCTCTTTTCCTATCCGAAAAAGAATACTCCTGAGACTCGGGAGAAAGTGCTCCAGTACATTGACTCCCTGAGAGGTAGTGGCGGCACCCAAATGGGCCCCGCCATTTGGGATGCGCTCAGTGCACCGCCGCCTGAGAATCGCTTGCGAATCGTTACCTTCATGACTGACGGGCTTGTGGGGAACGATTTCGAGGTCATTTCGATGATAAAGAAACTTCGCGACAAGAGCCGATGGTTTTCCTTCGGAACCGGCAATTCGGTGAATAGGTTCTTGTTGGACAATGTGGCCCGTGTCGGAGGCGGTGAAGTGGACTATATTGTGCTCAACAGTCCCGGTGAGACGGTGGCCAAGAAATTCTACGAGCGGATAGCGACTCCGGTCTTGACAGACATCTCCCTGGCCTTCAATGGTCTTGAACTTGAAGATGTCTACCCCGCGGTGGTTTCCGACCTCTGGTCTCAGAAACCTCTGATTTTCAAGGCCAGGTACACCAAGGCAGGGGAGGGGACCCTGACAATTAAGGGATTTCAAGGAGGCAAACCGTATGCGGAAACCTTGAAGGTGAAGCTCCCTGACAGAGAACCAGCAAATAGCTCTCTGAAATCTCTGTGGGCACGGGCAAAGGTTGACGATTTGATGGACCGCGACCTGATGGGCATCCAGCGAGGCAATCCTGATAAAGAAGTGAAAGAAGAAATTGTCAAGGTAGCTCTGTCTCATAAGATTATGACCCAATTCACAAGTTTCGTCACCGTTGAGGAAGCCACAGTCACCATGGACGGGAAGCCCGTTACGGTGACGGTCCCTGTTGAACTGCCTGATGGGGTCAGCCGAGAGGGCATCTTTGGGCCGGCAAACAAAATGGCAATGGGTGGGCCTGTAGCTCCAGCCAGTGGTGGACATCATACGTTTGGCGCAGCAGGTGTTCGTGCGAAGAAATCGGATGGTGGGTCCCATTTGGCGACTGGATCCCTGACCAAAAGTGCCCGGCCGGCATTACAGTCTTTGCCACAGAACTCTGCTCCCGCCAAAACTGTTGCCCCAGATGGAGACGAAGGCATTCAACCGAAAAGAATGCTAGAAGCGAACCTGGTGATTCCTAAACTGTCACCGGAACTCGCAGCTTTGTTGGAGATAAAGGAGAGACCTCAGACTTACGCCAAAGGAAAAGTCTCGGTGAAAAACGGCGAAGTGGCCGTTCAAGTATGGGTGGATAAGTCTGGAGACGCAACTCTGAAGCTTCTTGAGGACAAGGGCCTGAAGATAACGTTCAAGGCCTCAACGGGCAAGATGGTGATTGGAGTCATTTCGGTCGGAAAACTGGAGGACCTTGCCACGATTGAAGCCGTGCGTCTCATTGAACCTTTTGCCGTGACGGGTTGAGTATCCCTTGAACGAATGTGTCCTGGCACTGCAACGAGTCTCAACAAGATTTTCTGGATTGGGCCGCATCTTTGAGATGGAAACGGGCCCCATGGCACGGGCAGAACATGCGCGAGTCTATACAATAAAATGCCTTCTTGTCGCTGGAACCATCAGGTCATGGTCCAGCGACGCCCCTATCAAATGAAGGTCGAGATACGGTATCACGATTGCTTGTATGACGGTTGTTTGCGCTTGCTAATTCGGTGATCTGATGGTCTGATAAGTAGATAGTTCTTCATCTACAGAAAGTTATTGGGGAGAGGCCTCCATACGGATTATCAAAATGAATCCCGCCCGGACGTGTTGAAGTGAGAAGCAGGTCAGGATCATGATTGACTGAGCGCCCTTGGTCATCGTATGTCTGACCAATAGCGTGAACTCCTGATTTCATGAGAATGAATGCCTGTAGTGACTCGATTCAGCGTCATGGAAACAGGAACTCTAACCCCGGCTCCGTCAGAGGGACTCCCGTACTCTCTAGATACCTAGAAGAGTTCCGGCGAAAACTAGGAGCCTGGGGCAGTACGAAATAGCAGATCGCTGCCAGCGAGTAATCAAATCCCAGACGGGATTGGATCACGGTTTTCGGTATACAGAATGCAAATTAGATCCGGTAACGCTCACAAAGGAGTATCACGTATGCGATTCCCTCCCTACCTGTTGTTGTTGGCCTTGTCGATGGCTCTCCCGTCAATAGTGTTTTCAAATCCCGGAGGCGTCGCAATCTTTTCGCCAAGCGGGGCGATCGTGGCTACCCCTGGCGCTGACTGCACAGTAAATATTTGGGACGTTGCCTCAGGCAACAAGATTAAGTCCCTCTACACCCCTATCTCAAGGCAAATGAGGCTCGTTTCGGAACTTGTATGGACTCCTCTGATCTCCTTTTCCCCTGACGGCAAGGTCTTGGCAACAAAGCGTGGGGGGGATCCTATTAATGTCTGGAATGTACAGGACTGGAGCAATCTAGGGTCGCTGAAGGCAAAAGGAGTTATTACCAACTTCAAGTTGTCCCCTGGTTCAAGGTTACTGGCCATGATGAGCGTTGACAACAAGACCGTTCGTTCCCCTATAGGAATCGCGGTCTGGGAAATCGCCAGCGGCAAGACAGTGCTTCAGATTAGGCAAACCGAGGATACTCCGCTGACAGAATGGTCCTTCTCGCTGGACGGGAGACTAATCATGCTACGCTTGCGGTCGGGTGGTATCAAACTATGGAATATTGAACGAGCTTAAGAACTTGACACACCTAGCGGTTATTCGGCATCGTTTTCACCAGACAGCAAGCTTCTCCTCATTGAGAAGCATGACAGTCGAAGGTTACAGAGAGAAGAAACCGTTAGGAGGTTTCGAATCCTATTCTCTGGGAGGTCCCGACAGGAAAGCGAGGTTTCGTCCAGAAACCTATTTCTATGTGAATACCCCGTGTTCTGGCACAGCCGTGGGGGGTACGTTCTGTGGAAAATGACCCCGTGGCGAAGCCTTGGGGAGTCCTTTTCTGTTTTCAGGACGGCGCATGCATCCTTCCATGGGCAGGCAGCGATGTTTTGGTCAGCGTGTGAAAAGATTTCTATGCGTGGTCGCTCGCGGAGCGCCTACAATTCGTTGTGCTCGCCGACCATGGCCATGTTAATCTCCGCGCTCTGGGGCTTCAGTTGGGTATCGGCCTTTGTTTGTGCGTCACTGTAAATCCTGCTCATGGCCTGTCTATAAATGGGGCCGTTGAGATGCTCAAGCGGGTGAGCGATCAATCATCTGGTTCCACAGGGACTCGGGAATCAGAACCATGCCGAGTTTCTTAGCCTGACGCTCGAGATACGAGGTGATTGACTGGCTCCTTAGCTCTATCAAATAGTCCTCTCCGAGGTCTCTGAAAGAATCACCATGCTTGATGATGTAATAGAGCGCTTTGAGAATCCTGTGGGCAATAGCCATGATGGCTTTCTTTGGACCCAAGCGGGATTTGAGACTGAAATATTTACTCCGCAAGTAGGTTGCCTTTTTCTTGACTGCGCCCCAGGCCGCCTCCACCAGATGAGTCCTCAAATGGTTTCGGCGAACCGGACTCCTCGTGCTGCGTCTCTTTCCTGCGCTCTCGTTGTTGGCGGGACACACGCCTGCCCAAGAACACAAAGCCCCAGCGTTGGGAAAGGACTCCAGAGATGACAGCAATTGATATTTACGCATTTCGGCGTCAATTCGATGGTATAAGGAGAACGATACCCTGCAGGGCCAGAACATGGAGGTCAACGTGTGAGCCCGTTGTGTTCGTAATCTTATCACATCAACAGTTTAAAATCGTAAAGGAAACGGGGAAGGACCAAAAATGACTGAAGTCAAGATTGTCAATAATGAAAACTTAGAATGGGAACCCCATCCCCAACTGGCCACCGCGAAAGTGGCTTTCCTGTTGTCTCATCGTGATGAAGGCGTAGACCTTACGTGCATGCTGGTTCGTATTCCCGTAGGGACGCAAGTAGAAAGACATACCCACGAATGTGATGACATTATCTACGTGCTTGAAGGGAAAGCTACACTCTGGATCGAGGGAGTTGGGGATGTCCCAATGGTGAGGGGCACTTTTGTGAGGATTCCCGAAGGTGTGGCTCATCAGCCTTACAACATTGAGGAAGACTTCGTAGCCTACGATGTCTTCTACCCGTACTTGGCCTGAATAAGTTTCCAGACACTTCGATAACCATTGTTATTTCGTCAGACGCTAAAAGCTAACGGGAAATCCCTCATACAGAATTTTTTATCGTCTTTTCGACTTTTTCTCGTCCAATATTCTGTGATGCAGTTCTCGGAAAGATGCCACAACGCCACCCATACCGGAAGACCCCATAAATACAAAAAAATTGTAAATGACATCTTGTTCTCTGCGTCTGGTTTGGTTAATTTTCTTGAGTGTGAGCATTTTCCCAACGTTGAATAGCGTATATCTACCTCCGTTCGTCTACCATAACGAAGGGCCGAGCACTCTGATCGACGCCCGCGGACGATTGCTATCAGGAAGCTTTAACCCCAGCAGTCGGGTGAGACCGACCGAATTGGCGGAAGTAGAACCAGGATTCACGAATGGTTTGAGGTTTTCGGTCGAGGGCGAATCACCGTGAGCCGTCTTGAGAGCTACCGCTGGTCTCCGGGCTGAAGTTTCCGCCATCCCGGACCCGGAAATCTGCATCGCCGGCCGGCTATCCAGCTAATTAACGGTCTCCTACGACCCAGAGGTTCCCGATCTACCGGTTGCCCCGATCTGGGTTGCGCATCAATCCAGATCGGTTTCCACATGAATCTGTTGTCTACCACCTACTGACGCTCGTGCCAATATTCAGATTAGATATTTGTAATATACAAGAGGAACCATTCCACCTCTGTTGGTCAAAGCCGCCGTAAGCTTGCGATCCGCCAGAATAATATCCAGAGTGTCCTGACCAGGAGTCACTATCGCCGTCACATCAGCCGGCACCGGCAGGAGAAGAGAAGGCAAAAGACAAACAAGTGCTATCAGCGCTGCTCTAAACAGGCTTGAGGCGATCATAGAACTCTCCAATGTTTGAATTAGACAAAAAAGTCTGTTTAGTGAACTACTTTGCAAGCCGTTTTGTCACTTCTTTTTCTCGAAGCCGGGTACGACCTCTGTACGATTCATGGATTTTTGGGTTACCAAGAGGTGAGCACGACCATGATTTACACACTTGTATTGTGAATAAGTGCGGCGGCGGTATCCACAGGTCGATAGACCGGCTTTGATTTGGCTTACACAGACGGTATATTATTGGGAGGCGACGCATTTTTGTTTACAAAACAGCATTAGAGAAAAAGTTATGAAAAGAATCTACAGTGCGCCCATTCTTGCAGAAGTTGAAAATATGAAAAACGTACTGCAGCTTAATGGGATTGAATCCACCATTACAAATCAGTATCTCAGCGTAGGGATAGGTGGTATCGACTGTAGTCCAGAATTATGGGTAGCAGAGCGGGATGTTGAACGTGCGTTAGAGATAATTGAAACTACTGACAAATATCTGGGTGAATCACAAGGGACCTGGGTTTGCTCTGAATGCAATGAGGAGATAGAAGGACAATTTACAGAGTGCTGGAACTGCGGTAAAGCCCGGAGCAGAGAATAGTCATCGAAGAGCCCAAAAAATCGCAAGTGTGTATTGGCTCCACCCATCCCTGTCGGCGTCAAGGGTATAGAGAATTAATCCCGACTATCCATCCGGTTAAAGGGAAATCAACCCAAGACAAACCTAAGCAATCCTGAACCATTTCCGGCTAATAGCAATCCAGATGCTGACCAAAGGCAGGATTGACAAAACGAGCAGGTTGGTACACATTCAGACATTCCCTTGCCACTCATTTGCTCGAAAGCGGCTATGACATCCAAACACTCCAAGAGTTTCTAGGGCACAAGGATGCGATGCGGAAACCATATAATGCCGTCAGATTAGCCGTGGAATGTTATATGGAAGCAATAACCAGAAGGCGGGTTTATCTTGAAACCATATATGCAGAAATTGGTGGCAGCGATGACCATACGTGATCTGCTGACTCGTCAAAGCCGCAGGAATCTCCTAGTAGGGTTCTTGGCTTGGCTCGCTTTCGCTGGGTCATTATTTGTCGGTGCTAAGTCGGGGCGCCCTTTCTTGCCCTTGGTGTTTTTTGTGCCTTTCATTGGTGCCGTATTAGTGCAGGTTTTCTTTGTTCGCTGCCCAAGATGCAAGGGAAACCTTGGTTTGCTGCTCGCCCAAACAATGTCGCCTTTAACGCTGACATCAAAGGTTAGCTGCTGCCCTTATTGTGGTGTGGAATTCAGTGAAGAAATTCACCCCTAACCTTCCACACCAGCGGACGCGTACTGGTGACCTTTGTCGATAGGGTAACTGACACGTTCGGAATCGTCATGGATGAGAGGTTTCTAGATGCCTAGACTTAAAAGACCCCGTATTGCAAGACTAGAAGAGGTCAGAATTACCAGGGAAAAGGAACAGGCCACAATCAAATTCCTCGAACCTGGGATAGCTACTACACATCTTACTCTTGGTCCCGGGGTTTCACGAATGAGCGATAAGGAAATCCTCGTTTTGTTTAATGAAACAATTCAGACGCAAGGGCAGTTTGCTGCCTCATACCACCACATCGCAATCGAGATCCCGGAAGGAAGTCCTCAAGTGCGCTATTCTGAGGAGTGTTGCCAATGGGTACCGCGAGGAGATGTCGTGCGTTGCGTAGTGAACGATGACGAATCCGGAGCGGTGATTGAGATTGATGGACGGGACTTCTCACTCGAGGAATTTGGCCGGATGCTTACGACATTTTCGGGCTGGGGTATGAGAATTTGCTTCGTACCCGAAGACGAGATCAGTAAGGAACCGGAGGTTGAAGTAAGGGAACCAGACAATGAATGAAAACCTGACCCGCTATGGTAGGCCACATCTCAAATGCCCAATGCTTGCGGGTACCGCTACTTCGTAACCCATCTTCGGTCCTTCCTCGGCGCATACATCGTTTCTCAATTGCCATGCACCCCAATCCGAGAACTGGAAGTCACATCCTTTACAGCCCTGTCTATCGGGAATCATTCTTCCGTTCCCTGCCACAAAATCTCGGCACCCTCTTCAGCTATCTTCAACTATCTAAACATAGTAAAATTTATCACCGGTCGGTGTCTGCCCTTGAAGCATGAGGTTCCCATCTTCGGTTTGAGAAGGCTCATCAGAGGCTGTTCTGTGATCAAGAATTGATGTAGGGCAGTTTCTAAATATCGGCTCTATGTGCAGAGAGACCCTCGAAAGATCAATCACGGAACGAATAAATTGGTTTCAGCCCCAATGAGTATTGGAGGCTCCCCCATCCGGACCTCGATTGATAGCCAAACGTTCCACAGAATTTGACCGAGATTCCATCGGCCAGTTGGGGAGGGATGAATGACACAAATTTAACGCAGTTGTGTATCCGGAAAAGAAAAACCGCCGGTGCGTCGGCGGTTATAATCTGAAATGACTGAGTTTTCATGGTGGAGCTGGACGGGATCGAACCGACGACCTCTTGAATGCCATTCAAGCGCTCTCCCAACTGAGCTACAGCCCCATGAGTATTTTATTATCAGTATGCCGATCACCTGTCAAATTTTTTCCTGTTATCCGTCTATGTTCTGGCTGAATCCAAGTATCTCGGATGGATCTGATATTCTCAGAAGGTGGAATGGTGTCTCGTTGAGTATTTCTCCCTCTTTTACTCGATGCATCACGTCTTCCACGTCCTCGACGCGTATTGCCTTCTTTTCCTTGAGATCCTCGAGTTCGGGGATTTTTTTCAACGAAAGGAATGCGTAAATCATATCGCCTGCCTTCTTGGGATCGTAAACGAATCCATTCTTACCAATGGGAATCTCGACAGCCTCGTGGGCGGTGACTCTTCCTGTGTCACGCATGAGAGGCTTGGGATCCTTGTTCCTCTTACCCTTCTTAACCTGGGCGGGATAGAGGTATTCCATTCCTTTAGCGCCTTTCCTAAGCACGTATAAGAAGCCGTTCACATTGGACTCAAACCTCAGCTTGTATTCGTCGCCTTTCTTGAACTCAACACCAAAAGATTTAGGCTCACCGAAATCCTTGTCACCTTTGGACTTAACCATTATCTGGCTGCTCATTCCTATCATGGGGTTCGGGATTACGATCTTGTCACCCGCGCGAGCCGCAGAAGGAGAAGAAAGCTCGTTGAATGAAGCGAGGCCAACGCTCAGACCAGGATCGCCCATCATGCTCTCTGCCACAATTTCCATGGTGTCTCCTTCCTTCATTGTGTAGGTAATGGTATCCGGGTCATTTCCATCCTTGCGAGGTTTAGGGAGCGCCACCCACGGGAATACCTTGAAATGCACGCTTTTCAGAGACAGGGGCGGTTTGGTTTCTTCTATGGGGGGAAGCGGAGGAGGTTCATCCTTCTTTTGGAAATAAGCGCATCCCGTAATCAGGCCGAGCATAAGAATGATTGGGAAAAAAAATAGAGGTCGCTTCATAAGGTCCTCCTGGAACGGATGGGGCCGTTCATTCTCTGATTCGTCCCGTAGGGTCGAGCGGCTCCTTGCCGGGCGCAGCAGTGCGATGCTGAGGAGCCTGCGGATAAGACTCCTGGGGCCCCTTCCATTTTGCTATCAATGATTGCAACTGATTTCTAATTTGTTCGGGAGCATAGTTTAATGCTTTGCCCGTCAGTCCATCTACCGGCCGGACAAGCCTGGAGGTACCTACCGCCGGCCACTCAGGCATTGCTATCAAGACGGCCTGAACCACTGCCGCCACTACGAGGAAACCTGACGCAGCCCCCATAGCAGCACCGAGTACTCGGTCCACCCAACTTAGACGAGTCAGGTCTATCAGTGCGTCCAGTATTCTGCGGATCAGCACAAATACAACTTGCACGCCGATGAAAATTAGTACCATGGACAGGATTGAGCATATCTGGGGATCGAGCGAAGAAATTCTGCTCAAATACGGTTCAACTAGAGGGTAGTATCTCGCGGCCCCTACAACCCCTAAGATCAGGCCGGTAACTGCACTGAGTGTCCTGACAAAACCCTTCCAGAAGCCTAAAACTATTGTTATCAGTAGAGTTCCCAGTATGAACAAGTCTATTACATTGTAGGCTTCCACAAAATTCATAAAATCACCCCCAACCAAGGAGGAAAACTTCTGATCTCTCCAGGAAAATCCTAGAAACCTTCAATAATCTCAACCATTACAAAATGAACCCTCAGAGTGAATCCCTTTAGTGTTCAAACAGGAACCGGCATCTAGAATCCACCTTGACCTCAGAGCAATTGGCACCGACAAGAGGCGAGACCTTCAAATAGGAATTCCTCAATGGACCTCATGGTCAATTGAGTAAGCCTCCCCTTCAGGCCCTTCTATTACGATGAATGATATTTGTCAATAAGAATCAGGATGTTTTTTTAATTACTTAAAGTTAATACTCACTTTAGCACCATGATGCCTCTAGATGTGTCAATTAATACTTGGTAAGTAATTCAAGTACCTCGTCGCAACTCTGAACCTTTCTCAGTTGATAATTAACCCGTCACGTGCCATTATCCAATACTACATCGATTGTCCCGGCTAAAAGATCTTATGTGCTAGCAAGAGGGGAATGATCTCTGCCGGGCATCAATGATGGAGCCCGTCCTCATGACACTTTTCAAAATGTTGTTCCCGCAACCTCGTGTACGCGGTCTTCTTGTTATTTTCGCACTCGTTTCCTTTGGCCTGGCTTCTACGGCGTTCCTCGAGATATATGCAAAGGATCTTGAATGGACAGCGGGCTTTTATAGTCCCGGAGGTTCAAATGACGGATGGGTACAAGCTCGTTATAAGCCGTGGGGCCTTATCTATGACTATGGTGAAATACCTGGCATCGCCGTTGCGATCGGAGCACTTATCCTATTCGTTGGATCAAGCCTCGGAAAGGCGTCGGCCAGGTACAAGAAACCCTGCCTCGTTGTAGTCTTGACAGTTATTATCGGTCCTGGAATACTCGTTAACGGTCTATTGAAGAATTGCTGGGGGCGACCCAGACCCATAGATATTACAGCCTTCGGCGGCACAAAAGAATATAGGAATGTTTTCCAACCCGGCGGACCGGGTGAGGGGAAATCATTCACCTGCGGCCACTGTGCCATAGCGTTCTCAATATCCGCCGTGGGAGCATTTTTTCCATATTTCCCGTCTCTCTCCATTGTCTGCCTGGGATCAGGAATAGCCTATGGAATCATTACGGGAGTTGCACGAATAGCACAGGGCGGCCATTTTCCAACCGATATTCTTTGGTCGGGGGTTGTTGTATTCATAACTATTGCTTTTCTCTATTATGTCGTTTTCAGGATACCTGATGAAGTTCGGGATAGTGAGTAAAGAAGTGGCCTCAATTGACTCAAGTGATTGTTCGTCCTACAGAGTCCGCCCACCGGGACGTGGACTGAAGCGTGTTCTTTTTGTGCTTTTTGCGACGATTATGTGTATACCGGTCTTAGCATGGAGCCAGATCCCCTACCCTCCTCAAGCTCCAGTGCCTGAATACGGAGCAAATTCAGCGCCCAGTCCCGGTCGCCGGCAACTGCAACAACCGACACAGGAGTATGCTTTTCGCCCTGAACTAACGAATCCCGAGTATGGAGAATGCTTGCAACTGGAGAAACATTGGAAGGAACTTTCGAACAGCTACGCGCACTACTACCAACAGGCACGCATGATGCATCCCGGCAACCCCCAATATCCGCAGATGACTAACTTTCTTCAACAGATGAAGATGCAATTGGATGCCGCTTGGAACAATTTCAGCAGCAGGTGCATCTATTTTCCGCGTCGTTGAGCCCTTCATCTTCTACTTACGAACTGAAGAAAACGCATGTCCAAACCACAGGCCCCTGAAGATCGACTTGTTTCAAGAGAAGTGAACAACGGTGCCCCGGAAGTCGTCGCTTCACGAGGACCGGTCACTTCCAAATTGATCCGCTCAGTACTCATTTTTGCAGTTGCCGGTGTAGTCCTTTATGGCGGGGCGACCCTCGCATCGGATTATAAGGCCGTTATCGGATCCATCCTGGAATTCCCTGTAGGCCTTCTCGGATTAGTTATCGGACTTGTCTTTGTCGGCTGGCTATTGCGAGGCTGGCGATTCCACTACTATCTCGTCCAATCAGGTCAGACAGTCCCGTTGACGTACGCAATTATTGCATTCCTTGCGGGTTTCGCTCTCACCGGAACACCGGGTAAACTAGGAGAGGCGGTCAAAGGAGTTTTTTTAAAGCAGGATTACGGTGTCTCAGTCACTAGGGTTGTAGGAATCCTTGTAGTGGAACGCCTGATGGACCTTTGGGGTGTCCTCCTTATCGGCTCCTTTTCATTACTCCTTTTCAGCGCCTGGAGAAGCCTCTTCCTCCTCTGTGCTGCAATCGTCGTAGTCGGAGGAATTTTTCTCTGTATGGAAAGAGTGTATCGTCCCATTTTGGAGAGATTGGCCAAGGTGCATTTTCTTTCTTGGATCGCGAATAGGATTCTCGTGACCCTTCTCACCGGAAGAGACCTTATGACTCCGAAAATTTTTTTCGTGGGGTTACTTGTTTCTTCGATCGCTTGGGGTCTGGAGTCCTTCTCCCTTTTCTTAATCTTGAGAGGATTCGACCTTCCTTCAACTTTATTGCAAGCCAATTTTGTTTATTGTTTCTCAACCCTTGTAGGGGCTCTCTCCATGCTGCCGGGAGGCATAGGGGGAACGGAAGCGGGAATGATCGGATTGCTTTCTTTCATGGGGATATCTTACGCCGATGGACTGCCGGCCGTTATACTGGTCAGGTTGTGTACGCTTTGGATGGCCGTATTGGTGGGTGTTGGATTCATGACCTACTTGCTGGCAAGACCCCAGATTCAGGAAAGAGTCTCGGAATCGTACCATAATTCATGATGATGAATATCTCCGGATGTCAATTTGTTTCACTGAGATTATCAGTTCTTGACCCGGCTGCTTGCTTTTTGATAAACATAGAACCTATTTTACGTTCAAACAAAGTGGCATCAAATGACCACTATTCGGAACACGTAAGCTGTCCTGATAACCTCCAAGGGGGCTGAAAACCATAGGACGATCCTACCACACCCCCCCCCTTGGCTCGGACCGAAGCTGCAAAGCTCGGGAGAATACTTCCGTAAGGAGCTGGGAACATGAGTGACGAGTATGATGTTGAACTCACCGAAGACCACATAATGCTTCGGGATATGGTCCGCAAGTTTGCCGACAAGGAAATAGCGCCCGTAGTCGAAAAAGATGAAAACGAACATCGGTTCCAAAGAGAGCTGGTGAATCAGATGGCGGAGCTGAATCTTTTCGGCTGTCCTGTTCCTGAAGAGTATGGCGGCAACGGGATGGGATACTTGGCCCATGCCATAGCCACTGAAGAAATCGGGAGGGTATCTGGCTCCCTGAGAGTTGCATTCAATATGCAGACCATGGGAACCTCTATGTCCATTCTTAAATGGGGGAGTGAAGAACTCAAGAGAAAATACATTCCGGAATTGATGTCTGCCAAGCTGCTGGGTTGCTTTGGCATCACTGAACCGGATGCTGGTTCAGACACGGTCGCGATGACCACTACCGCGGTGAAGGACGGGAATGAATATGTCCTTAATGGTAGAAAGATGTGGATTACGTGGGCGACAGTCGCTGATATGTCCATAATATTCGCCATGACGGACAAGAAGTCTAAACACAAAGGAATGAGTGTATTCGTGATGGATATGGATTCGCCGGGTGTCTCAACTATCGCTATCAAGGAAAAGCTCGGCATCTGGGCCTGTCCTACCGGTGAGATAATAATGGAAGATGTAAGGGTTCCGGTAGAAAATCTTCTAGGCGAAGAAGGACGAGGATTTGGGTACCTTATGCAGGAACTGGTGAGCACTCGTCTCTCTGCGGCGGCCGGTGCCGTGGGAACTTGTCAGGCTGCGCTCGACGAGTCTATCAAGTACGCCAATGAACGCAGCCAATTTGGGCAACGCATCGCAGAGTTCCAGATGGTTCAGGAAGTTATAGCCCGAATGGTTGCTGAGACCGAGGCTGCTCGAGCCTTGGTCTGGAGATGCGCTATCCAGAAGGACAGGGGGCTCACCAACAATAATAGAGAAACTGTGCTGGCAAAATACTACGCTTGCCGCGCGGCAGACGAAGTGCCTAATCTGGCTTTGGAGGTACTAAGCGCCTATGGCTACTCCAACGAATATCCGATCGCGAGGATCCTTCGAGATGGAAAGGTCTACAAAATTCTCGAGGGGGCCACAAACATCATGAAGATGATCCTGGCCACCGATGCCCTGGGATTGAAAAAGGCCAACAGGTAATATTTCCATAATTGATCACTCGGGCGTTTCAAGCAAGGGCGCACTACCATGCGCCCTTGCTCCTGTGTGTCTTCTAAACTCCATCTTCGTCTCCCCCACTTTTTCTTCTTGAGCAGGCTCCGGTTGGAAGCGGAGATTTCCAGGCCGAAAGACCAAATGGTTTTTAACTTTCAAGTAGTGCGTAAAGACGCGTCATGTGATGCTCGCTTGGGCATATTGACTACCTCCCATGCGCAAATCCCAACCCCGGCTTTCATGCCTGTGGGCACCCGGGGGGTAGTCAAAACCGTTTCTCCGGAAGAAGTATGGGGCCTTGGTTTCAGGATGATACTTGCCAACGCATATCACCTTTACCTGAGACCTGGCCACGAACTGGTCGAACGACATGGTGGGCTGCACCGTTACATGAATTGGCCGGGAGCTATTCTCACTGATAGCGGGGGGTTTCAGGTTTTCAGTTTAGCCGGATTAAGAAAGGTAACCGAAGAAGGGGTTGAATTCCAGTCACACATTGATGGGAGTTCTCACCTATTCACACCGGAGAAAAGCGTCGAAGTCCAGGAAGCTATTGGATCAGACATAATCATGTGCCTTGATGATGTCAAAGGTTACCCAGTTGAAAGGGATTTAGCTTTAGAGGCTGCTCAAAGGACTACCCGCTGGGCCCAAAGATGTCTTGCAGCCAAAAAAAAAGTTGACCCTGCCATCTTCGGCATAGTACAAGGTTCGGTGTTTTGCGATCTGAGGAAACAGAGCGCGGAAGGTCTCATTTGTTTGGAACTTGATGGATATGCCATCGGCGGCCTGAGTGTTGGGGAGCCTCGTGAGTTCATGGTCGAGATGATTGAAGCCACGGTGCCTCTCATCCCCGAAAGGTATCCTCGATACGTCATGGGGGTTGGAAAACCTCGGGACATATTGGATGGGGTGCTAAGGGGGGTGGATCTATTTGATTGCGTCCTCCCTACTCGTAATGCTCGCAATGGAATGCTGTTCACTTCTCTGGGGCCTCTGAATATAAAAAACGCTCGTTATCGTGATGATCCAAGGCCGGTAGATCCCTGCTGCACATGCCCGCTGTGCAGGAATTATTCCAGGTCTTATCTGCGCCATCTTTTCCTTGAAAAGGAGATTTACTGCCACAGGCTTTCCACTATCCACAATCTTTGCTTTTATTATAGAATGATGGAGGATATTCGAAAGGCCATTGAGGAATCTAGATTGAATAATTTTTGTGCCCAGTTCTTGGCTGGAATGGAGGAAACATATGATTGATACGGCTTATGCCATGGCCCCTGGCGGTAACCAAGGCGGGGGGGATATGAATACCCTCCTGGGTTTTCTGCCCATGATTCTCATTTTTGCGGTTTTTTACTTTTTGCTCATAAGACCGCAACAGAAAAAGGCCAAAGAACACAAGACCCTCTTAGAAACCCTCAAGAAGGGGGACTCGGTCATCACTCAGGGAGGTCTGTATGGAAAAATTACGGCCATTCAAGACCAGGTGGTTACCCTGGAGATAGCCGATAAGGTTCGGGTTAGGGTGTCTCGTAGTCATATAGCCGGTCTTGCTTCGGCGCCCCCTGCAGCCGATCAAAATTCGTGAGGAGTCCAATTCGATGATTCAGAGCCTTCGGTTGCGCTTAGCCATGATAGGCGTGGTATTGTTTGTGAGCCTTTTTCTTCTTTACCCGTCAGTGGGGCCGGTACCGGCTTTTTGGGCCAAGTACCTCCCGGACAGCCCTATTCGGTTGGGACTCGACCTTCGGGGCGGTTTGCATCTTATACTTGAGGTTCAAGCTGACAAAGCGGTGGAAGCAGTATTGGATCAGACAGTTTCCGAAGCTTCCGCCATGATGAAGGAGGAGAAAATTCGCTATACGGACGTGCAGCGATCATCTCCTTCCTCGCTGACTGTGCTTCTCAAAGACGCAGACCAAGCAGCCTTGTTTGACCAGAAGATCCTGGAAAAGCTCCACAACTTTAAGAAAATATCAGCCGGCCCAGGTGAAAACGGTTTTGAAATTCAGCTCCAGTTGGATCCCAAGGCAGCCGAGAGCATTAGACACAAGGCGGTCAGGCAGGCAGTGGATACCATCCGCAATCGTGTCGACGCTCTTGGTGTGGCTGAACCCGATGTAGTGATTCATGGAACAGACAGGATTATCGTTCAGTTGCCGGGTCTCACGGAAGA
>Ga0194058_10000558_pt1 | contig 18271 bp, 12 predicted proteins | sample SepL4417m_MetaG_FD_155490 | JGI IMG/M metagenome (GOLD analysis project Ga0194058, IMG submission 155490) | Anoxic zone freshwater microbial communities from boreal shield lake in IISD Experimental Lakes Area, Ontario, Canada - Sep2016-L442-17m | ecosystem: Environmental > Aquatic > Freshwater... | reverse complement strand
TCTTGCCTTGAGTGCTAGTGGAGTTGGCCCCGGCGATGAGGTGATCACGAGCCCTTTTTCCTTTGTAGCCTCGGCGAATGTGATCCTCTACCAGGGGGCTAAGCCCGTCTTCGTAGATGTTGACCCCGTCAGTCTGACAATCAACCCCGAGGCGGCCGCCGCGGCAGTCACCGACCTGACCTCGGCGCTATTGCCAGTTCATATATTTGGTATGCCCGCTCTAGTCGAGCCGCTCGAATCGCTTGGCTTGCCAATCATCGAGGATGCCTGTGAAGCACTTGGGGCTACGCACTCAGACGGGATTAAGGTTGGGGGCCGCGGTCATCCGTCGGTATTCGGCTTCTATGCGAACAAGCAGATGACAACGGGTGAAGGCGGAATGGTTGCTCTCTCCGACCTAGGCATAAAGAGGCTGATCGACAGTGAACGTAACCAAGGTAGGGCTGCCGACATGGGATGGCTTGACCACGACCGACTTGGCTTCAATTACAGACTCAGTGAGATACAGGCCGCGGTCGGGACGGTGCAGCTGACGCGCCTGCCGCAGATGTTGTCGGACCGTGAGCGAGTCGCATCCGGATACGAGTCGGCTCTTGCCGGGATTGAAGGTATTGAGCTTCCGGCCTCAGAGTGGGAGGGTGGTCGTCGTGGATGGTTTGTCTACGTGGTGATGCTTCCAAATGGAGTTGATCGTGACGCTGTTATTCGTCGGTTGCGAAAGGTTGGGATCGACTCAAAGCCGTACCTTCCAGCGCTCCATCTGATGCCACACCTTGCGGAAGCAAGTGGAGCTAGGGCCGGGGAGTTTCCATTTGCAGAGGCAGCATCAGCTCGTGGTGTTGCGCTTCCATTCTTCCCGCAGCTGACCGAGTCCGAGATTGAGCGAGTAGCAGCAGCCCTCGCCGAAGCTCTCGGTCAACGCTCGCCAGTCTAGACTCAGCCACGATGTCGAGATTCAGAGATCCGCAGGATCCGCTTTTTGCGGCCATGAACAGTTCGATTGGCTTCGACTGGCGCCTGGCTCCCTACGACATTGCCCTTTCTAGGGCGCATGTTCGGATGCTGGCGGCAAAGGGAATTATTGCGAGTGAGGACCATCAGGCAATCGACGCAGCGTTGACCGTTGTCGAAGAAGAGCTTGAAGCGGGAAGTTTTGAGTTCCTTGATACGGACGAAGACATTCACATGGCAATCGAGCGGCGCGTGACTGCTATTGCTGGCGACGCCGGAGCGAGAATGCACACGGCGAGGTCGCGCAATGACCAAGTTGCAACCGGATTAGCTCTTTGGGTGAGAGCCCACGCAACCGCAGCTGAAAAGGCAAGCGAGTCTCTCTGTGCTGCTCTGCTTGCTACTGCTGAGCATCATCTCGACTGGGCGATGCCCGGCTATACGCACCTGCAGCGCGCTCAACCGGTTTATCTGTCCCATCATCTTCTCGCTTGGTTCTGGATGATCAACCGTGATCGTCGTCGATTCTCGCGGGTTGCAGCAGACTCAAGGCTAGCGATGCCACTGGGCGCTGGCGCTCTTGCCGGAGTCAATTTCGACACAGACAGGAGGATGGTTGCTGCTGAATTGGGATTCGATGCGGTCGCACCTAACTCAATCGATGCAGTCGCCGATCGTGATCTCGCTCTAGATCTGCTCGCCGCCTACGCAACCTGCTCAACGCATCTCTCACGGATCGGATCTGAGCTGGTGATTTGGAGTGGTCAGGAGTTTGGCTTCACGACGATGTCGGATGCTTGGTCGTCCGGCTCATCGATCATGCCGCAGAAGAAGAACCCAGACGCGGCTGAGCTTCTGCGAGCCAAGGCGCCACGGACGGTCGCCCATCTGAGCGCTCTACATGGCGTCCTTCATGCGCTGCCGCTCACTTACAACAAGGATCTTCAGGAGGACAAGGAGCATCTATTTGATGCTGCCGAGACGGTCGAACAGTCGCTCGCAGCAGCTCAGGCGATGATTGAAACGACAACCTTCAATCGCGAGCGGATGGCGGAGGCGGCTGGCGATGATCTTGTCGCGGCCACTGACCTTGCCGACATGCTGGTTGGGCAGGGCGTGCCGTTCCGCGATGCCCATGGAGCGATTGCCGCGCTTGTCAGGCTTGCGGTTGACAGCAACAGGACGCTAGCCGAGCTCAGCACTGACGAGGTCGCCAATGCAAGCCCACTGCTCGTTGAGGGCTACGCCGCCGCGATTGCGCCAGGCAGCGCACTCGAATCAAAGCAGTCGGAGGGCGGTACATCCTTGGGGCGTGTCCGTGAGCAGCTCGGGGCGGCACATGCATCTCTCGCTGCGAAACCTTGAACTGATTAGTTAGCCGCTTGGGCCGGCGCCACCGCCGACGCCCGATCCACCACTGGAGCCGCCTCCGCCCGATCCGCCTCCCGATGAGCCGTCTCCTCCCGAGGAACCGTTACCGCCGCCAGAGCCGCTTCCACTGCCAGAGTCACCGCCAGTATTACCTCCACCGCCGCCTCCACCGCCGCTTTGACCGGAGCCTCCTGCTCCAGTATCAGCGGAGCCGCCGGAGTTGCCACCGGAAGCACCTGCGGATCCAGAGCCCCCCGAAGACGAACCCGGGCCGTATCCCGAACTGTCTGAGCTAGTGCTGCTGCCTGCGTCAGATGGGGACTTTCCAGCTGTCTTGGCTGCATCACGTGAGCTGTCAATTGCCATTGCAGCGAGCATGAACTGTCGCCAAATTGAGGCTGGGAAAGTACCTCCGGCTACCGGGCTCCCGCCGTACTCAGTCTTCATTGGACGCAGCTTGTCTGGGTAGCCGACCCAGACGGCGACTGTGTAGCGATCATTCCAACCAACGAACCAAGCATCACCGTAGTTTTCAGTCGTACCGGTCTTACCAGCGGCGAACCCACCGATCTGGGCCTCCTTACCGGTTCCGGAGCTGACCACTGTCTGCAAGACATCCTTGACTGTTGAGGCCACGCCCCCGCTTATCACTCTCGTGCGGTTGACTTTGTTGCGAAGCAGTCGTTTGCCTTGTGGCCCATCGATGGACAGAATCCCGACCGGTCCGCCGTCAAGGCCTCCGAGGCCGTTCGCGCTGTCAATTCGAACTCCGCCAGTTGCGAATGTTTCGTAGGCATGGGCCATGTCTAGTGGTGTGACGCCCTCACGGAGGCCACCTAGCGTCATTGAGTAGTTGCTTGATACCGGCGACCTGATTCCAAGGTGATTAGCCATGCGTGCGATTCGCGGTGTCCCAACTTTGATGCCGACCTCGGCATAGACCGAGTTATCAGAGCTGGTCATCGCATCGGCGAGGCTGCGGCTCCCGGCGTATGAATCGTCGTAGTTGTTGACGATGAAGTATTCCTGAGGACGTGTGTTCGGAATCGGGAAGATCTTCTTGCGGGACTCCCAAACCGAGTTAGCTGAAATTCCGGTCGTCAGTGCCATGGCGAGAGTGAAGGGCTTGAATGCGGAGCCAGGCTGTCGGTGACCTTGAGTAGCAAGGTTGAATGGTTGCTTCGAGTAGTTAGATCCACCGACCATCGCGCGAACCTCCGAGGTCTTGTTGTCAATCACGACCATTGACGCGGAGGGGAGCCCTGAGTCCGGCGGGAGCATCTCATTGACTGCCTGTTCGGCCGCGCGCTGCAGGTCAAGATCAAGTGTTGTCCTGATTTTCAAGCCGCCGGTGAAAGCGCGCGTCGCACCAAGTCGGTTAACGAGCAGACTCTGAACCCAGGTTGTGAAGTAAGGAGCGAGGCTCTGTTGCTGAGGCGGGGTGATGTCGGTCTGATCCGGAATCGTCCGTGCTAGATCCGTTTGAAGCTCAGCGTCGGTAATGAACTTCTGCTGGTGCATCGCACGCAGGACAGTGTCGCGCCGGTTACGTGCAGCAACCGGATGGGCGATTGGATCAAAGCCAGTCGGAGAGGCAATAATGCCGGCGATCATTGCTGCTTCGGCAGTGTCTAAATCGGCGGCACAGAACTGATCGCCAACAGATGTTCCGCATCCTGGATGGGCCTTGCCAAAGTAAACTCGAGCAGCAGACTCAATCCCATACGCGCCCTGTCCAAAGTAGATCGTGTTGAGGTACTCGGTTAGGATTTTCTCCTTCGACCAGCGACGGTTGAGGTGATAGGCAAGCACCGCCTCGCGAAGCTTTTCAAGGACTGTCCGCTTGTTTTCAGCGTCGAGTGCGTTTTTAACGAATTGCTGCGAGATCGTCGACGCTCCCTGGACCGGTGACCCTGAAGCGACATCGGACCAGAGCGCTCGACCAATTCCACGCAGATCAAAGCCCGAGTTCTCATAGAAGCGGCGATCCTCGATTGCGATGACTGAGTGCTTGATCGATGGAGCGATGTTGGTTGGTGCCGCTAAATAGACATTGTTTGGTCCCGTTAAGACGCCTAGTTCTTTGCCGCGAACATCGAACAGAACGGAGTTCTTGGAGTGTTGATACTCCTGTCGGCTTTCAAGCTTGGGAAGATCGCTGGAAACCGCAGTAAGAGCGCCAAACGACAGTGAAATAACTGCAATCACGCCTAATCCAAGACCGACCAGGAGCATCCTGATTCGATGGACCTTGGGCCTTTCGGCAGGGGTCGTCTCTAGCTCCGCAGGTTCGGAAGTTCCGTCTGGTTCTGTCCGTGAATCGTCCATTTCGGGTGGGGCCACGCTGGCCTCCAAGCTACGACTCCGGACGGGCAAAAGGCGGTCCGGGAGCGTCCGAGTCTAGCATTGGGGTTAGTGAGCGCCTCCGGTAACGACCAGCACACCCCTCCAGTCACGGCAACTGAGAATCCTGCTGCTGCGGCAGCTTGGCTTGAGCGCAATGTCGTGGAGTCGCTGCCAAGCGGTGGACTCAAGCAAAAGCTGGAGCAGTCAGCGGCTGAATCGCGACCGCTTAGGGTCAAGCTTGGGATCGATCCAACTGCGCCAGATATTCATCTCGGGTTCACAGTAGTACTCGGGAAGTTGCGTGAGTTCCAAGAACTCGGGCATCAGGTCGTGCTGATCATCGGCGACTGGACGGCGCGGGTCGGTGATCCAAGCGGGCGTTCTGCGACCCGGCCACAGCTATCTGTTGAGGAGATAAATGCCAACGCAGAGACCTTCGCTGATCAGGCGCTAAAAGTGCTTCGCAGCGACAGGCTTGAGGTGCGCCGCAATGGCGAGTGGCTTGACATGCCGCTCGAGAAGCTGTTTGGGATTCTGCGCACTACGACTGTTGCTCAAGTCACTGAGCGCGAAGACATTGCCAATCGGCTGAGATCTGGCACCCCCGTCAGCCTGTTAGAGCTTCTTTACCCGGTACTACAGGCCTACGATTCAGTTGCAGTTGAGGCCGATGTCGAGCTCGGGGGTACCGATCAGCACTTCAACCTACTTCTGGGACGCGATCTACAGCGTGCCTTCGGTCAGCAGGAGCAGGTAGCGATCGAGTTGCCGATCCTGACTGGAACCGATGGTGAACGCAAGATGTCGAAGAGCCTCGGTAATTACATTGGAATCACCGAGGCTCCGGCCGAGATCTATGGGAAGACGATGAGGGTCCCCGACTCGGCACTCGAAGAGTGGTACGGGCTCCTAGTTGGCAACCCACCATCCGATGCGGTGACACCGCGCGATGCGAAGCGACAGCTGGCGAGAGTGCTTGTCACGCGGTTCCACAGCGAGACTGCGGCAGCTGAAGCAGAATCGCATTTCGATCGGGTAATCGTGCGTGGTGAGATGCCAGAGGAGATTGAGGAGGGACACATAGCCTCTGATAGCGAGGGCACGGTTCACCTTCCGGCTGTGCTTTCGGAACTCTTCGGTATATCGCGCAGCGAGGCTCGCCGCAGCATTTCGGCTGGCGGAGTCAAGCTCGATGGTGCACCGGTTGCTGAGTTGGATCTTGTCGCTCGCGAGTTAGATGGCAAGGTTTTGCAGCTTGGACCGCGGCGCCACCGGCGCATAATCGTCGACTAGCTCAACCGTGGCACCCGGCGACGTCGGGAATCCGCTATGGTCTCGAGTCCGTTCCGGTTCACACCGGGCGCCTCGCAATGTCAGGAATCCCCTGATGATGCGGTGCGGCGGTCTTTGACAACCCAGCAGCATGCGTGATCTGTGGTCCTCACGGACCAATGGTCACGCTCAAGTCCGACCACCGGTGCTTCGTCAGCGACACCGGTGGCCAAAGTTTTACCCGTCCGATGCCGACGGCGCCCACTGTGTACGGAGCGCCGTTTCAGTTGCATCGTGACAACTCTGTGAGCAGTACCTGAGTACTTCACGGAGAGTTTGATCCTGGCTCAGGACGAACGCTGGCGGCGTGCCTAACACATGCAAGTGGAGCGACGAACCAGGGCTTGCCCTGGGGCAGAGCCGCGAACGGGTGAGTAACACGTGGGCAACCTGCCCTGATGATCGGGACAACCCGTGGAAACGCGGGCTAATACCGAATGTGCTCTTTGGCTTTAAGGCCTTTGAGGAAAGGAAGCTTCGGCCTCCGCGTCAGGATGGGCCCGCGGCCCATTAGCTAGTTGGTGAGGTAATGGCTCACCAAGGCAACGATGGGTAGCTGGTCTGAGAGGACGATCAGCCACACTGGGACTGAGACACGGCCCAGACTCCTACGGGAGGCAGCAGTGGGGAATCTTGCGCAATGCGCGAAAGCGTGACGCAGCAACGCCGCGTGGGGGAAGACGGCCTTCGGGTTGTAAACCCCTTTCAGTTGGGACGAAGCTCGGTCGGTGAATAGCCGGCTGGAGTGACGGTACCTTCAAAAGAAGCCCCGGCTAACTACGTGCCAGCAGCCGCGGTAATACGTAGGGGGCAAGCGTTGTCCGGAATTATTGGGCGTAAAGAGCGTGTAGGCGGCTCGATCAGTCCGCTGTGAAAGTCCAAGGCTCAACCTTGGAATGCCGGTGGATACTGTCGAGCTAGAGTCCGGAAGAGGCGAGTGGAACTCCTGGTGTAGCGGTGAAATGCGCAGATATCAGGAAGAACACCAACGGCGAAGGCAGCTCGCTGGGACGGAACTGACGCTGAGACGCGAAAGCGTGGGGAGCAAACAGGATTAGATACCCTGGTAGTCCACGCCGTAAACGATGGGTACTAGGTGTAGGAGGTGTCGACTCCTCCTGTGCCGTCGCTAACGCATTAAGTACCCCGCCTGGGGAGTACGGCCGCAAGGCTAAAACTCAAAGGAATTGACGGGGGCCCGCACAAGCAGCGGAGCATGTGGTTTAATTCGACGCAACGCGAAGAACCTTACCCGGACTTGACATGGTGACGACCGCCTTAGAAATAAGGCTTTCCTTCGGGACGTCATCACAGGTGGTGCATGGCTGTCGTCAGCTCGTGTCGTGAGATGTTGGGTTAAGTCCCGCAACGAGCGCAACCCCCGTCGTATGTTGCCTCTCTGAGGGTCTCTTGCGAGACTGCCGGTGACAAACCGGAGGAAGGTGGGGACGACGTCAAGTCATCATGCCCCTTATGTCCGGGGCTACACACGTGCTACATTGGCGCATACAGAGGGTCGCGATACCGCGAGGTGGAGCCAATCCCTTAAAGTGCGTCTTAGTTCGGATTGCAGGCTGAAACTCGCCTGCATGAAGCCGGAGTTGCTAGTAATCGCGGATCAGCACGCCGCGGTGAATACGTTCCCGGGCCTTGTACACACCGCCCGTCACACCACGGGAGTGAGCAACACCCGAAGCCGGTGACCCAACCCCTTGGGGAGGGAGCCGTCGAAGGTGGGGCTTGTGACTGGGGTGAAGTCGTAACAAGGTAGCCGTAGCGGAAGCTGCGGCTGGATCACCTCCTTTCTAGGGAGTGCCGGAAGGCACATCTCGTATGCCGGCGCCACATTTATGTGACGCACGCATCGAGCCTGGAAACGTCGACCGGACTTGGCCTCTCGGACTCCGCATACCGCGGTTTCGGGGAGAGCATGCTGCTGGGCTGTGAGAGACCGCGCCTCGAGCTGGTCGCCCACTGTGGCGGCTGCGGAAGGTCAGGACGCTCGCGGACCTTGAGAACTACACAGTAGCCAATGATTTAAACGGGTATCACCGAATCAATTTTGTTGATTCGATCACCATCAAGATAGTAAGAGCACTCAGGTGGATGCCTTGGCACTAAGAGTCGATGAAGGACGTGAACGGCTGCGATAAGCCGCGGTTAGGCGCTGAATAGCCTTTGACCCGCGGATTTCCGAATGGGGGAACCCAGCACCGGTAATGCGGTGTTATCCCGCCCTGAACACATAGGGGCGGCGAAGACAAGCGGGGGAAGTGAAACATCTCAGTACCCCGAGGAAAGGAAATCAACAGAGACTCCGCAAGTAGTGGCGAGCGAACGCGGACTCAGCCCAAACCCATTGCGTGTAAGCGACCATGCGTTGCGCAACAGGGGGTTGTAGGGCGCTTTATCCAGGCCATGGTCGGCCTGGCAGGAGTTACCAAGCTGATTGGTAGTCGAAGCACGTGGAACCGTGCACCAAAGAGGGCAAACGTCCCGTAGACGAAACTGATCAGCCTCCTGAAAGCGTTCCTGAGTAGGACCGCGCCCGTGAAACGCGGTTTGAAACTGGGGGGACCACCCTCCAAGGCTAAGTACTCCTTAGTGACCGATAGCGGACTAGTACCGTGAGGGAAAGGTGAAAAGAACCCCGGAAGGGGAGTGAAATAGTATCTGAAACCGAGTGCTTACAAGCGGTGGGAGCGGACTTGTTCCGTGACCGCGTGCTTTTTGCATAACGAGCCGGCGAGTTACTCGTCTGTGGCAAGGTTAAGCGATGAGCGGAGCCGTAGCGAAAGCGAGTCCTAATAGGGCGATTTAGTCGCAGGCGGTAGACCCGAAGCTGAGCGAGCTACCCATGGGCAGGCTGAAGCGGGGGTAAGACCTCGTGGAGGGCCGAACCGACCTAGGTTGAAAACTGGGCGGATGACCTGTGGGTCGGAGTGAAAGGCTAATCAAGCTCAGTGATATCTGGTTCTCTCCGAAATATATTTAGGTATAGCCTCGGATAAATTGCGTTGTGGCCGTAGAGCACTGTTTGGACTAGGGGCCTTACCAGGTTACCGACTTCAGGCAAACTCCGAAGACCATTACGTGTACTCCGGGAGTCAGTTGTGGGGGGATAAACTTCCACGTCGAAAGGGAAACAGCCCAGACCGCCAGCTAAGGTCCCTAAGTACTAGCTAAGTGGGAAACGATGTTCGAATGCAGTGACAACCAGGAGGTTGGCTTAGAGGCAGCCATCCTTGAAAGAGTGCGTAACAGCTCACTGGTCAAGTGTTCGGGCGCGGAAAATGTAACGGGGCTTAAGCTAGTCACCGAAGCTGCGGGTGCACAGTTCCTACGGGATCTGTGCGCGGTAGGAGAGCGTTCCCATGCGATTGAAGCGGCGGCGTAAGCCAGCCGTGGACGCATGGGAAGTGAGAATGCCGGCATGAGTAACGAAAGAGGGGTGAGAATCCCCTCCACCGATTGTCCAAGGATTCCTGGGTAAAGTTCGTCTGCCCAGGGTAAGTCGGGACCTAAGGCGAGGCCGAAAGGCGTAGCCGATGGCCAACAGGTTGATATTCCTGTACCACGCCGCACCCATTTGACCGATGGGGGGACGGGGAAGGCTAGGGAAACTCAGGCGATGGTTGTCCTGGGGTAAGCATGTAGGGGTGGCTCTAGTTAAATGCGGAGCCGCATAACCTGAGATGCGATGCCAGCTGGCTTTTAGCCGGCGAGTTCCTGACGCCATGCCTCCAAGAAAAGCCTCTAGGGAGGTTGCGCGTGCCCGTACCAAAACCGACACAGGTGGACAAGTAGAGAATACTAAGGTGATCGAGATAACCCTCGTTAAGGAACTCGGCAAAATCGCCCCGTAACTTCGGGAGAAGGGGCGCCCCGGTAGGGTGAAGGCCATACGGCTGGAGCCTGAGGGGGCCGCAGTGAATTGGCCCAAGCGACTGTTTACCAAAAACACAGGCCTCTGCTAAGTCGAAAGACGACGTATAGGGGCTGACGCCTGCCCGGTGCCGGAAGGTTACGTGGAGATGTTAGGGTTCGCCCGAAGCATTGAAACTAAGCCCCGGTAAACGGCGGCCGTAACTATAACGGTCCTAAGGTAGCGAAATTCCTTGTCGGGTAAGTTCCGACCTGCACGAATGGCGTAACGACTTGGGCGCTGTCTCAACGAGGGGCTCGGTGAAATTGCAGTCTCGGTGAAGATGCCGAGTACCCGCAGCAAGACGGAAAGACCCCGTGAACCTTTACTACAGCCTGGTATTGGAGTTCGGTCCATTTCGCTCAGGATAGGTGGGAGGCTTGGAAGCATCGATTGCGGTCGATGTGGAGCCGTTGTTGAGATACCACCCTTGGTGTATTGGACTTCTAACAGCGCGCCGTAATCCGGGCGCTGAACAGTGACAGGTGGGTAGTTTGACTGGGGCGGTCGCCTCCTAAAATGTAACGGAGGCGCACAAAGGTTCCCTCAGCACGGTCGGAAATCGTGCGTAGAGTGTAAAGGCAGCAAGGGAGCTTGACTGCGAGACCGACGGGTCGAGCAGGTGCGAAAGCAGGTCTTAGTGATCCGGCGGTAGCGAGTGGAAGCGCCGTCGCTCAACGGATAAAAGGTACTCCGGGGATAACAGGCTTATCGGGCCCAAGAGTCCACATCGACGGCCCGGTTTGGCACCTCGATGTCGGCTCGTCGCATCCTGGGGCTGTAGTCGGTCCCAAGGGTTGGGCTGTTCGCCCATTAAAGCGGTACGCGAGCTGGGTTCAGAACGTCGTGAGACAGTTCGGTCCCTATCTGCTGTGGGCGTTGGAGAATTGAGAGGATCTGTCCCTAGTACGAGAGGACCGGGATGGACGCACCTCTGGTGTATCTGTTGTCCTGCCAAGGGCATCGCAGGTTAGCTACGTGCGGATCGGATAACCGCTGAAGGCATCTAAGCGGGAAGCCGGCCTCGAGATGAGTTCTCCCACTCCTTTAAGGAGGTAAGACCCCTGGTAGACCACCAGGTTGATAGGCCGGATCTGGAAGGGCGGTGACGCCTGTAGGAGACCGGTACTAATAGGTCGAGGGCTTGATGGTAATTAGTGGTACTCGTTCATTGGCTCTGTGTGGTTCTGAAGGCCCGCGTGCATGCGGACTTGACAAATTTCCGGTGGCTACGGCGAGGGGGAAACACCTCTTCCCTTTCCGAACAGAGCAGTTAAGCCCCTCAGCGCCGATGGTACTTGGCCCGCAAGGGCCTGGGAGAGTAGGTCGCCGCCGGTTTCTTCATACAGAGCGGATCGCAATTTGCGGTCCGCTCTTTTTTGCGTTCAGCGGGCTATCGCTTTATGGCTGTGCGAGCTGAAACCGGACAAAGGCAGATCTGTTCGGCGACAGGAACCTGTCCTGGCCTGCGTTGAAGGCGCGTGTGCCGACTCTTGAGTGCAACTCGATGTGGGTGTACGTCCGTTGCTCGATCCTCCCGATCACGCAACGGACGTTGCCCAGTAGCTTTTTGCCGCCCGGCTTGCCTTGAAATTGATTTGATCATTGATACGAACATATGTTCGAATGTACGTATCGGCTCGGACGGACTGCAATTTGGCTGGCATTGCGGTGAACCAGAGGGGGTCTGGCCTTGCGCGCTGGTAGCCTCAGAAGCCTGAAGTGGGCAATACGGTCGTCCTGCAGTTGTCGATCGAAAAGAGAATGGGGCCGCATTGGAGAAGTTCGTCATCGAGGGCGGCTGCCGTCTATCGGGAGTCGTAGTTCCAGCAGGCAATAAGAACGGGGCGCTTCCGATTCTCGCTGCGTCGCTGCTCACTGAGCAGCCCGTAACGATTACAAACGTTCCAGCTATTGCCGATGTCGAAACGATGATTGAACTGCTCGCTGCCCTGGGAGCTGCGATTGATCGGCCTGCGCCGGGAACGGTGACAGTTGACTCCTCCGCTGTTAGTGACACTTCGATTGACCGCGCGCTCTCCGAACGGATTCGCGCTTCGTTCCTACTCGCAGGTCCACTGCTTGCGCGATTCGGTCAAGTAACGATGCCGCCGCCTGGCGGAGATGTGATCGGGCGCCGACGATTGGATCCTCATCTCGAAGCGTTCCGCTCGATGGGAGCCGATGTCGTGCACGCTCGGGATATCGAAATAACTGCTGATGACGGCCTTAAAGCCGCCGACATCCTGATGGATGAGCCATCGGTAATGGGCACCGAAAATGCTTTGTTGGCTGCTGCCCTGATTGACGGAACTACCGTGATCAGAAACGCTGCTAGCGAGCCCCATGTCCAGGATCTTGCTCGAATGCTGATCTCCATGGGCGCTGAGATTGAAGGAATTGGCTCGAATGTGATGACAATCCACGGTCGCAGTGAACTGGCCGGGTGCGAGCACCGTGTAGCTCCCGATCACATTGAGATCGGTTCTTTCATGGCGCTTGCCGGCGTAACCGGTGGTGAGATCCGCATTACCGGCGTTGAACCGGACGATCTGAGGATGATTCGGATGGTCTTCGAGCGCCTTGGACTTGCCAGCAGGCTAGAAGGGAACGACGTTGTTGTGCCAGGCGACCAGCAACTAGAAATCGAAGAGGACTGGGGTGGATACCAGCCAAAGGTTGAGGACGGTCCGTGGCCTGCATTCCCTGCTGACTTAACGTCGATTGCGCTCGCGTTGGCTACTCAATCAAAGGGCTCCGTGATCATCCACGAGAAGATGTTTGAGAACAGGCTGTTCTTTACAGACAAGCTTCAGGCGATGGGTGCCGCGATAACGATCTGCGATCCACATCGTGCGTTGGTTGTCGGTCCACGTAAGTTGCGTGGCGAGAGACTCGAGTCGCCGGACATCCGTGCAGGTATGGCGATGCTCATCGCTGCACTGTGTGCTGAAGGCATCACTGAGATCGGAAACATCAGGCAAATCGATCGCGGCTATGAGCGGATTGATGAACGCATACGCGCGCTCGGTGGAAAGATTGACCGCGTTGATGACAGCGAGCGGATACGCGTATGAGCAACTCAGTTAACAGCTCGACCTTCAGCGGCCGTGATCTTCCAAAAGGTACGCGTGACGTCCTGCCGGACGAGATGCGCGAGTTGCAGCTAATTACTCGATCGGTTCTTGATGTTCTTGACGGAGAGGGGTACGGAGAGGTTCGCTCGCCGACGCTTGAATATGAACACACCGCCCCCGACGAACACCTAGCTCCACCGAGCCCCTATCGGCTGATCGACGAGCACGGCGATGTTCTGGAACTGCGCTCCGACATGACCGTCCCGATCGCTCGGATTGCCGCAACACGCTACGCCGCCGTCCAGCCACCACTTCGCTTCTGCTACCTGTCGCGCTCGTGGCGCAGAGTTGAGCGGGGCTCCGGCGATCCAAGAGAGTTCCTTCAGGCCGGCGCGGAGCTCCTTGGCGCAGAGCAACCTGATGGTTGTGTCGAGATCCTCACCGTCTTAGCGCGAGTACTCGACGCCTCTGGGCTCCAGCAATGGAGCATTGGACTCGGGGACTCACACGTTATTCCGACCATGCTCGACTCGATCAATGCTGACGCGGAGATCCAGAGCGCTGTGATTGAGGCTCTGGTTGACCGCGACTTTGTCCGCCTTGACCGAATTAGCGCGGAATTGGGAGACGGATTAGACCTAAGTGCAGTTGCACGAACTCGCTTGAATGGGAGCAGCATCGATTCATTGCGACCAGGTGCCTGCGACGATCAGCTCGCCGAGGCGGGAGCCGGACTCGTCGCGCTCGTTGACGCTTTTCCAGATGATTTGCGAGAGCGGACAGTTATCGATCTCGGTCTAGTTCCCCAAATCGGTTATTACGATGGATGCGTTTTCGAGGTCTACGACCCGTCGTTCGGCCGACCGATTGGCAGCGGTGGTCGGTATGACCGGCTCCTGGAATGGGCGGGACGGCCAATGACAGGCGTCGGTTTCGGGTTGGACGTCGAGTTGGTTCACGCTGCAGTTGCTGGCGAGCAGCGGGGCGAACGTGGTCTTGGGGGAGTTGAACAGTGAGCAAGCGGCTTCTGATAGCGGTACCTAGAGGCGCACTCTTTGGCGAGACGCTTGACCTTCTCGACAGTGCTGGCATTCCGACGGAAGAGGTGCGTGAGAACGATCGCAAGCTCTACTTCCCGGAGGCTGGAATTGTTACGGTCAGGCCCTCGGATGTTCCGACCTATGTCGAGTTTGGGGCCGCCGATCTAGGGATCACCGGTAAGGATGTACTGCTCGAGCAGCACTACCGAGATGTTGTCGAGCTGCTTGATCTCGGCTATGGGCGCTGCCGGATGGTGGTAGCAAGCCCAGACATTGAGCCTGAGCCACTTGCATCAGCGGCGCGTCGTTTAGGTGTGATGAGAATCGCAACCAAGTACCCGAAGATTGCCGGTGAGCACTTTTCAGCAACCGGGCGGCAGATTGAAATGATCGAAGTTAAGGGCTCAGTTGAGCTCGCGCCTCTGACCGAACTGTCCGATGGGATCGTTGACCTTGTTGATACTGGGGCAACCCTCCGCGAGAACGGGTTAGTTATCCGCGAGGAAATCGTCGAGACGACCGCGCGTCTAATTGCCAACCCGGTTGCTCATCGGTTGCGGGCCGCTGAGATAGATGATTTTGCATCTCTGCTGAAAACGCGCTGAACTGCGACGATGAGCATATGAACAGGCAGGCAACCATTGAGAGGACAACCTCCGAGACGAGCATTCGTCTCGAGCTGAGTCTTGATAGCCCAATCGATGGGCCGCGATCTACAGGCATTGGTCTCTTCGATCACATGCTTGATCTGCTCGCACGTCACGGTGGGCTCGGTCTTTCGGTTGAGGCGACCGGCGACCTCGAGACCGGTGCTCATCACACGGTCGAGGATGTTGGAATCTGCCTAGGGCAGGCAATAGACGAGGCGCTTGGAGATAGATCCTCAATCGTTCGCTATGGGTACGCGATCGTCCCAATGGATGAAGCGCGCGCAGCATGCGCAATTGATATCTCCGGCCGACCGTTCTGCGCAGTTGACGTTGATTTGCCCTCAGGAATAACCGGAGGATTCGAACACGATCTGCTTGAGGAGTTCATGCGCGCCGTTGCTGCCAACGCGCGGATTACTTTGCATCTTGAATTACAGAGGCCAGGCGGTCCGCACCACGTAATTGAGGCCTCGTTTAAGGCATTTGCGCGAGCACTGCGGGCTGCGGTCCTCATCGATCCTGAAAACCCCGGTGTACCCAGCACGAAGGGTACGCTGCGATGATCAGCCGTCGGTAAACGACCAGTTGAACGATCAATTAGCGAAGACCCGAATCGCGGTCGTCGATCATGGCACCGGCAACCTAACCTCGTTGAGTCGCGCTTTGGTACTTGCTGGAGCAGATGTCGTACGTGCAGAGTCGCCGGAGGGTCTACGGGATGTTGATGGAGTCGTTCTGCCAGGTGTGGGGGCGTTCCCTGCCGCGATCGAATCCTTTCGGAAGCGCGGTTTTGAGGAGCCGATTCGCGATGTCGTTGATCGCGGTATCCCAGTGCTAGGGGTGTGTCTCGGAATGCAGATGCTGTTTGAGGGTTCGGATGAACACGGTGGCGCTGAGGGGCTCGGTTTGATCGAAGGAAGAGTCGTGTTACTCGACAGCCAAGGGGAGAGGATGCCCCACATCGGCTGGTCGCCAGTCCTCTGGCAGCGGGAACACCTGCTGCGCGACGGTCTCCCGGCGGAGTCAGCGATGTATCACGTCCATTCATACTGTGCGAGTGAAGTTCCAGACCCGGCTGTACTCGCACACTCCAAGCATGGCTCTAAGTTCGTGACCGCTGTTGCGGTTGACAGTCTTTGGGGTGTTCAGTTCCACCCGGAAAAGAGTTCGACGGATGGCCTGCGGCTTGTAGCTAATTTCGTTTCTGCCTGTGACAGACGAGAGGTTGAAGAATGAAGCTTTTTCCAGCAGTTGATCTTCGTGGTGGCCAGACAGTTCGCCTCAGGAAGGGCGATTACGGCGATGAGATCCAGTACGACGCTTCACCGGCTGAAGCATCTCGAGGCTTCGTTGCTGATGGCGCGGAGGTGCTGCATGTTGTGGACCTCGATGGCGCCCGCTCTGGGCGACCTGAACAGCTTGACGTTCTCGCTTCGATTAGGGCCTCGATCGATGTTCCCATCCAGTACGGGGGAGGCCTAAGAGAGATTGACGACCTGCGCTCCGCCGCCGCAGCTGGCGCGGATCGCCTTGTGCTCGGCACTGCGGCTGTCAGCGATCCGGCTCTTGTTGCACGCGCAGTTGACGAGTTCGGCGAGCGGATTGTCGCAAGCGTTGACGCACGAGACGGGTTTGCGGCTACCGATGGTTGGACTGAAGCGAGTAAGGAAGCGAGTAGCGACCTAATCGAGCGTCTAGCTGGAATTGGTGTATCAAGCTTCGTATATTCGGCTATCGAGCGAGACGGGACACTCGAAGGGCCTGCCGTTGAAGAGGTGGTGTCGATCGCTCAAGTGATTCGTGGTGAGTTCCTTTACGCCGGCGGAATCGGCTCGCTTGAGGACCTGCGAGTGCTCGCGGCGCTTGATGCACCATCGTTGGTCGGCGTGATTGTCGGGCGCGCATTGCATGAGAATCGGTTTACGGCCACCGACGCAGTTGCGGCACTGGCTGCAGGCTGATTGATGCCCTGGAAGAGAGTGATTCCCTGTCTCGACGTTGATGCCGGGCGGGTTGTTAAAGGGATCAATTTCAAGGGCTTGCGAGATGCAGGTGATCCGGTCGAACTCGGCGCTCGTTACGACAGCGAGGGTGCTGACGAACTCGTGTTGCTTGATGTCACCGCTACCAGCGATTCCAGAAACACGGCGGTCGAGTTAGCCAGGCGCGTAGCCGGCGGAGTATTCATTCCCTTCACAATTGGCGGTGGTATTCGAACCGCTGATGATGCCCAATCGGTACTTGATGCTGGTGCGGACAAGGTAGCTGTGAATAGCGCTGCCGTTGGTCGTCCGGATCTGATCAGCGAGCTCGCTGAACGGTTTGGGAGCCAGTGCGTGGTGCTCGCAATTGATGCAAAGCGGCGTGATGATGGGACTGGTTGGGAAGTGTTTATTGCTGGCGGTCGGAAGGAGACGGGTTTTGAGGCTGTCGAGTGGGCCTCGCGTGGAGCCAAACTCGGAGCCGGAGAGATTCTGCTGACAAGCATGGACCGCGATGGAACGAAGGGCGGCTACGACCTCGAACTGTTGGACAAGGTCAGCCAAGCGGTTTCGGTACCAATCATTGCCTCAGGTGGCGCCGGTACCGCTAGTCACTTAGCTGAAGCTCTCAACGGTGGCGCTGATGCTGCGCTATTAGCTTCGATCCTCCACGATCAGGAACAGTCGGTCGGGTCGATCAAGAAGGACCTAGCGATTCTCGGCATAGACGTCCGACTCTAGGCTCGGTTGCTACGCGCGACAGATCATCGGGTGGGTGATTTCGCAGGTCGCTTTGGTTCGTAGCCAAACATGTCCCCGTAACCAACAATGAACATTCTGCGCCCATCGGTTACGACTGGATTGAACGAGCCGGTTCCCATTTCAAATACCTGTTTCCCGTCGCTTGTCCGTAGCGCGAGGTTTCGCGTGTTACCAAGATCGGCGAACCAGACCAGATCGCCGATAACCGTGGCTCCTCCAGAGATCTTGCCGCCGGCGTCGAACGACCAGCGCGTTGAGCCTGATTTAGCGTCGTAGGCATAGAAATTGCCATCGTAGGAGCCGGCAAATACTGTCGGCCCAAGTTTCGGAACTAGAGCAATTGCTGGTGAGCTATATACGTAGGCACCAGTCTGCCTAGCCCATGCGAGGTCGCCAGACGCTGTGTAGGAGTAGAGACGCCCATCGGTATTTCCGATGTAGATGCGACCCCACGCTGCAGCGGCTGTTGAATAGAACGTACCGCCGGGGCTGGCGGACCAGATCGGTTTGCCGGTTGCAGCTGAAATCGCGTGGACGGATCCGCCGTAGTCCCCGAAGTAGAGCCGACCATCGAGCAGGGCAAGCCCACCCTTTACAGCGCCGTTGGCACTGAAAGTCCAGACGGTCTTCCCCGTTGCGCGATCAAGCGAGAAGACTGTTCCATCCTCGGTTCCAAATATGACTGTGGATCCGACCGTCAGCGGCGAAGATTCAGCGCGGCTAGGCAGTTCCTTTCGCCAGAGAATCTTGCCGTCGCGTGCACGAACAGCAAATGCGGTTCCATGGCCAGAGTCCGGTGAGCTGAGCAGCGTCACCGTGAAGAGGACGCCGCGTT
>Ga0194058_10000557_pt1 | contig 18273 bp, 14 predicted proteins | sample SepL4417m_MetaG_FD_155490 | JGI IMG/M metagenome (GOLD analysis project Ga0194058, IMG submission 155490) | Anoxic zone freshwater microbial communities from boreal shield lake in IISD Experimental Lakes Area, Ontario, Canada - Sep2016-L442-17m | ecosystem: Environmental > Aquatic > Freshwater... | reverse complement strand
TCGATATACTCTTCCCACGAGCTGATTTTAAAGGTGCATTATATCAATTGCTGATTGGACTCATACAAACGACTTTCGCGCCCAAGGATGAAGATGTTTGGGAAAATTATTGGCAGTCACCGCCCGATATTGATACTTTAAAAGATGCCTTTTTAGCTGTAGCAGAGGCATTTTCGATAGATACCGATAAGCCCGCTTTTATGCAGGATTTTGAATTATTAAATGACCGACAAAATGTCGACATTGCCTCATTGTTAATTGATACATCGGGTGGCGGGACATTTTTTGTTAAAGAAGGCACAACTGAAAATCTATCACCTTACTGGGCAAGCATTGCTTTGTTTACATTACAAATTAATGCACCTTCCGGTGGCTCAGGGCATCGAACCAGTCTGCGCGGTGGCGGGCCTTTAACCACTTTGGTCTTGCCAGACGAAAGCAAACAAGCCGCAAGCTTATGGCATAAGTTATGGCTAAATATTTTTACACAAGCAGAGGTTGCGGCTTTAAGTGGTAACAGAGAACTAAAAGATTTGTCGGCTATTTTCCCTTGGTTGGCAGAAACACACACCAGCGAAGCGAATAAAAAAGATTTTATCACTCAGCCAGAACAAGGTCATCCATATCAGATGTACTGGGGAATGCCACGCCGTATTCGCCTGGATTTTAAGGCAACTGAAGCGGGTGAATGCGACATTAGCCATGAAACCACAGAGCAACTCATTTCACAGTATCGAACCAAAAATTTAGGCGTCAATTACAGTAGCACTTGGATACATCCTCTAACACCTTATGTCAGAGACCCCAAAAAAGAAGCCTATTCTGTCAAGGCGCAAGTGGGTGGGTTCAGTTATCGCCATTGGTTAGGCTTGGTTTTAGACGATGAAAAAAACCATAAGCAGGCGGCCAAAGTTGTGCAGATTTATTTAAATAGTCGTCAGGAAATAATTGCAGGCGATTATCAGCCGCGTTTATGGTTATTTGGTTACGATATGGACAATATGAAAGCTCGTTGTTGGTATGAAACTATCATGCCTGTCTTTCCCATCCCACAAAAAAGTCGAAAAATATTACAGGGATTTATTAGTCAAATGCTTAATGCCGCTACCGAAGTGGCTTTAGATGTTCGCTCTACCTTAAAACAAGCCTGGTTTTCTAAGCCTAAAGAAGTGAAGGGGGAAATTTCCTTTACCGACACTCAATTTTGGCAAGTTACTGAAACAGAATTTTATCATTTATTATCACAATTGATTAAAAACTGTGAGGATGAGCAGCAGGTTAACTACTTGTTTAATGAATGGAAAAAAGTTTTACGCAAACAAGCCTTAACTCTATTTGATCATTGGGCATTATCCAGCAATAACGAAGATGGCGATATGAAACGTGTAGTCAGTGCCCGTCGACAGCTAGAGATATGGCTAATTGCAGGTAAAGGCATGAAATCATTGGTAATTTAATACAGGAGCTTATGTATGAGTGATGAAAATAAAGAAAAGAAACCTGAAAAAACCCATTACAGCATTTTGTGGCGTGAGCAGGAACAGCAGGCACTCTTAATCTGGTGGCAAGCACTGGAAGAGATTAAATTACCTAATGGCAAAATCAAGTCCAATCGCGGTGAAAGGGCAAAGTTACGTCGTTGTGAAAAGCCTGAAGATATTTTATTACAATCGAGCTTTTATGAATTACAACAGCAATTTCCTAAAACACCTACATTGGCATTAGCCGCTGTAGCAGGATTGTTAGCAAATATAAAAAAACCAAGCGAATTTAATTTTCCTAAACAATTGGGGCAACAAAAAGAGCAAAGCGGCAAAGCAGTTTTCAGTGAGCTACGGTTTCAGCAATTACTAGCTAGCCGTGATATAGATGAGCTTTATGAAAATTTACGTCGTGCCATTATGCAACTTAAAGGCACTGCTCATATTCTTTCTTTAGCCGATGGTGTGCTGCATTGGGCGCAAGAGCAACACGACAAAAATAAATTTGATGAGCGTCCTGAACGTCGATTTCAATTTACCTGGGCAAAAGCTTATTTTTGCGAAGTTTTAACTTATTCCAAATAAACACAAGGAAAATTTCATCATGACCCAATTTATCCAATTACACGCTTTAGTTTCATATCCACCTTCAAATTTGAACCGAGATGATTTAGGTAGGCCTAAAACTGCGATTATGGGCGGAGCAAATCGATTACGTATTTCTTCGCAGAGTTTAAAAAGAGCATGGCGAACTTCGGAATTGTTTGAAAGTGCACTAGCTGAGCATAAAGGAATACGTACCAAGCGCATCGGAATTGAAATTAAAAATGATTTATTAGCGCAGGGTGTAGAAGAAAAAAATGCTTTTGAATGGGCGGCACTCATGGCGGCTTGTTTTGGTAAAGTAAAAACCAAAAAAGATAAGGACGGTAGCGAACCCTTAGAAATTGAACAACTAGCGCATATTGCGCCAGAAGAACAACAACTGATTGATAATTTAATTACAAAACTAGCTACAGAAAAACGAGCGCCAGAAGAAAGTGAATTAACGCTGTTACGCAAAAAACCTAAAGCTGTTGATATAGCCCTGTTCGGCAGAATGCTGGCATCAAGCCCAGCCTACAATGTAGAAGCCGCTGCCCAAGTCGCTCATGCGATTACCGTTCACGCAGTAAAAGTCGATGATGATTATTTTACCGCTGTCGATGACTTAAACAAGCATGATGAAGATGCGGGCGCGGCGCATATAGGTGAAACGGGCTTTGCTTCAGGCGTGTTTTATTTGTATGTGTGCATTAATAAAAGCTTGCTGTGTGAAAATCTGCAAAATGACACCGAATTAGTCAATAAAACCCTAACCGCTTTTGTTGAATCCATGACCAAAGTATCGCCCACAGGCAAACAAAATAGTTTCGCGTCCAGAGCTTACACTTCTTATTTGTTGGCAGAAAAAGGCACACAACAACCACGTTCTTTATCAGTCGCCTTTTTAAAGCCTGTGCAAGGGAACGATTTACTGAATGATGCTATTAACAGCTTAAGCAAACAGGCTGACAATTTTGATAAAGTTTATGGTGCGTGTTCAGATGACAAAAGATCATACACCGTCACAACTGAAAAAAGCGAAGGCAGTTTAAGTGAAATTGTCGACTTTTTAACAGCAGGTGAGCCATGCAGCAATACTTGAGTTTTCAGCTCTATGGTGTATTAGCCTCATGGGGCGAACAAGCGGTCGGTGAGTCGCGTCATAGCGCAACTCATCCATCACGTTCGGCAATCTTGGGGTTGTTGGCAGCGGCATTAGGTATTAAACGAGAACAGGAGCACGCTTTAAAACGCTTGTCGGATTCAGTGTTTATGGGGTTTAAAGTGAGTCATCACGGTTTATTGCTTAAGGATTATCACACCATACAAGTCCCGGCTGAAGATAAAAAAGCCAAGCATCGTTATACCCGCCGTGATGAATTGCGTACCGGGAAATTAGGCACGGTATTGTCCAGTCGTGAATATCGCCAGGATGCCTTATCTTTAGTCGCCGTTTGCTTAAATGAAGACAGTGATTACAGCTTGGAAGCGTTGCAACAGGCATTAAAACAGCCAGTGTTTCAACTTTATTTAGGACGTAAATCATGTCCGTTAAGCCTGCCGGTTAATCCTGAAATTATTGTAGCCGATTCATTTAAAGCGGCTTTAGACCAATATCCGATCGCACCCGAAAAGCAACAATTAGGGATGGAAAATAGCGCTTATTATTGGGAAAAAAGCATACATAGCGGACTTGATAACTACAGCTATCGTGTCCCACGTTATGACCTATCACTAAGCCGTAAACATTGGCAATTTTCCACACGCGATGAATATGTATTATTAGCAACAGGAGAAAATCATGTATCTGAGTCGCGTTAATGTATTGGCTGAACAACCTGATAAATTGATAGCTATTTTAAAAAAAGACCACTATCAATTGCATCAATTGTTATGGGAACTGTTTCCTGAGCGAAAAGAAAAAGACTCTCGTGACTTTTTATTTCGTCGTGATGAGAGCAAAAGTTTTCCTATTTTTTATTTGTTGTCATCAACCCTACCCAGTCCGTTAGCCGGTGTTTTGTCCGTTGAATCCAAAGCATTCAACCCACAACTCCAAGCAGGCGACAAGCTGCGTTTTAGCTTACGTGCAAATCCGGTAGAACAGATTACAAAAGAACGAACCTTGGAAGAACAAGAATTGCTGCGGATTGATCGGAAAAAAAAGGGTTTAAGAGACAAGGAAATTATTCCTATGAAAAGAGTTCGGCATGATGTCGTCATGCAACTTAAAAAAACACTGACTGATGCTGAAAGGGCGGATTATTCCCAGTCGGAATTGGAGCAACAGGCCGGTACGGCATGGTTAGAAAAAAAAGCTCAAAAAAATGGCTTTAAAGTGTTGTCAGTTACTGCTGAAGGGTATCAGCAACATCATTTTAAAAAACGTGGCATCAAAATCAGTACGCTTGATTTTAATGGTGTATTAGAAGTCACTGAGCCGGAGTTATTTATTCAAGAAGCACTTTATAAAGGCATAGGCCCTGCCAAAGCCTTCGGTTGTGGCTTGCTTTCTTTAGCCAGGATTTAATTGCAATTGAATTTCATGGGGTAAGTAAATTCTGTCGGTTAAGGCTTAATTATGACGCGCTATCTGTCATATTAATCCAGGGAGCTTACTGCTTTAGGGTTGCTGATGATTAAACTTGAGTAGAAAACCCTCAATAGCGTCACTGGAGAGTGAATAGTGGACACCGAGTCTTCCGGTGGCGCGTCTGGAAGACTGCTCAGAAATCGCTGTAGGCCACGGTTACCAAGGTATTCAGAGGGTCGTTATTTCTGTAACGTCTCGGACGTACCAGCGAACGTTCCAGGCACATCAGCGAACGACTCAGTCGCACCAGTGGACGCTCCAGACGCACGGTTTAATGATGGAAATAGAACAGCGGAAAGAAAAATCCAGTAATAGAGTGAAGCCATTGTGCCTTGATTCAGGTGCCATACCAGATGGAATTTCACATCCTTGTGACTGGATTCCGGCATCCATGCCGGAATGACGGGCTTGTGTCACTGGCAACTGATTGGCACTTATTAAAACCAGTCACTCAAAAACCACCCACCTTTCAAAATCATTTATTAAAGGAATTATTATGCTGCCACCCTTAAAACCCATCACCATGAAAGAACGCGTTTCTATGGTGTTTGTGGAAAAAGGTCAAATTGATGTTAAAGATGGCGCTTTTGTCGTTATCGATGAAACCGGCATCCGTACTCATATTCCCGTTGGCAGTGTTGCTTGTATTATGCTTGAGCCAGGTACACGGGTTTCACACATGGCCGTCGCTTTAGCGGCAAAGGCAGGGACGTTGTTGGTTTGGATCGGTGAGGCAGGAGTAAGGCTTTATGCCGCAGGACAACCCGGTGGCGCACGGTCAGACCGGTTGTTGTATCAAGCTAAATTAGCCTTGGATGATGATGCTCGCTTAAAAGTTGTGCGTAAAATGTATGAAATTCGCTTTGGCGAGAAACCGCCCGAACGCCGCAGCGTAGAACAATTGCGCGGTATAGAAGGCGCTCGCGTTAAAAAAACTTACCAATTACTGGCCAAGCAGGCCGGCGTCGATTGGAAAGGGCGTAATTATGATTACACCCAATGGGAAGCGGGCGATACGTCCAACCGTTGTATTAGTGCCGCGACCGCTTGTCTTTACGGCATTACCGAAGCGGCGGTGTTGGCAGCAGGTTATGCGCCCGCCATCGGATTTATCCACACGGGTAAACCGTTGTCCTTTGTTTACGACATCGCCGATTTGTTTAAATTTGACGCGATTATTCCCCATGCCTTTAAAATTGCCGCTAAAAATTATCACGACCCGGAACGTGAAGTACGGTTAATGTGCCGCGATATTTTCCGTCAGAGTAAAATTCTCAGGAAAATTATTCCCACCATAGAAGAAGTGCTGGCCGCAGGCGAGTTTGAGCTGCCTAAAGCGGCTGAAGAGAATATTGCGCCAGCCATTCCCAATGCAGAGAGTATCGGCGATGTTGGTCATCGTAGTTGAAAATGTCCCGCCTCGATTAAGAGGTCGATTAGCCGTATGGCTGATCGAGATTCGGGCGGGCGTTTATGTGGGCGATTTATCCGCTAAAGTGAGGGAAATGCTTTGGTCACAAATCGAACAAGGTATTGAGGAAGGTAATGCGATTATGACCTGGAGCACCAATACCGAATCCGGTTTTGATTTTAGGACGCTGGGTAAAAATCGGCGCTTACCGGTCGAGTTTGACGGACTAAAATTGGTTTCTTTTTACCCTGTTGAAGATCAAAAATAAGATCACGCTCTTTAACAATTTAAGGCTAAAAAACCGCTATTTTTTTGGTGGAAAATAAGAGGTGGTTTTTTCTTTTTATTAACAATATGTTATGATCAGTGTGTTCCCCACACCCGTGGGGATGAACCGCCGATGCAATGGGGCTAACGGTTAAGGGTTCGGTGTTCCCCACACCCGTGGGGATGAACCGGCACCGGCAAAAATCTGTTTTTTGAAGCGATAGTGTTCCCCACACCCGTGGGGATGAACCGAAAAAAGGAACGCATGAATTTTATGGAACATCGTGTTCCCCACACCCGTGGGGATGAACCGCAATTTAACCGGTCGCGATATTATCAAACATCGTGTTCCCCACACCCGTGGGGATGAACCGATATGAATATTTTCAGCGGCGCAGGCGTCGATGTGTTCCCCACACCCGTGGGGATGAACCGCGGTGCTGATAGTGCCGGTTGGCAGTGTCACCGTGTTCCCCACACCCGTGGGGATGAACCGTTATCAATTCTTTTTCAGCCCTAGCAGCATAAGTGTTCCCCACACCCGTGGGGATGAACCGAAAATAACGACGATGGCGATCAAGGTTTTTTCGTGTTCCCCACACCCGTGGGGATGAACCGCCGTGCTTTCAGACCTTCAAAATATAGATCCTGTGTTCCCCACACCCGTGGGGATGAACCGCTCGCGCATAATAATGCCCGCCTTGAGTGGTAGTGTTCCCCACACCCGTGGGGATGAACCGGCGAGGGTGCTGATCAAAGCAAAGTTAATTTGGTGTTCCCCACACCCGTGGGGATGAACCGTCGGCGATTAATACCACCACCACCTTTGCCAAGTGTTCCCCACACCCGTGGGGATGAACCGTTGAAACATCCTCCGTCATGCCCGCCGTCAACGTGTTCCCCACACCCGTGGGGATGAACCGACGTACCCGCCGAGTACGTTGGAGAGTACGACGTGTTCCCCACACCCGTGGGGATGAACCGGAGGATTGAAAAATGGCCTGTGATTGTAGCTCGTGTTCCCCACACCCGTGGGGATGAACCGGCCGTTAATATAAGTGCTAGTATCAATCAACAGTGTTCCCCACACCCGTGGGGATGAACCGTCACGTGAATAATTAATGGGTATATTCCACTCGTGTTCCCCACACCCGTGGGGATGAACCGCCTTGTTGTATAGCCGCGCTTTGGGTTTTGGTGTGTTCCCCACACCCGTGGGGATGAACCGTAGACTTGACACCCTACCAAACCAATCACCTGGTGTTCCCCACACCCGTGGGGATGAACCGCCGCGCGGACAATATAAATGTGCGACATAATCCGTGTTCCCCACACCCGTGGGGATGAACCGGCACCTATGGGCAGATTACCGCTTCGGTTGCTGTGTTCCCCACACCCGTGGGGATGAACCGGCCGGTGCAACCGTGGGAGCCATAGCCTTTTCGTGTTCCCCACACCCGTGGGGATGAACCGTCAGATGAGCGGTCACTGTGGTTTAAGTACCAGTGTTCCCCACACCCGTGGGGATGAACCGTCCGGACTGATTCGTTGTATTTGTAACGTAGCGTGTTCCCCACACCCGTGGGGATGAACCGGAATCAATAATCCCCTGCATTGCCAGTCCTGCGTGTTCCCCACACCCGTGGGGATGAACCGATAATTGGTATGAATACGCTTTCCCTGTTGCTGTGTTCCCCACACCCGTGGGGATGAACCGCCAAGGTGGGTTTGAAGTTTGGTGTGGCATGAGTGTTCCCCACACCCGTGGGGATGAACCTCAATATCCCGCAGCAAGATCAAAGAAAGCTCTGTGTTCCCCACACCCGTGGGGATGAACCGGTAGCACTAACAGAGGTAGGGTATCAATAATGGTGTTCCCCACACCCGTGGGGATGAACCGACACACTAAACACACTAGCGACACACTTCAGGGTGTTCCCCACACCCGTGGGGATGAACCGCAGAAGCAGCAGAAGTTCCATAGCTACTGCCAGTGTTCCCCACACCCGTGGGGATGAACCTTCAGGGAAAATAGAAGCCGTTAATTTTTTGACGTGTTCCCCACACCCGTGGGGATGAACCGTTAATCTTTATCAACAGCGGCCACAGTATCAGGTGTTCCCCACACCCGTGGGGATGAACCGTTACTCTGTCCATTGCACGCATAGCGATGGATGTGTTCCCCACACCCGTGGGGATGAACCGCCCTTACACACTACCGACCCAAAGAAGTGTGTGTGTTCCCCACACCCGTGGGGATGAACCGTCGTTGTTTTATATTACTTTAATTTTAATAATGTGTTCCCCACACCCGTGGGGATGAACCGTGGCGGGTATAGCTTTGGAATGCTTACCACACGTGTTCCCCACACCCGTGGGGATGAACCGTTGGCTCAATTGTTTTTGATATGACATCAAGCGTGTTCCCCACACCCGTGGGGATGAACCGACGCTGGTATGACGTTGGGTCAGATTTTGCGAGTGTTCCCCACACCCGTGGGGATGAACCGCGCACATCTTCAAAAACCAGATACTCAGCGGTGTGTTCCCCACACCCGTGGGGATGAACCGTCTGCTCTAGACTCATACAACAAATCACTCGAGTGTTCCCCACACCCGTGGGGATGAACCGATAGTCTTATCTATGGGTGAAATAAACACGCCGTGTTCCCCACACCCGTGGGGATGAACCGATACATAATGTATTTGACATTGATACAGTTTGGTGTTCCCCACACCCGTGGGGATGAACCGACTAAGTACGTTCGCTTAAATCCGACCGTGTTGTGTTCCCCACACCCGTGGGGATGAACCGACACACTAAACACACTAACGACACACTTCAGGGTGTTCCCCACACCCGTGGGGATGAACCGTAGAATCCTGGGAACTGGCAAAAGAGAACTGCGTGTTCCCCACACCCGTGGGGATGAACCGTACATCATGCTGCAACCGATGATATAAAACTGGTGTTCCCCACACCCGTGGGGATGAACCGCACGGCGGACACTTTGCGCTATATCGGCGTAAGTGTTCCCCACACCCGTGGGGATGAACCGCCTCCAGTATGGTCGTTAGTAGCGCGTTCCGTGTGTTCCCCACACCCGTGGGGATGAACCGCTAATCGTTGACGCTGTTGCCGTTGAGACCGCGTGTTCCCCACACCCGTGGGGATGAACCGTCGATAAAATTAGAAAGGCGTTTATCGGACAAGTGTTCCCCACACCCGTGGGGATGAACCGGATTTTCTACTAGCTGTGGTTATATTTTTTTGGTGTTCCCCACACCCGTGGGGATGAACCGATGCACGCTCACCCGGACAACTACGCACACGCGTGTTCCCCACTCCCGTGGGGATGAACCGTACGCCACGTCAACAACGGCGCTGGTTACAGCGTGTTCCCCACACCCGTGGGGATGAACCGCGGTGTATGGGGTTGGGTGATGCCTGACAATAGTGTTCCCCACACCCGTGGGGATGAACCGTAATTAGGTAGGGACGGATAATAAGGGTTTGGGTGTTCCCCACACCCGTGGGGATGAACCGGGGGATGACCACAACGGGTTGTTAGTTTTGGAGTGTTCCCCACACCCGTGGGGATGAACCGCACTCAACATGCTTGATTTACGCGCCCATGAGCGTGTTCCCCACACCCGTGGGGATGAACCGTCCGATCCGGGGTTTAATCCTGTCATTGGTAAGTGTTCCCCACACCCGTGGGGATGAACCGCAATACCACGCAAAACCTGACCCAATGTCATAGTGTTCCCCACACCCGTGGGGATGAACCGCGTTATCAACTCCACCTGCTGATTTTGCAACAGTGTTCCCCACACCCGTGGGGATGAACCGCCATTAAACGTGCGCTTAGTCTTTTCAGAATCGTGTTCCCCACACCCGTGGGGATGAACCGACGTTCGGCAGATGAATGATCGTACAAAAGATGTGTTCCCCACACCCGTGGGGATGAACCGGCGATTGAGTTGGGAGAAAAGTGCTTGCGGCTGTGTTCCCCACACCCGTGGGGATGAACCGTCATCACTATCCCTATCGAATTATTGCAGGATGTGTTCCCCACACCCGTGGGGATGAACCGGTGATGAAAAACACATTACCGATATTGCCGGTGTGTTCCCCACACCCGTGGGGATGAACCGCCCAACGTGCCGTAGTTGCTTGTCTTTCGGTAGTGTTCCCCACACCCGTGGGGATGAACCGATTCGCGCTGATTTTTTGCGGGTAACGAAAGAGTGTTCCCCACACCCGTGGGGATGAACCGGGAACATTGATGGCTATCAAGTCAATGCGTCCGTGTTCCCCACACCCGTGGGGATGAACCGCATTTGGTAACGCTGTCATGAAAAAGATATTAGTGTTCCCCACACCCGTGGGGATGAACCGACTCAACCCGGTCGGCTTCGTCTTTAATAATTGTGTTCCCCACACCCGTGGGGATGAACCGCGCCCATATTTAACTGCAACAATCGCTTTAAAGTGTTCCCCACACCCGTGGGGATGAACCGTCCCGGTACGGTTAGATCAATGGTGTATTTATGTGTTCCCCACACCCGTGGGGATGAACCGTCAAACCGGTTTAAATGCAATGCCGGGCTGGGGTGTTCCCCACACCCGTGGGGATGAACCGGTGCTGAATGGAGTTATATCGTCAACACTGGAGTGTTCCCCACACCCGTGGGGATGAACCGTCCAACGGAATCTAATGGGGACGTACAGCTTGGTGTTCCCCACACCCGTGGGGATGAACCGCCTATAGTTGTGGCTACCAAGACGGCAAAGCTGTGTTCCCCACACCCGTGGGGATGAACCGGCGGCAAGCCCACTTGGGTTGATTAATGCAAGGTGTTCCCCACACCCGTGGGGATGAACCGCCCTTGATGGTTCATCAAAACCGGCCAACACCGTGTTCCCCACACCCGTGGGGATGAACCGTCGTAGTGCCAATGGTTACGGTGTCATCCAAGGTGTTCCCCACACCCGTGGGGATGAACCGGCTGATTCAGTTGCCAATGCGCTAGCATCTTAGTGTTCCCCACACCCGTGGGGATGAACCGTCACCGGATCGCCCGGCTTTGAGATTATAGTTGTGTTCCCCACACCCGTGGGGATGAACCGTGTGCTTGTATTGCTTCAAAATGGCTTCCAGCGTGTTCCCCACACCCGTGGGGATGAACCGATACTGTTATTGGCTATATTGCAAACAATGGAGTGTTCCCCACACCCGTGGGGATGAACCGCAATCCGTACCTTGTCGGCTGAGGTTCAGCAAGTGTTCCCCACACCCGTGGGGATGAACCGGTTGGGATTGCCCCAGCTTAACCGGCGTTATTGTGTTCCCCACACCCGTGGGGATGAACCGTTTTATTGATGGCAAAAAATCACGGTTGGGATGTGTTCCCCACACCCGTGGGGATGAACCGTTACCGGCGACCATCAAAACCGCTGCACCTAAGTGTTCCCCACACCCGTGGGGATGAACCGTAATCAATTTCTTTTTTAACACAATCGCCATTGTGTTCCCCACACCCGTGGGGATGAACCCATCACCAAGTTGATACCGTTGAGCAAGCAAGCGTGTTCCCCACACCCGTGGGGATGAACCGCACTCACAACGCACCGCCTTTCTTTTCAGTTTGTGTTCCCCACACCCGTGGGGATGAACCGTAACGGGTGGCGGGATACAGACAGGTGCGGCAGTGTTCCCCACACCCGTGGGGATGAACCGGCTACGAATTTGAGTTTATCCCAGAATCGACCGTGTTCCCCACACCCGTGGGGATGAACCGGACACCTCACAATTTCACGACAAACTATTGAAGTGTTCCCCACACCCGTGGGGATGAACCGGATGGACATGCCAGTTATCGCTAACTCGCAATGGTGTTCCCCACACCCGTGGGGATGAACCGGTGTAACAGCCCTTTCTATGTCAGGCCATAGAGTGTTCCCCACACCCGTGGGGATGAACCGCAGGTAGATTATAAAAAGGTAACTGAAATGCAGTGTTCCCCACACCCGTGGGGATGAACCGTATCATGTTTTATATCCTAACAAGCTGTTTTAGTGTTCCCCACACCCGTGGGGATGAACCGTTTTTATGGTTTGCCGGATTGAGTGAGGCAAGGTGTTCCCCACACCCGTGGGGATGAACCGTAGTTTCTCGACAAACTGGATAATTAATAAATGTGTTCCCCACACCCGTGGGGATGAACCGCTTTAGCATTTGTTAACGGATTATAAAAAACCGTGTTCCCCACACCCGTGGGGATGAACCGTCGAGGGATTACTGGGGGCTGAAGCTTTCGGAGTGTTCCCCACACCCGTGGGGATGAACCGGAAGCTGCAAAATGCCCTAAGTGCGGTGGGCTGTGTTCCCCACACCCGTTGGGATGAACCGCTTCGTGTTCGATGTACAAAATACCAGTGTGGGTGTTCCCCACACCCGTGGGGATGAACCGCATTGACAAGATCAACGCAAAATATAACAATAGCGCTCCCCACACCCGAGGGGATGAACCGGAACAAAAGACGCGATAAATCGCGTCTCTACAGCGTTTCCCACACACGAGGGATGAACGGCAAAACCGTGGTGGTAATAATTTTGGATTTTGATGGTTTTTAGGCGGAGTTTGGGTTAGTGTGTCAGAATGATTGCCAAACCACACTTTACTGCCGATTTCTGGAGTGATAAAAATGCGCCGACTGCTAATAAAGCACGTAACCACTTACCAATATGCAGAAGCGGTAACTTTGTTGCCGCACAAGTTGCTGTTGCGACCTCGGGAAGGGCACGATATTCGTATTGAATCGGCTGAGCTGGTTATTTTGCCGGAACATCAACTGCACTGGCAGCGCGATGTCTACGACAATGCGGTAGCTCAGGCGACTTTTTTGGAGCAGGGCAGTTTACTTTCAATTTCCAGTCGTATTTTGATTCAACACTATAATGATCAGCCCCTTGATTTTTTGGTGGCAGATTATGCTGTGTTGTTTCCTTTTCAGTATGATGTCGCCGAGCGCGTTGATTTGGAGCCTTATCTATCCAGCAATTTTGATCAAGACCCTCTAATGTTGGAATTATGGTTGCGGCAATTTTGGTGTGCAGGTCAGGTAGTCGAAACTTATCTTTTGCTGGAATGGATTAATAAAGCAATCGCCACCGGATTTGTTTATCAACAGCGCGAGGAGCCAGGCGTGCAGACGCCGGAAACCACGTTGACCCGACGCGCGGGTTCATGCCGCGATTTTGCGACTTTATTCATCGAGGCCTGCCGTTCCTTAGGGTTGGCGGCGCGTTTTGTCAGTGGTTACCTGTACACGTCCCCGCTTCAAAATATCCAGGGCTCAACTCATGCTTGGTCGGAAGTTTACTTGCCTGGCGTTGGCTGGAAAGGCTTTGATTCTACATCGGGTCAGGTAGTTGGTAACGACCATATCGCCGTAGCCATGAGTCGACATCCCGAATCGGTGCCGCCCGTTGCCGGCTCTTTTCAGGCCGTTACTCCGCAAACACCCGTAATGAGTGTGATGGTGGAGGTTACCGAGCTTTCAGAATAACGCTTGTTCCGCCTTAAGTGGATAACTTTTATTGTGCATAATAGTTGTGTAGATACCTATGATTTTTAAGGTGGTAGTATTGGATAACGATTGCTTATTGTGTATTTTTAATAAAAATATTTTCTGATCGCTATAAAATACATTATAATGCCGGGTTCTACGGAGCATATCGCTCCTCCTTGCTTTACCTTCTTTTTAAGACAGAGAGGGAAGGCTTAACCGAAAGGAAAAATAATGCGACATTATGAAATTGTCTTTTTAGTCCATCCTGACCAAAGCGCTCAGGTTCCAGCAATGATTGAACGTTACAAGTCAACCATTGAAACTGCATCCGGTACTATTCACCGTTTGGAAGACTGGGGTCGTAGACATTTGGCTTATCCAATTAAAAAAATTCATAAAGCCCATTACGTGCTGATGAATGTTGAGTGTGATCAGGCTACATTGGAAGAACTGGAAAGTGGCTTCCGTTTCAACGATGCTATTTTACGTAGCATGACTTTATTGCAAAAAGCGGCCATTACTGAACCGTCTACTATTGCCACATCAACAGCGGAAGAAAATAAAATCGCTGAGTCCAGAGCTAAAGATGCGGCTGCCAGAGAAGCGGTTGTTGTGCCTGCAACAGGTGATATCGACGAAGAAGTTGATTTAGACGATTTTGATGCTGAAGCTGACGCTGACGAAATCATTCCTGAATAACACTTTAACTTATTGGATTTAAGGACATTATTATGGCACGTAACATTAGACGCAAAAAATTCTGCCGATTCAGTGCAGAAGGTGGAACGCAGATCGATTATAAAGATCTGGATTTATTAAGCGATTACATTACTGAAACTGGTAAAATTGTTCCTAGCCGTATCACAGGAACCAGCGCCAAGTATCAAAGACAGTTATGTGTTGCAATTAAACGCGCCCGTTTTATTGCATTGCTGCCGTTCTGCGACGCACACAAATAACATAACCGGAGGGGGCTATGAATTTTTTAGCGGCTTACATTATGCGAGGCAGGGTGCAGGCCATGATAGTGGCTTCCTCTCTCGCATTGTTGTCACTAATGATGCCCCCGGTCAGTGTTGTAAGTTCAGCCGCCGTTGCTCTCGTTACTTTAAGACGGGGAGCATTCGAAGGTTTATATGTTTTAATTTGCTCCAGTTTTGCAGCCGGTCTTTTAGGCTTTCTGGTACTTGGTAATTATCAGTTTGCATTACTTTATGTAATGGTGCTGTGGTTGCCGGTGTGGTTGATTTCAATCATCTTAAGAGAAGGTCGGCATTTATCGCTGGCGGTTGAAATTGCCATATTGATTGGTATCGTTGGCGTTATAGGGTTTTATCTCTATGCTGATGATCCTGCAGCGATGTGGAAAGCCGTGCTTTTGCAAATGATACCGGCAGATGCGCCGGTTGCAGATATTCAACGCACCATTGACTTTCTGGTACGTTACATGACTGGCGTGGTTGCCGCAGGCTCGGTATTTGGCTTGTTGTTTGGCTTGTTTTTGGGGCGGTGGTGGCAGGCAAACCTTTATAATCCGGGTGGTTTCAGGCAAGAGTTTTTGTCCCTGGATACCAAGCCCAGATTGTCAATAGGAAGTGTTGCTGTCGTAGCCGTTGCCTTGGCAAGTTCTGGAGTTATCTCTGAAATAGCGTGGAATATTAGCATCTTGCTCTTTGTGTTATACACAGTGAGTGGAACGGCTGTTTTACATACCGTGTTTTTAGGGAAGAAACTGGCACGCTTTATGGTACCGATGCTCTATGTAACCTTGTTTTTGATACCCCATGCCATGCTGCTTGTTGCTCTAATTGGCTTGAGTGATCCGTGGTTGAACTTACGCAAAAAAAAATCGAATACACACACGCCTGACAGCGTTAAATAATGGTTTAAAAACCGAAAGGTGAGGATTAAAAGATGGAAGTTATTCTTCTTGAAAAGATAGCAAACTTGGGTAACCTGGGCGACAAAGTCTCCATTAAATCAGGTTACGGCAGAAACTATCTCGTTCCACAAGGTAAAGCGGTTCCCGCAACAACCAAGAAAATTGCCGAATTTGAAGAGCGTCGTGCCGAGCTTGAAAAAGCCGCCGCCGAAAAGTTAAGCGTCGCTCAAAAATTGGGTAATGAACTAACCAAACTGCAAATTGAAATTGCCCACAAAGCGGGTGATGAAGGCAGATTGTTTGGTTCAATTGGTACGCATAATATTGCTGAAGCGATTACTGCCGCAGGTATTGCGGTTGAAAAACATCAAATTCGTTTGCCGCATGGGGCAATTCGCCATATTGGTGAGTATCCTATCGACATCAACTTACATTCTGATGTTATAGTAACACTGACTATTAAAGTGGTTGCTGAAGCTTAATTGATAAAAGTGAGAGGTTAGAGGTAAAAGGCGAAAGGTAAAAGGTAAAAGGTGAAAGGTGAAAGGAGATAGTTTATTGCTCCTTGAACCTTGAACCTTGAGCCTTGAGCCTTGACCCTTGAACCTTGACCCTTGAACCTTGACCCTTGAACCTTGAACCTTGAGCCTTGACCCTTGACCCTTGACCCTTGAACCTTGAACCTTGAACCTTGCGTTTTATTCCTGCCTTTTTTATCTGTTAACACCCTTCATACTCTTGCGCCTGCTCTGGCGTGGCATAAAAGCGCCTGACTATCGATACCGGTGGCGCGAACGTTTCGCATTTTACAATAAATCCTTCCCCCAAGATGTTATCTGGTTTCATGCCGTCTCCGTAGGCGAAGCTGAAGCGTTGTTTCCGCTGGTTCGGCACATACAAAAGCAATATCCGGATGCCAAATTATTAATCACCACGACCACACCGACAGGCTCCGCCAGAGTTAAGGTCGTGATGCAGGATAGCGTTGCCCATGTCTATCTCCCTTATGATGTTCCCGATGCAATCAACCGGTTTATGCGCTGTTTTAAGCCAAAGTTAGCGGTTATTATGGAAACCGAAATATGGCCAAACCTTTTCGCGGGTTGTGGAAAAAACGCTATTCCTTTGTATATTATCAATGCCCGATTATCGGAAAAATCATCGCGCGGTTATCGTAAAATTTCTGCACTTATTCACCCCGCTTTAGCACAAGTAAGCGGTATTGCGACACAAACCCAAGATGACGCAAACCGGTTTATCGCTATTGGTGCAGCCAGTGAAAAAGTTAACACATTAGGCAATATAAAGTTTGATGTTGAAATTCCACCGTCAACCCTTGCGCAGGGCTTACAGATAAAAGCCGATTTGTTTGAGGGCCGGTTTGTCTGGTTAATCGCCAGCACTCATAAAGACGAAGAAGCCTTGTTTCTTGAGCTATACGCAGAAATCAAGCAAAAAATTCCCGAATTATTATTGGTGATAGTGCCCAGACATCCAGAGCGTTTTGCCGATGTTAAAAAGCTGTGTGAGCAGTTTCAGTTAACAGTCGTTATGCGCACAACGGGTGCCAAGACTTATACAGAAACGGATGTTTATCTGGTCGATACGATGGGTGAATTAAAAGTCCTGTATGCCGCAGCAGACGTTGCTTTTGTGGGTGGCAGCATGGTACCCGTCGGTGGACATAATGTTCTGGAAGCAGCCGCAGTCGGCGTTCCTGTTATGTTTGGGCCGCACATGGAAAACTTTAAAGAAATAGCTCGCGGCGTGCTAAGTCATGATGCAGCCATTCAATGTCAAAATAAAGACGATCTGGTTAATACCATTTTATCGTTGTATCAACAACCTGACTACAGACAGTCACTGGCTGAAAAAGGCAAGGCATTTGTCCGTTATAATCAGGGCGCTATTACCCGAATTTGTACCATGCTTGAGCAATCCCTTTAAATTTATACTAAAGTTGTTCTGATATTGGCCTGATTTGTTAAAACCCAAAAACGTAACACCCTCATTATTGAGATACCAACCTTAAAGAAAACAGGAGTATTTCAATTGCATTAAGACAATGCTAGAATCCCAACTCATTCGACAATATCACATCATGCTTGCCTTATCTTGATCATTATTAATAATAACAATAAGGGGATTTTTCAATGCAACAAACACTAAAAACCGTCGCAACTCTTGCAGCCCTGCTATTATCAGGCTGCGCCTCACAACCCATAAGTACTTTTGATGCCTTTCAAGCACAGGACTTGAACGGTTTACTGGCCTCTGGCCAGTATGTACAAAAAGCAGACAACTTCTTTGTTATTAATGATTCCTCATCATCAATGACCGATGACTACCTGGGTGTGGGTTATCCTGCCCAACCTGATCCTACAAAATTCTCGATTGAAAAAGAAATTCTCAACCGAATTAACCATACCATTCCTGACTTAAAATTGACGTCAAGTATCCGCAGCTTTGGCTTTG
>Ga0194058_10000555_pt1 | contig 18306 bp, 17 predicted proteins | sample SepL4417m_MetaG_FD_155490 | JGI IMG/M metagenome (GOLD analysis project Ga0194058, IMG submission 155490) | Anoxic zone freshwater microbial communities from boreal shield lake in IISD Experimental Lakes Area, Ontario, Canada - Sep2016-L442-17m | ecosystem: Environmental > Aquatic > Freshwater... | reverse complement strand
GATCGACTGGAAAAGCGCGTTCCCGGCGAGGAAATCCGTGATAAAAGCCTGACGACTTTGTAGTGCCTTTGGAGCCCACCCCTAGGTTTTATGCGGGTTCAAGCCCATCCATAAGAAACTTGGGTTAAGCGAGGGCGAAGCTTTCGTCCCTGACCAGGTGCAGACGGACGGTTTGAGGGGCTGGCGAATCAAAAAAATACCCCTGCACAGCATCGGCCACCGACAAGCGAAGTCCGGCCCAATCATCGCCTTGGGTCACAATCGGCTCCGTCAGGCACTCGGCAACAAACCCGCCGTCGGCCTCCTGAATCACTTCAAAAATCAACTCGGACATGCCAAACCGATACACCCATATCCCACGCGAGCTTCAAGCGCTGATCGCTCTCAGCCAGGTAGAACCTCGCGCAAAGGGCGCTGAGAACGCAAAGGTGAAAGGCATTACCGAGGTACACCGACATTCTCGCCTCCATCGGAGCCTGTGAGGCTTTCAAATTCCCCGCAGTCTTCTGAACTCCACGCTCTGCCTGCGGGAAACCTCGACTTTCATCCCGCCATCGAGATGAAGAAGCAGGTTTCCGTTGTCCACTTCATCCACTTTGAAAACGTGGTGGATGTTTAGCCCGTGCGAGCGACTCGCCCGGAAGAACACCGCCGGGTCCAGGCGATCCATCACGCTTGTCAGCGTCCCGGTGACTGTGATGTTGCCCCCCGGCTGGATGATCCGCGTATACGCCCCGCTCGATTCCAGAATCTGAATATCCCCGATCCGAACGAAGTGGCTGGTCGAGCCGTCGCGAAAAAGAACCTTATCGGCCACCGAAAACGGCTTCGCGGGCTCATTCTTTGCGATCCGAGCCAGCGCCTCAACCAGCCTCTGCGGGTTCACCGGCTTTAGTAGATAATCCACGGCACGGACATCGAATGCTCTCGCCGCATGCTCGGAGTGGGCCGTTACGAAGATGACGGGAATTCCCTGCGCGGGCAGGGTCTCGATGAGTTGGAAGCCCCCCGCGCGCGGCATCTCGATGTCGAGCATCAGCAGGTCGGGCCGGTCCTCGTTGATGCTTTCCAGCGCCTTGGCTACCGAGCCAGCCTCGCGGACATCAGCTACTCCAGCTTGCAGAAGCATCTCCCGCAGCCCCCGCCTCGCCGGGGGCTCGTCATCCATGATCAGAACCTTCATTGCCACCCTGCATAACCTGAATGCCCACGACAATCCAGTTTGGATCCTCAGTCGTCAACCGCAGTGTCGCCCGCCCGCCCCAGGCTTCTTCCATCCGGCGCTTGACGCTGGCTAGCCCTACTCCGTCTTTCCAATCCTGCGGGCGAGCCGCGCAGTCGGGGGCAGTATTTTTCACCGACACGTAGAGCCCCGCTGCATTCTCGTAAGCCAGAACCTTCACTGCGACGTGCCCGTTTTCGTCCGGCCCGTGTTTGATTGCATTCTCGACAAGCGGCTGGATGAGCATTGGGGGCACCGGGAACGAGGCGACGGCCGGAGAGCAGTCCACGGTGGCATCCAGCGCGTCCTCGAACCGCATCCGCTGCAAAGCCAGGTAATTCCCGATGATCGTAATCTCGCGCCCGAGCGGGACAAACTTCTCCCCCGCCGCATCCAGCGATGCCCGCAGCAGGTCGGAGAGCGCGATGATCCCGGCCCTGGCAGCGGCGGCATTCGTCCCCGCCAGCGAATGGATCGCCGCCAGGCAGTTGAAAAGAAAATGCGGGTGGATCTGGGATTTGATCCGCTCCATTTCCGCCTCCCGAACTGCCGCCGCCGACCTCAGCTCTTTTTCCCTGCGCTGCGCCTCCGATCCCGCCCCGAGCAGCAGTCCGGTTGTCGCGAAGATGCCAATGTAGATTTCAAACTGCGCGAAATTCTCGAGCGGAGAGCCTCCCGAAAATGGTCCGGACCCGGAGAACCCGACCGCCCCGACGACCACGGCCAAAATGCCGAGAGCTGCCAGCGGAAGCCCTCCCGTCAAAGCCAGCCAAACAAGAAAGGGAAACGGCAGGTAGGCCAGCACGGTCCGGTGACCGAACCCGTGAAATGCCATCCACACCGAAACGAGCAGCGAGACAAAAATCGCCCACTCCTGCCACCTCCCGCGCGGATGCCGTCCCGCTGCTGCCAGCAGAACCAGGGGGGCCACCACGACAATCCCCGTGGTATTCGCAAGCCCATAAACGAGCGAGGTCGCGAAGAATGCCTCGCGCGGAATCATTTCCGTGAGCGCCATCAGCGAGGCGCTCCACACGCCCGCCAGCAGCATGGGCAGGATCGCGCCCACGGCAGCAAGGAGAAGGACATCCCGCGTGCTCCGCATCTCCCTGTCGAACTTCCCTCTCCCTAGTGCCAGCGTGGCCCCCTGGATCGCCGCCGTCAGCCCTGCCGGTGCCAGCAGCGCGAAGGCCACGGAGTTGCCGGCAGCGAGGCTGCTCAGCGCCATCGGCACATAGATAGCAGGCCACATGCCCGCGCCCCAGAGGAGCATCCCCCCAAGCGCAATCCCGCAAGCCGGCCAGATCGGAGTGATGAAATCCCCTCCGCCCTGCACCCAGGCCACGCCCCGGGTGATCAGGTAGACTCCCGCCGCCAGCACGAGCAGGCGCACGGCATGCCGCTCCATGCCATCGGGCATTGATTTTCTGATTTGGGATGCGTCCATACGATCCCCAGTAAACCCCGCATCCCACGGTTCCGCCAATGCCATTTCCGCGCGCCCCCCTGGATCAGCATGGTTTCGCCGCCCTCGAACTCCCGAATATTTCCGCCCATCGGGAAAATCCACCGTTCATCTGGCGTTTCTGCCTTTCGATCAAAATATCATTCCTGCCGGGCCGGAAATCGGACATTCTGCGATCCGTCAACCAAGCCACTATGAAAACAAAATTGTTCATCCTGTTGTCGGCGCTTGCCGTCTCTTCCCTCGTCACCGGCCGCGCCGCCGTCAAATCCACCGAGGAGAAGTCCGCCGCCGCGCTGCCGCCAGTCTGGGAGAAGGCCGGCCCGCGCGAACGCCTCAAAGCCGTCCGCGCCGCCGAACTCGATGGAAACCGCCTCCTTGCCGAGCGGATCTACGGGATCGAGGTGGATGGCGGCACGACGGTTTACGATCTTGCCTTGGAAAACGACGATGTGCGCGGAGCCGTTTCCGCATGTCTCCTTGGCGTCGTCACGACCGGGGAGCCGGAGTTCTTCGAGGACGGCCGCGTCGAGCTTGTCCGCGCGGTCCGCATTCAGGACGTCATCGAGCGGCTCAACACGGTCATCAAAAACACCAAGCTCGACTCCGGCCGGATCAAGGTCGAAACCAGCTCGAAGCGCTCGGTCGAGACAAAAGAAAAGAACATCGACGTCATGGGCAACGCCGCTCTCCCGGGGTCAGAAGGCCAGCAGAAAGTCCTCGCCAAGCGGGCGGCCGAACTCGACGCCTACCGCCGGCTCGCCGAGCGCGTGATGGGCATGAAAATCACCGGCGAGTCCACCATGCGGGATTTTGCGATCAAAAACGATACCATCACCGCCGCCGTCGCCGCCGCCGTCAAGGGCGCAACCCCGACCGCCATCAAATACAAGCCCGACGGCACATGCGAAGTCACCCTCGAACTCAAAATCGAGGACATCATCCGCACCACGAAACGCCATATCCGCAACGGGAACGAGAAAATCACCATCAGCGACACCTCGAAAATCCGAACCTTCTCCGAGACCGGCACAGGCACCCGCCGTGAGTCGGGCGACCAGAAGTCGGTCGAATCAGCCGCTCCCCGCTCCGGAGACGAACCGTTCTTCGATGCCAAAATCATCGTCGAACAGGTCGTCAGCTCGCAGCCGGTCGTCCGATAAACCTCCATCCACTAAAAATATGAAATCCGCTCTGACAGCTTTCCTCTCGATCTCCCTCCTCACTGGTTGCGCGCAGAACACCATCGTGATCGCCCCTCCCGGTGCCCCCGCATCCCGGCAACAGGCGACTCAGCAACCCTCGCAACCTCCCCGTGCAACGCCCAAACCAACCCCGGTCGCAAAGCCAACAGCGTGCCCGACCGCAAAATCCACCCCCGCTCCGACCTCAACGCCAAAACCATCGCCCACAGCCACGCCTAAAGCCAAGCCATCACCGGTTGTGATCAAAGAAGAAACCAAATCCGAGACCAAAGTGATCAGCTCGCAACCGGTCGTAGGATCGGATTCCGACATGAACCGCTGACCAGCAACTGAACCCACCCCATGAATAATAATCCATCCGCACCCACCGGAAAGATTCGCATCCGCCATTTCCTCGCCTTCCGTCTACCGCCCTTCCTATTCCTTCATCCGTGCTCTCCGCGCCCTCCGTGTGAAACCACCTTCCATTCCTGGTTTTCCCCATTCCACCTGATCTCCTCCTCTCTCCGTGTGAAAATACCTTCCGCCCCCCGTTTATCGGTTTTCAGGCGTCCGATCGCCGCTTTTCTTGCCGTCTTCCTCCTCTGTGGCTCAGCCGCCTTTGCCGACGGCATCGTCGCCTCGCTCAAAGACCCGTCAACCGTCACCCGCACGGACGCCACCACCGGAAGCTACAAAGGCACCATCTCCGTCAGCAATGCCATCGCGGTCGGGTGTGACGGCACCACCATCGCCGTCCTCTCAGCAAACGGCAACGTCACCCGCTACGATGCCAAGACAGGATCCTACCAAGGCTCGATCTCAGCTGGGGCCAAGTCCACAGATGTCCAGGTCACCGGCGGGGTCATCATCGTCCAGAAAGACCGCACCCTCACCCGCTACGACGCGAAATCCGGCAGCTACCTCGGATCCTCATCGCTTTAGAACCCCGAACCTCGCGCAAGGGCCGCCAAGCACGCAAAGGAAGAAGCACCCAGCGCATTCGCCCATGAGCAAGCCCAAGAAATCCACCATCGAAGTTCAGGGGGCGGATATCACCATTCTTTCAAAAGAAGGTGGTGACTACATTTCCCTGACCGACATGACAAAGAAGTTCGGCGATGATTCGCTGATCTACAATTGGATGCGGAACCGAAACACCCTGGAATACATCGGCATTTGGGAGCAAATCCACAACCCAGGGTTTAAAGGTATCGAATTCGAGACCTTTAAAAGCCAGGCCGGGCTGAACAGTTTCTCCCTGACCCCGCGAAAGTGGATCGAGGCCACCGGGGCTATTGGCATTCAATCCCGAGCCGGGAGATATCCGCCAGATGCAAACCCTCACCGCCAAGCCCATAGTCGCGAAACTCAACCCACAGAAATGATGAACCTCTCGCAAAGACCGCCAAGCACGCAAAGAAAGTAGCCATGAAACCCAAACAATACTTTCGATTCCCTCTTTCGCTTCCCCCTTCGCGTTCTCTGCGCCCTTTGCGCGATACTCTGCCGCTTTTCTCATCCTCGCCCTCGGAGCATGCGCCTCCAATGAACCTCGACCGGTTTCAGATCAGTATTCCCGCGAGAACAGCTCGCGGGTGGTTTCCCGTGGGCCTGCACCCATGGATTATGCCGAAGCTCGTCACCTCGGCTCGGGTGCGCAGACAAGCAGTACGCCTGTGAAGAAGATCACCGTCACCAGCGGAGAACGAGTCAGCAAATCCTCCGAAGAGTCTGTCACCTCGACCACGACTACCGAAACCGTTGTCGGCTCCCAAGCCGTGGCCGCGCTGGATGCGGAGGTTTCGCCGCGATGGAAAAACACAAACCACTCACGCCCATACGCTCGGGCGAGGACGCGATTATCGTGAATAAGTTTCCAAAGCTATGAAAAAGGTAATTAATGCATATATAAAAGGAACAGCCATTACAGTCACAGCAGTTGCTTTGGGTCTGGCGATGACGCGCCAAAGCGGTTATCTTTTGTCTCCTTGGATTTACAGCCTCATTTCATTGGTTGCCTTTGCTGTTGGAACAATCGGAAAAGTTGGATGGTTGATACAAACCTGGAGTGGAGATACAAGAGAAGAGAAAAATAATAGAAGAATATTTCTCAGTTTGTATTTTTTAGGGGTCGTCGCAGGCACCGCTGCGGTGAACTCACAAGCATTTATTTTCAACTCGCCCGCGAGTTTCAATTCCAGCATTTTGAACTCGGCCATCATTTATCTTTCGGCAACACCAGAGGTTGTTGCCGCATGTGTTTTAGGATTATGCGGAATTATAGGAACAACTATTGCTGGAATCGTGGCAGTATTAATCGGAAAAAGAATAAATAAGCGGATAAAGCTAGAAGAGCAATTCAAGATAGCAAAATCTGACATTGAGTTTTTATTAGCCGTTGAGGCCGCTCACTGTGAAAATGCAAAGATCTCAAAGAATAAAATACGTGCGTCAGTATTAAAAAACTCTAGCAATCGTTGGTCCGGACGCTTTACATCAGGTAGAAATCGATACAACTGATAAAACCTTTTATCTTTTCTAACTTCACTCTGGCATCGAGCAAATGAAAACAAACAAGCGAGCTATTGTAGTTTTTTCGCTACTATGCTGCATAGCGTCATCCACACTCGCCCAAACACCCCAGCAACTACAGTCGGCCGATACGGAACAGATCCAGAAGGAATCAGAGCGCCTTGTTAAGCGGATGCTTGATAACGAGAACAAGCGCGACCTTGAGGCGCAGCTATTGCTCTACAGTGACCAGTTTACCTACCAAGGCGAGCGCGTGACCCGCGGGCAGAATAGGAAGAGCACATCCGCATACTACAAACGTTGGCCCGCAGCTAATTGGAACCTTATTGGGCCGGTGCAAACAGCGAAAGGACCTGCGCCGAACCAATACGAAATCACCTACATTGCATCTTTTCGGGTAGAAAGCCCAGAGAGAGGCAAGTGGAGCGAAGGCACATTAACTTCGCGACTTACGATAACAAACACGCCCGGGGGTGCTCTTATTACCGCTGCTAAAGACGACATCTCAAAGCCCTCAAAAGGTGATCTTACGATTGATACAAAGCAAGTGATACGGCAAGCCGACGTGCCCCAACAACTGTCTCTTTCTAAAAGCCCTGCTTCGGAACCGGTGCCCCTACTGCAAAGGGAGCGAGTCAATCATGCTATATTTGCATCGTTCGATAAAACCGGCGTCCGGTTAGCATACGGCGATCTGCAAGGATGGCAAGTTCTTGACCTCGCGAGCAAGAAGGTGATTGCCTTTGGCAGCAGCCCGAACGCCGCTTCTCCCTATTTTGGAACTTGTTTTTCACCAAATGGAGAGGTGCTCGCGCTTGTTCAAGGTGGCAATCGGGGTGTAGAGCCTTGGCTTGAGCTAGTGTCGCTGAGTTCGCCGGATCAGCGCATTCTCGTTGAGTCAGGCAACTCCGGGATTGTGGGATCATATAGCGTCACATTTTCTGCCAATAACGGGATTGTCACTTTCAAGACTGGTAAGGATGTGGAGCACGTCAAAGTCAATACAGGTATCAGCGAGCAGCAGCGTAGGGTGCTCCCCACATTGCCTAGGCGCTTCGCCAAAAACTCCTTGGTGTGGCCCAATGACAAACCTTTTTTGATAAGCCTTGTTGGCAAATGTCTTCGAGTCACTGAATTGCAGGAATTTAAGACAATTCTTACCAAGTCCGTCGATGACTTCGCGATTAGCTCGGATGGCTCAGCTTTGCTTCTTACAGGGCGTTCACAGACAGCCTGCTACGACGTGAGTTCGGGAACCGAGAAGTGGCAGACAAAGCTACTCGAAGCGCCACTTGCTTTCGCGCCCGAGGGGCTTGTCGCCGCTTTTCAAAAGCCGAACAAGCTAAGCGTTATCAATATCAGACGGCCTCATGAGCCAGACGCTATTGCAGCAGGGGGAATAATTTCTGACCAACAGGAAGCAGCGGGAATTGATTTCTCCCCGACTGGGCTGACGCTTGCCGTTGGCAAGGTTCGGTGGCCGGAGGGTTTTGTTTCCATAATCGATCTAAAGCGTGGCCATGTAGCGTGGTCTATCAGCAGTAACAAAATGCCTATGGCACCATTCTGTTTCGACGAAGATGGCAGCCACTTTGCGACGGCCCGATATGGCGGCTTTGGTTCAGCGTGTGCAAATGTCTACTTAGTTGCGAATGGACAGATGGAATTCACCGTCGAGTTTGACACTCCCAGCTATGGCATCAGGGCAATGTCGCTTAGAGGCCGCAAGTTATTTGCTGCCGCTGATGACGATAGAGGAATTGCTGAAATCAACCTCTCCGCTGGAAACCCTGACGAAGCACTACATCCGACTCGCTTTTTTGGTCCATCAAATCGAATAAATCAAATTGGATTATCGCTAGACGGGAATACTCTCTTCGCTTCTGACTGCGAGGGGTTTATAACGTTATGGGACAACAAAAACGGAAAATTACAACTGCGCATTACGTCAGATGGGCAGGGACGTCCAGTTTTCTTCCTCCCTACTGGCGAGTATGCCGGTATAACTAGTGAATTCAGCGAGCTTGGCTTCAGGTTTGGTTCCCGCGCATACCCTTTTGAACAATTCGACCTTCGCCTGAACCGCCCAGACATTGTCCTTGATCGCCTGGGGGCTTCTCCCGAGGCCATCACCATCGCCAAGGAACTCCGCGAGAGGCGTCTGAAACGCATGGGAGTCACGGAGGACATGCTGAAACCTGACTTTCACATCCCGGAAATCAGACTTGCAAGCGAAGCTCCCGCCACGACCGATTCCCGCGATCTCAGCCTCCAAATTAAAGCCTCAGACAGCAAATACCCACTGGACCGCCTCCGTGTGTATGTGAACGATGTCCCGGTAAACGGGAGGGACGGCGAATCCCTTCGCTCGCTCAACACACAGTCCCTTGACCGATCAATTCCCGTCAAACTAGCCGCCGGGAAGAACAAAATCCAGATCTCTGTCCTCAACAACGCCGGAGCTGAATCCCTCTACGCTACCACCGAAGTGACATGCACCGCCCCGGCAGCGAAGCCGAATCTCTACCTCGTGGCAATGGGCGTCTCGAACTACGCCAATTCTCAATTCAACCTCAAATACGCTGCCAAGGACGCCGAAGATCTGGCTGCCAAGCTCAAAGCCCGGGCAGGAAGTGCCTACGGTGAGGTCAAGGAACTCCTGCTCAAAGATGGCGAGGTTACAAAAGATGCGCTCGCCAAGGTGCGCAAATTCTTGAAACCCGCCACCGTGGATGACTCGGTCGTCCTCTTCATGGCCGGGCACGGACTCCTGGATGATAAATACGACTACTATTTCGGCACGAGCGACATGAACTTCAACAACCCTGCCGGGCGAGGAATCGCGTTCGATGATATGGATGACATCCTGGCCGACCTGCCGAGCCGCAAGAAATCTCTCCTCATGGACACCTGCCACGCAGGCGAACTCGATGCGGAGGAAAAGATGGTTCTCGCTGCAGCCGATGCCGCCGCCTCTGGCGTGCCCGTCCAGCTAGCCAGCAACAAATCCGTGGCGATGCGCGCGGTCGGCACCCGTGGCATGGCGATCAAGGGGATTGAAGGCGCAAAAGGAAAAAGCGAATGGTATGAGCGGATCTCCGCCATGTTCGTTGACCTTCGCCGTGGCAGCGGATCGACGATCCTGAGTTCCTCCGCCGGAGCGGAATACGCATTCGAGAGCGGGGAGCAGAAGAATGGCCTCTTCACCTACGCCGTCCTCGAAGCCCTCGACGGCAAGAACGCTGCCGACGCCGACAAGGATGGCAAGGTGACCATGAAAGAACTGTGCGAATCCGTCAAAAAGCGCGTCCAAGATCTTTCTGGCGGCAAGCAGACCCCGAACACCCGCCGCCTCAACCTCGAATCCGACTTTCCGCTGGCATCAAAATGAGAATTAGGAAAATATCGGTCAGCTTTTTTGTTCTATGCGGCATTTCACTAGCCGCTATTTCAACCTGTTATTCGGAAGTGGTGAATCAGAAAAGCGATCGAATTGATGGGGTGAATTCCTCAGGAATCCGCTGGGCCTATGAATTTAGCAACGATGCCACGATGGGAAAGAAATCCCTATTGGATAGCAGTGCTGGAATGGTGATATTCCAGGATGCAGATTGGATTGTTAAAGCATCGAGGTCAGGTCAAAGCACAGGAAGTTCCAAAACTGATCTTTTGTTTTATAATTCTAAAACATTAAAACTCATATCCGGTGTTAAGATTCCAAATCTTGTGGTCAAGATTGGAAAGATTCCGGCCAAGGAGATTTTTTATGCACTAATAAGCACTCCTCATAAATACAACTATGATGATGCTCCTCTTTCTCTTTGTCTAATTGATCCAGAAAAAAGACAGATCGATCGGATTATATTAATTAAAGAAAACCATTGGTTGGCTTTAAATAATCCGGCATCGATATCAATAGATCACAATCGAATTATTCTCTCATACGATGTCACATGTCTGGGATCAGACAAGAATGAATATATAACATCAGTTTGCAAAAATCCATATTTCAATGATATCAGTGTTGTCCTTCAGCCTGCGTCAAAAGGAATACTCGGGGAGAAAGACTTGCGTGAATGCGCTAAGAGGGATTTTTAAGAAATCTCTGCTAATGATCGCGCGGGACTTTTTGCGCTTGGTATAAAACCCGTTTCTGATATTCCGTTTCTTGGAACTGGCGCCTTTGGGAAGACCCAAGAATCGGCTTTTAATTCAGTCGCCGAAACCGAGCATCCGAATTTGGGAATTCATCTTGTCCGATCATTTCCATCAGGAGAATTGAGCGATTTCATTTTGGATTCTATAAAAGCTAATTTAGTTAAGGTAGGAAATAGTCAACCTTTCCAACCGGGAATTTTTTTAGACGGCACTCTTAGGTGTGTCATTGACCAGAAACTTGTGCTGTCTAAAAATCAGAAGGTTATTCGTCCTGATGTCCCAAAGTCTGCATGGTTTTTTAACAAAGCCAAAAGTTTTTCTCTTCCCTTTAGTAAGACAGCTCTTGGTGAATATTTAGCAGATGATGAGATGGTTCGCTCATGGGACGGCAACTCAATAGCAAGAATTCTTTCGGTTGATACCAAAGGTGAGAAAAATGTGCAAGCGGTTAAATTCGCGGCTAGCAAAACGATTAACCCTGAACCTTTTGATTCTGGTTATTATCTTTTTCCGGAAACAGGTAGTTTATTTTTAGTTGCACGATACGAACGCGATGGAAACTATTATGTTCATCAACGTTACTCCATTAACGACAATTCAACAGTGGGAGTTCCTTTTACTAATACAACCGGAAATACTGGTGGAGCTTACGGAGAAGATGGAATATCTCCTGCTGGTTGGCATGTCATGAGTCTTGTGACTGAAACCTATACCTTATCGATTGGATATTCTGTCATCGTCAAAAGCGATGACGGGCGGTTTGCTGTCACGGTTGCCGAACATCTCCCTGAAATTGCACGTCCCTTGGAGCTGAGGCTAGGAACAAACGGCAATCTCCAAGTGGTCTATTCTTTTTCAGGGAATACCAGATTCGCAGAATACACCAAGGCTGGCCAACTCGTTCATCAGGCTGAATGGAAATCATCCCCCATGGATGGTTGCCCTCTAATGCTCAGCGAAAGAAATCTGCTTTTTATACCTAGGCCCGGTGGTTATGAGGTCTATCGAATATTCCAACGGGCGGAGCCGGAAAAGGCATTTGAGTTATTTGTTCGTGGAGACAGTCAATACGCCATCCTTCTTCCAAGTGGTGCCTACGCAGGCACCCCTGGCTGCGAGGCTTTGCTGAATTTGCCGGCCAATGGGAGCAAGATCGATTCCTTCAGTCTCTTTCCTTGGCGGAATCGTCCTTCTCTGGTGATCAGGGCTTTGGGAGGTGATTCAAGGACGGCTGATCTGCTGGAACAGGTCACGGATCGTTGGCTCAGGAGGATCGGATTTGATCCCGCCAGTCCAGAACCTCCTGCCAATGAGATCGCCAAGGTTTCCGTGCCTCAGATGCCGCCACTCTGGGCACCATCTTCCAAGGTTGCTTTTCCGATTGAGGCCACGGCTGGAAGCGAACCGCTCAAGGAAGTCACAGTTCGTGTGAATGGAGTGCTTCAGAAGCGCTTCAGCGGTAACGAACTCAATATTCAATCCGGGCGACATGCAACGCTCGATACCGCAGTCAATCTGGCAGAGGGACAGAACTGGATTGAGGTGATAGCAACGGATATCAAAGGCCGTCCGAGCAATCTCGAACACTTCCGCACCATCCTGCCGAAGGCGCAAGAAACTCCGAAGCGATACATCGTAGCGATGGGGTGTTCGGAATATGATCGCCCCGAATTGAACCTCCAATACGCCGCCAAGGATGCCGGGGATGTCCTCAAGACTTTCAGCGAGGCTGGGGGGAGGGAATCCAAGCCCCTGCTCCTGACGAACAAGGATGCTGACCCCGAGGCGCTTGAAAAGATCAAAGCATTCACCGCTGACAGCAAGGAGAGCGATGAAGTGATACTTTTTTGCGCCGGGCATGGAATGCTCGACGAGCATCTTGACTATGTTTACGCAGGCCACAATTTCGACCCCGAGCATCCAGGGCAGACGGGGATTAAACTTGATGGATTGATCGATGCCATCAGCGCTGGGAAATCTCTGAAACGGCTTATCTTGATGGATACCTGCCAGTCTGGGCTGGTTGGGGAAAAGGACGAATTGAAGCTTGCCCAGATGGACACGACTTTACCAACAGGAGTTAGGGCAATCAAAAATCGCGGCATGAAGGTGTTGCCGATTGCACTTATGTCGGGAACCGATCAGCAAAGATTTATCGAGGAGTTGTTTTTATTGCCCGGCCTCCATAGAGGGGTTAACATCATCGGAGCTTCCGGTGGAGCTGAGTATGCTATGGAGTCTGCCCAGTGGAACAATGGGGTCTTTACCTCTTCAATCATTGAAGCAATTCGAGACAAAAAGGCCGATATGGACAATCGAGGACGTATCTCGGTGAGCGATCTGAAAACCTATCTGGCGAAGAGGGTGCCCGAGTTGACCGGCGGTGCCCAGAAGCCCAGCGTCGTCGCCTTCGAACAGGATCAGGACTTCAATCTGGTGGGAAACATGCCACCGATTCCGAAGGACACAATAAAAAATCATGCGCCTCCTATATCATCAGGGCCCGCTCTCCGTTCCTCCCTCGCGGACAATACGCAATCTGGAGCTTCACCCGAAAATGTCATGCGTAGCTTTTATAACGCCATCGAGAACGCCAATGAAAACGAAGTCTCTAAATCGCTCGCCGATGAAGTTGATTATTACAAATCTGGTGTAATTTCAAAGGCAAAGGTTATGGCAGATATAAAAGGCGACTGGAAACGTTACAAACAGTGCAAATATCAAATTGCCGATTTTTCAAGCGTCAGTTCCAGCTCTTGCCAATTTATTTTAAGTTATGATCTGCTTCAAGGAACCAAAACTCGCAGTGGCAAACTTAGAATGAATGTTAACCTATCAGGGGCAATCCCAAATAGGATTACAAAAATTGCAGCAGACGTAATTTCTGCAAAGTAGTCCAAAGCAATATTCTAGTTATACTATGCCAAACATCGCTTCATCGCCATATTCATCAATAGTCGCAAACATTCCCGTTCTTGGCCATACTATCAAAGTTAAATGTGATATATGGAAAGGCCTGATTCCTCTTACAGGTTTACGCCATCCAATACTATCCGGCCAAACTTCGTATGAAATTAGCCGAAAGAAGCTTCTTAATCATTCCTATTCTACAAAAGAAGAAAAGTGCCTTGAGATCCTAATGTGGGGTTATTCAAGCGGCGGGCGCGGAACTAATATAAGCGCAGCACTTTCTAATCTTCGTGCGATTGCGGTTGCTGCTTCTGCATGTTGTGGAACATGGTCACAGTTTTACGCAGGATTTCCACGCGGCTCACGGATTGGGATATCCACGGCAACAAAAATCGCCTATTTTTTCCATTGTTCGTTTTCTGGAAGTCGAGCTTTAATTCTCGATGAACAAATTGCTAAAGTTATAAACTCAGGCCGTTGGGGCTCGCAACTGTCCCAAGTGGGCGGATCACGGAGCCAGTGGGCAACAAATTATCCTGCCTACCTTAATGAGATGAACGTTTTGGCTGCATCCATCTCCGCAAAGCCCGATCAAGTTGAGTTGTTCCTTTATCTCATGGGACCCCACTTCCGCTAAACCTGCTAATGCTTTTGTAATTCTCTCCACATCCCATGACAGAAAATCAATCCATCGAGTGGAAATCCGCCTGGCAGGACGAGAACCTGAAAGCCCTCTGCGGTTTTGCGAACGCCCAGGGCGGTTGCCTCGTTCTCGGGCGCGATGACGACGGGAGGGCCATCGGTCTGTCGGGCATCCGGAAGCTCCTTGAAGAGCTGCCGCAAAAGATATCCCAGCAACTGGGGGTTTCTCCAGCCATCAACCTTCTGTTCTTCATCAAGGCGATCCACTTCGAAGGACTCCACCGCTACGAGACCCCGCCCTATCCCCGCGAGGCCCTCCGCGAAGCGTTCCTCAACGCCATGGTCCACAAATCCTACGGCAGCGGGATCCACATCCAGTGCCGAGTTTATGACGATCGCCTGACCCTCTGGAACGAAGGCAACCTCCCCGCCGACCTCCCGGCCGAAGCCCTCCTTCGCTCCCAGGCCTCGAAACCGCGCAATCCCCTCATCGCCACCGCCTGCTTCAAGGCCGGCTATATCGACGCCTGGGGCCGGGGGATAGAAAAAATGACCAACGCCTGTGCTGCCGCAGGTCTGCCTGCCCCCACATTTGAAGCCAACAGCGGCGGAGTCCTCGCCACTTTTATCCAGCAGGCAAATACCGGGGCAGAGTCAGGGGTAGAGTTGCCGACCCAGTCGCCGACCCAGTCGTTTTCGGACCTGCTCCCCATGCTTTGCTTGCTGGATAAAGAGTCTCTCTCGTCTGGAGAGATCCGACAGCAACTGAAACTCAAGCATCGCCCAACTTTCCGGGTAAACTACCTCCATCCCGCTCTCGAAGCCCGCCTCATCGAATACACCATCCCCGGAAAACCCAACAGCCGTCTCCAAAAATACCGCCTCACGGACAAAGGCCGAAACATCCTCGAAAAATCACGGCCATCAGAAAATGAACCTCGCGCAAAGGGCGCAGAGGACGCAAAGGAATGAACCAAACGACATGAACTTCCAAACTCCCGCCTCCCTTTTGCTCTGGTTCATCCGATTCGCGGGCACGCCGCTTTCCAATTTCCGATTTCTGATTTTCAACTTCTCCCCCTTTGCGTCCTCCGCGTCCTTTGCGCGAAACCTCTGAAACCGTGAACATCGACCTCCTCCTCGCCGCGCCCGAAGGCAAGACGCTTGAGTTCAAGCGCGACCTGTCGTCGCCGAAGCCGCTTTTGAAGACGCTGGTTGCCTTTTCCAATACCGCCGGCGGACGGCTCATCATCGGCGTCCGCGATGACAGGCAGGTTGTCGGCGTCGAAGATCCGCTGGGGGAGGAGGAACGGCTTTGCAACCTCATCGCCGATTCGATCGCTCCCCGGCTCGTTCCGAATGTCGAGATGGTCACGATCAACGGCAAGACGCTCCTCATCGCCGAAGTCTTTCTCAGCAACTCCCGGCCCCACTTCCTGCGATCCGAAGGCCCGGAGACCGGTGTCTTCGTCCGCCTGGGCTCAACCAACCGGCAGGCCGACCGCCAACTGGTCGCCGAACTCCACCGCTCAGCCGAAGGCATCGCCTTCGACGAGCTGCCCATGCCAGGCCTCACCGCCGCCGACCTCGACCTGACAGCCGCCGCCGATGCCTTTCGTGGCCGCCGCGAACTCGACGAGAAAGCCCTTCTCACCCTCAAGCTTCTCCGCCCCGATCAGGGCGGACTCGTTCCCACCAAGGGTGCCCTCCTGCTTTTCGGAAAAGACCGGATCGCTCACTTCCCGGATGCCTGGGTCCAATGCGGGCGGTTCACCGGCACCGACAAATCCGATATTTTCGATCACATCGAGCTTTACGACCCGCTGCCCCGGGCCGTCGAGAGCATCATGCTCTTCCTGAAAAAGCACGCCATGCGCGGAGCCGACCTCTCCGGCATCCGGCGCAAAGATGTCTGGAGCATCCCGCTCTCCATCCTGCGCGAAGCCGTCATCAACGCCCTTGTCCACGCCGACTACTCCCAGCGCGGCGCGCCGATCCGCATCGCGTTCTTCGACGACCGCATCGAAGTCGAAAACCCCGGCATCCTCCTGCCGGGCATGACCATCGAGGACATGAAGCAGGGCGTCTCCAAAATCCGAAACCCCGTCATCGCCCGCGTCTTTCGTGAACTCGATCTCGTCGAACAATGGGGCAGCGGCGTGCGACGGATGTTCCGCGAGGCCGAAGAACAAAACCTCCCCGCCCCGGAAATCGTCGAAATCGGCATGCACGTCCGATTCATCGCCAGACTCCCGGCTGCCATTCAAGTGGACTTGCCTGAATCACTGGGACCAAAAACGGCCCAGTCGAGGGCCCAGTCGAGGGCCCAGTCGAGGGCCCAGTCGAACGAGATCCTCCGGGCACTCGTGCATGAGCCATTCTCAGCAAATGAACTGGTAGTTCTCCTCGGACTAAAAACAAAAACCGGGGCCTTCAAAAGATCAGTCAATGAACTGATCGAAGCCAACCTCATCGAATACACCATCCCCGGCAAACCCAACAGCCGCCTCCAAAAATACCGCCTCACCGAAAAAGGCCGCAAAACTCTCGAAAAGCCCGTAAACGAATAATCCCATGAAGCCAAACCAATATTTCCGATTTTCGATTTTCAATTTTCGATTTCCACATTTTCTTCCGCGCCCTTTGCGCGAACCCCTTCGGTTTAAACTTTTCCTCTTCCTGCTGTTTTCATACCTCATCCTTCATACTTCAACCTCCGCTGCCGCCCCCGCAGACCCGTTTTCCAAGCTCGCTTCCGACCTGGCCTCCGATTCTCCAGATGGCAAGGTGAATATCGGCGTCGGGAACTTCGCCTACGAGAACACCGACCTGCTTTCCCCGTTCTCGTCCCTCCTTCGCGACGAACTCGAAATCGCCCTGGGCGAGACCGGGAAATTCAAAATCGTCACACGCGACCGGCTTGCCGACCTCCAGCTCGAAGGAAAATTTCAAGGCAAGCAGATCTTGGAGCCAGGCACAGGGGTCGAGAAGGTCACCATCGAGGGGGTCAAGGGGATCGTGCGCGGACGGTTTTACAATTCGGGGAACGACATCACCGTCTATGCTGAACTCGCATGGCTCGAAGGTGGGGAGATCCGCAAGGCTCGGCTCACGATCCCGCTCGACAAGGTGAAAGCGAAAATCTGGCCGGATCCAGGGGCCGCAGCGTCAAAGAACATGGGGAACGTCCTCAAGCCCCAGAATGTCGAGCAAAGCCTCGCCAACGTCCAGGAGATCGCCAACGGACGGCTCGCCAAGCTCCCGAAAGATTTCCAAGTCGAGGTCTTTACGTCCGACGGCAAACGCGCCTACGCCGAGGGCGAGAACGTCAGCTTCCGGGTTCGCAGCTCCGAGGAATGCCACATCGCCGTCATCTGCCACCAGAGCGACGGCACATCCGTCGTCCTCTTCCCGAACCGCTGGTGTAGCAACACGCTCGTCCCGGCCAACAAAGCGATGGATGTCCCCGGCACGCACAAGAGCGGGTTCGAAATCGAGATCGCCCCGCCCTTCGGCTCAGACATCGTCGAAGTCATCGCCTGCTCAAAGCCTTCCGAACTCCACAAAACCCTCTCCCAATTCGCGGCCAAACCAGACGTGAAGGAGCCTTTCCAAGTTCTTACCCGCGGCATGGTGGCGAAGGGAATCGATTCTTCGCTCGCGGCCACAAAAGCCACCGACTCGGCCCCGCTCCGCTGGGGGCAAGATTCGATTGTGGTTAGCACGTTTCCGAAGCCGTGAGAAAATCAGATAAGCTAATAATAAACAAAATCAAAAAATGATAAAAAAACACCTTCTCGATATAATCAATGCCAAAAGAGGGAAACTTACTGAAGTGACAGTATGCGCCCGTGACATTCATGCTGATTTGAATTTACACGCATGCTATCCACCCGTTTGCGATGCAATGAGGGAGATTTTTCGAAAAGGGGATAGAATTGTCAAACTGCCAAGGAGGAAGTTAAAGAAAGGTTATGAAGATCGACCAGTGTACGAGGGAGGAACCTTTTCTGAGCAATGCGGAGATCAAAATCATCGAGGACCAAATCTAACAATAAAATACAAGGTAATAACTCCACGAAATGCCTGATTTTGAGGTGGCCCCCGGAATTCGGACCAGCAGTTAAGCTATAAAAAGCGATGGCGTACGGGTGTGAAAAACCACAACCTGAAAGACCATCGAAAATGAA
>Ga0194058_10000548_pt1 | contig 18374 bp, 13 predicted proteins | sample SepL4417m_MetaG_FD_155490 | JGI IMG/M metagenome (GOLD analysis project Ga0194058, IMG submission 155490) | Anoxic zone freshwater microbial communities from boreal shield lake in IISD Experimental Lakes Area, Ontario, Canada - Sep2016-L442-17m | ecosystem: Environmental > Aquatic > Freshwater... | reverse complement strand
CCGATGCACAGGACCTTGCCGGCCTTGATCCGCCGCTGGCCCTCCATCGTCACCTCAGGCATGATCAGATGCCTGGAATATCTCGCGATCTCGTCGTTGCTCAGCTCCACGGCGTCCAGCCGGGATGGGTCCAAAATGCTGTTGCTCATATCTGTGAATTTAATGGCCGCTGTTTGTCCTGGGAAATTCATTGGGACATTCGGAGCTTGGTTCAGCATGCAGGCCCCCGGCGAGCACCTCGCGGAGCTCAGCGACCCTGCGCGCAAAGAGATCCAGCGCCGCCTGCACTGGAGCCGGGCCGCTCATGTCCACTCCCGCTGCGGCGAGCGTCTCGATCGGGAACCTGCTGCCGCCGCTCCTCAGGAATGCGAGATACTTCGACGCGTCCCCGGACTCGGCCACCTGGCTCGCAAGCGCGGCCGCCGCCGAGATGCCGGTCGCATATTTATAAACGTAGAAAGCATTGTAAAAATGCGGGATCCTCAGGCACTCGAGATCGAGTTCCGTGTCCAGCGCGAACCGGGGCCCGAAATAATCCGCCAGCAGTCGCCGGTAGATTTTTTGAAAAGAATCCAGCGTCAGCGCCTCGCCCGCCTCTTCGGCGGCATGGATCTCCCGCTCGAATTCCGCAAACATCGTCTGGCGGTAGAGCGTGCCCCGCAGGTCGTCAATCTGGCGGTTCAAAATATACGCCTTCATCCGGCGGTCTGCGGTCGTGGCCAGCAGGTGGTCGGTCAGGAGGATCTCGTTAAACGTTGAGGCCACCTCAGCGAGGAAGATCGGGTAATGGTAGTTCTGGAACGTCTGGGCGCGCTGGGAATGCCAGGTGTGCATCGAGTGCCCGGCCTCGTGCGCCAGCGTATAGACGTCAGAGAAGACGTCCGACTTGTAGTTCATCATGATATAGGGCGGGCTGACAAAGGTGCCGTAGGAGAACGCCCCGCTCCGCTTGCCCTTGTTCTCGTATCGGTCGCACCAGCGCCCTTCGCGAAGCCCGTGGCCGAGCACGGCCGCATACTCGCCGCCCAGAGGCGCGACAGCCGCGAGGACCTTCTCCACCGCCTCATCCCAAGGGACATCGGTCTGCACGTCGCCAACCATCGGGACATACGTGTCATAGTGGTGGATCTCCCCGAGCCCGAGCGCCCCGCGGCGCAGATCAAAATAGTCGAACAGCGGGTCCAAGTTCTTCCGGACCGTGGAGATCAGCCCATCATAGACGCCTGCCGGGACATCATCGACAAACAGCGCCGCCTCGCGCGCCGAGGGGTAATTCCGGGCCCGCGCGCCAAACACCCCGGCCCGCACCGAGCCGGCAAGGCTTGCTGCCAGAGTAAATTTGTGGTCGGAAAACTCTGCGTAAAACTGGCGGAATGCCGCCCGGCGCACGGCGGGATCGCGCTGCTGAAGGAACGACGAGAACGAGCTTTGCGTCAGCTCGCGCTCCCTGCCTTCCCCGTCCGCCAGCGTGCCGAATTTCATATCCACATTCGTGAGCTGGGAGAACGTCTCTCCGTGCCCGCGGATCGCTGACGCTCCGAGCGCGAGGATCCGTTCCTCCGCCGCGCTCAGGGTGTGCAACCTCATCCGGCGCAGCTTCCGCAGCGGAATCGTCCAATCCGCCAGTGCGGGAGACGAGAGATAGTCGCCAAACGCTGCATCTGGAATCGCCTGGATCTCTGGAGCCAGAAACGAAAAGGCCTCCCCAACCAGAACGAGCAGACTCTCCAGGCGCGCCTCGCGATCCAGCGCAGCAGCCTCCGAGCTGTCCTCAGCGACCCGCAGCGCAGCGAACTGGTTCAGCCGCTCAACCCGCAGATCCACCCGCTTCTCAAACTCCAAGCACTCCGCGAGCGCCTCGGCAGAGGTGCCAAGCCGCCCGCGAAACCCGCCGACCTGCGAGTATTCGCTTTGAAGGACAGCAAAATCCGCCTCCCAATCGGAATCCTCCGCATAAAGCGGCTTGAGGTCCCATGTGTCGGAGACGGAAACTTCGGAGCGTAGAGTGGTCATCGTGCCAGATCGTATAGACGAAATCCAGCCGTTGGACAGAATTTACAGGGGCGGTCGTGGGCCGCCGCATGCGGATCAGGCCCCCGGCTCCATGCCGGGTTTGGGCGGCTGACCCTGCGGCGGCTTGAGCTGCTCAAGGATCGGCGCGAGCGTGGGATCGGCCTTGAGAATCGCCGCCTTCATCGCCTTGTGGAACTCCTCCATCGCGGCGTGGCGCTCCTCCGGAGTCTTGGCCTCATTCTTTTTTGCCTCGGCGGACTGGAGGGCAGGGTCGCTCTTGGCCTTCTCGCGCGCGGCCATAAGCTTCTGCCGGTCGTTATCGCTGAGGTTTGAAAACCCGGGCGGCTCGTCCCGCTTTCCGTCTTTCCCGTCGCGCCACTTCCCCATCTGTTCCTTCATCAAGTCAGCCAGGCCAGGGTCGGCTTTCATCATCGCCTCCCGCATGGCTTTGCGGAATTCCTCAGCGCTCGCATCCGCCTTTTTTTTCAGCTCCAGAACCGCCGGATCCTGCATCGCCTTGGCCCTTGCGGCCTCAAATCGTGCTCGCAGCTCGGGAGGCATGTTGTCCTTCATCCTCTCCAGCATCCCCCCGCCGCCCTGGCCGGGCTGGGTCGGAGGCTTTTGGCCAGCGGGAGGCTCGGCGAAGAGCATCGGAGCGCAGGCGGCTATCATGGAAATCAAAAGTCGGGTTCTCATATTTTTGGGTTGTGACGGCATCGGATATAACCTCCCGCACGCCCGCTTGTTGCGAAAATTCTTTCGAAGGCAGCCGGTTCGCATCCCCCACTCCGGCAGCGCCCGCTTTTTTTAAGAAAAAATTCGGGCCACCAGCGGGGATGATCAGAAAAACAAAATAAACTGATCCGCGGTGGCCCGAATTGCTGCCTTAACCGAGTAATTAGACCCTCCATCAGCAGGGGTGTTCAAAAAAAGTCCATTTTTTTTAGACGCTCTCTTTGCTGCAGGAATTCCAGATCGCGCAAAGGCGGGAGCCAGGGAAAATCACAGCGGGGCAAGCTCGAAAAACAAAGCCGCACGAGGATGAACCCCTCCCGGAAAAATCCTCACCGCCACCCCCTGCGCGCGCCCCAAACCGGAGAACAACGACAACCTGAAAAAAATTGCCCAGCGTCATAATTCCCAACGAATTCTTGGATTCTCCGTTTACTCGGCTTGGAAGCGGTGGCTTAGTTGGACACATGCACATGTCAACGAACGACAAAGAAATTCGATCGGGCGGCGGGTTCAACCTGCCAACAGGAATGTCCTTGCTGCGGGACGCACTGCGAAACAAGGGAACGGCTTTCAGCGAGAAGGAACGAGATCGTTTTGGGCTTCGCGGGCTGCTTCCTCCCCGCGTCTTTAAAATGAGCCAGCAGGTAGAGAGGGCGTTGCGTCAGCTTCGAAGAAAAGAGTCCGATCTTGAAAAATATATTTTCCTGACCGCGCTGCAGCAGCGGAACGAGACGCTTTTTTTCAGGCTTCTTCTCGACCACTTGGAAGAGACGATGCCAATCATCTACACACCGACCGTCGGGCAGGCATGCCTTGAATACGGCGGGATCTTCCGCAGCCCGAGAGGGCTCTGGATCACCATCAAGGATCGTGGAAACGTAGAGAGCGTCCTGAGAAACTGGCCGAATCAGGGGGTGAAGCTGATCGTGGTGACCGATGGGGAGCGGATCCTCGGGCTCGGGGATCTGGGGGCTCTCGGTATGGGAATTCCCGTCGGGAAGCTTGCGCTTTATGCGGCCTGCGCTGGCCTGCATCCCTATTACTGCCTGCCAATTACGCTGGATGTGGGAACGAACAACGCCAAGCTGCTGGAGGATCCATTCTACATCGGGCTGCCCCAAGCGCGGGTGCGTGGACAGGAATACGAGGACTTTGTCCACGAGTTCGTCGTGGCCTCGCAAAAAGTTTTCCCGGGAAGCCTGATCCAGTTTGAAGATTTTGGAAATCACAACGCCTTCGAGCAACTGGGGAAATGGAGGGACAAGATTTGTTGCTTTAATGATGACATTCAGGGGACTGCGTCCGTGGCGTTAGCGGGGCTGATCGGGGCCTCTCGCATGATTGGCAAGCCCCTGCGTGAGCAGAAGCTTCTCTTTTTGGGAGCGGGCGAAGCAGGCACAGGGATCGGGGAGCTTTTTGTGAGCGCCCTGCGCGATGAGGGCGTCTCCGAAGAGGATGCCCGTCACCAGTGCTGGTTTGTGGACTCGAAAGGGCTTCTTATTAAAGATCGTGGAGACGTGCTGCCGAAGCACAAAGTCCCCTTTGCTCACGCAAGCGAGCCCTGCGCATCCCTGGCCGAGGCCGTCCGCAGGATCCGGCCGACCGCGCTGATTGGAGTGGCCGGAATGGGACGGACATTCACGCCGGAAATCCTTGGCGCCATGGCGGAGATCAATGAACGGCCGATCATTTTTGCCCTGTCGAACCCGACGTCCAAAGCGGAATGCACGGCAGAGGAGGCTTACCAGCACACATCTGGCCGGGGAGTTTTTGCTAGCGGCAGCCCATTCCAGCCTGTCGAGTTTGGCGGAAGAAAATATTTCCCGGGCCAGGGCAACAACGTTTACATTTTCCCTGGCGTGGGACTTGGGGCGCTGGCCAGCTCGTCCAGCCGGGTTACTGAGCCCATGTTCCTGGCTGCGGCCCGGACGCTGGCTAACGAGGTCTCCGATGAAGATCTCGCGCGGGGCAGCGTTTATCCTCCCCTTGCCAGAATACGTGAGGTTTCCAATAAAATCGCAACTGCCGTCGCAGAGGAGGCGCATGCGAGCGGTTTAGCCCAGGTCGCCAGGCCGCATGACATCGCGAAGGATATCCAGGAAAGAACATTTGTTCCAGATTACGGACCGGAATAAAGGACCTCATTGGCTCCCTGCCGGTTGCGGTCAATTTTCCGCGAGGCGCTTAGCCAATGTCAGCATCAGTTTCTCGGCGATATTCGGAAACTTGACGAAAAACACATCGTATTCGTAGGGCAGGGCTACCACCTGACATTCCGCGATAGCTGTGACCGTCGCGCTGCGCGGAATGTTGAGCAGCACGCTCAGCTCGCCGAAGAAAATGCCAGGCTGCTTGAGTTCCGCCACCGGGCGGCCGTCCTTGGAGATCGAGAGCATCCCTGAAATCAGGATGTAGATGATGTTGTCGTTTGGTTCGCCCTGCCGGATGATCACCGCGCCCAGCTCATACGTCCGAAGATAATGGGTTGGCACGTTTAGCATGAGAGTTTTCTATGTGATGAGCTCGGATCGTTCCAGCGGAAAGCGCACGCCAGCGCACAGGGGATGCTGATGGGGATTGAAATCTTCTGCCCGACCGCGTAAACTCATTGGTCACCTCAAATGAAAATTCAACGCGCGCTGATCTCCGTCTCCGACAAAACCGGCATTGTCGAGTTTGCCAAAGAGCTTGCCTCCCACGGCGTCGAGATCCTTTCCACCGGAGGAACGGCCAAGGCCCTGCAAGCGGCAGGGATCTCCACGGTCGAGGTCTCCCAGTTCACCGGATCTCCCGAGATTCTCGACGGCCGGGTCAAAACCCTGCACCCGAAAATCCACGGGGGACTCCTCTACCTGCGCGGAAATGAGGAGCACGAGGAGCAGGCGAGGGCGCACGGAATCCGCCCGATCGATCTGGTCGTCGTCAACCTCTACCCCTTCGAAGCCACCGTCGCCAAAGAGGGGGTCACGCTCACGGAGGCGATTGAGCAGATCGATATCGGCGGCCCCTCGATGATCCGCAGCGCATCGAAAAACTATCAATCCGTCTGTGTGGTGACTGATCCTGCGGATTATGCTGCCGTAGCCGAGGCGATGCGCACGGCGGGCGGGGGGACCGGGCTCCAGCTGCGCGAGCGGCTGGCGATCAAGGCGTTTGCGACGACCTCCGCCTACGACGCAGCAATTGCCGAGTTTCTCAACCAGGAGCAGGAGACATGCGCCAGCTTCCGCATGGACGTTCCCCTGGAAATACGCCTCCGATACGGTGAGAACCCCCACCAGCACGCCGAGCTCTACGGAAGCTTCAGCGACTATTTCGAGAAGCTCCACGGCAAGGAGCTTTCCTATAACAACATCCTCGACATCAGCGCTGCCACAAACCTCATCGCGGAGTTCTCCAAACCCACTGTCGCCATCCTCAAGCACACCAACCCGTGCGGGGTCGGCAGCGACCCCGACCTGCGCGAGGCTTGGGAAAAAGCGTTTTGCACCGACAAGCAGGCGCCGTTCGGGGGGATCATCATCTGCAACCTCCCGATCACGATCGCGCTCGCCAAGGCGATCTCGGAGATTTTTAGCGAGGTGATCATCGCGCCGGATTTCGAAGCCGATGCCCGATCGCTCCTCCAGAAGAAGAAGAACCTGCGCCTGATGCGGATGCTGAAGCCGCTCTCACAAAACGCTCGCGATGTCCGGAGCGTGCTCGGAGGGCTCCTCGTTCAGGACTCCGATGCGTCCAACATCCCGGATCTTGAGCACAAGGTGGTCACCTCAAGGCCGCCGACAAAAGACGAGATCGAGGCGATGGAATTCGGCTGGAAGGTCGTCAAGCATGTGAAGTCAAACGCAATCGTCTATGCCGGAAAGGAACGGACGCTCGGGATTGGGGCCGGCCAGATGTCGCGCATCGACTCCTCTCGCATCGCCGTCTGGAAAGCCCAGGAGGCTGGGCTTTCGCTCAAGGGCAGCGCCATTTGCAGCGATGCGTTCTTCCCCTTTCCCGACGGCCTCATCGCTGCGGCCCAGGCCGGAGCGACAGCGGCGATCCAGCCAGGGGGCTCGATCAAAGACCCCGATGTGATCCGGGCGGCGGACGAGCACCATGTCGCAATGGTCTTCACCGGCACGCGGCACTTCCGGCACTAGCCCGGAACTCCGAACGCCCGTGCCCCCTTTGGCCTGCATCACCTGCGGTCCGGCATATGAGCCGATCGATAAGGTCCGGCGGATCACGAATTTCTCGACCGGAGAAATCGGAGCGGTCCTCGCGGGGGCCTTCCTGCAGGCAGGCTTTCATGCCATCTGCTTCCGCAGCGAAACCGCCACCTTCCCGCCCCCCGCCGGCGCGGACGTGAGGCCGTTCTCCACCAACGCCACCTTGGCCGAAGGCATCCGCTCGCTCGAACACCCGCCTGACATCTTCCTCCACGCCGCCGCCCTCTGCGATTTTGTCCTCGAAAGCATCGAGGGCAGCGAATGTTCGGATAAGCTCAGCAGCCGCACGGGCGCGATCCGCCTCAACCTCAGGCCTGCCGAAAAAATCCTTCCGAAAATCCGCGCCTGGTTCCCCGCCGCGCGCATTGTCGGCTGGAAATACGAGCTCGACGGCACCCGCGAGCAGGCGCTCGCCCGGGCGTCCGCGCAAATCCGCGCCTCCGGCACCGATGCCTGCGTCGTGAACGGTACCGCCTACGGCCCGGGCTTTGGGCTCATGGCCCCCGGCTGCGCACCTAGGCATTTCGCCTGCAAGGCCCACCTCGCAGCGTGCCTTGCCGGCCAGGCCGCTGCGCTCCTCGCAAGCCCCCCTGCCAGGTCCTGAGCCTACCCTTTCAGCTCCGCACCAGTGATCGCGTCCGTAATCACAAATTTTTCCTGATGGAACGTGGGGTCCGCCCGGAACGAGAGCCGTCCGGCATACCTGCGCTCGATCTCGACGAGGTGGTCCTCGTCGTCGGTGCGCAGCCGGTGGAGAAGCTCGGGATGCACGGTCACTTTGACCTCGTGGATCGAATCCTGGTTTTTCCTCATCACCGAGTGTAGCGAGCGCTGAAGCTCGACGCTCATGGTCATCGGGCTCTTGATCATCCCCTTGCCCTGGCAGTGCGGGCAGGGCACAAAAACCGCGCTGGCGAGGCTTTCGTTCGCACGCTGGCGGGTCATCTCCATGAGGCCGAGCTGGGAGACCGGCAGCACGTGCGTGCGGGCTTTGTCCCGCTTCAGGCGATCCTTGACCCTCTGGTAGACCGCCTGCTGGTCCCTGCGGCTCTTCATGTCAATGAAGTCGGCAACAATCAAGCCTCCGATGTTGCGCAGCCGGAGCTGGCGGGTGATTTCATCGGCCGCCTCGAGGTTCGTCTGGAGGATCGTCTTCTCCATGTCCCTGGCCCCTTTGTTGCGTCCGGTATTCACGTCCACGGCGATCATCGCCTCGGTCTCGTCAATGACGATGTAGCCGCCGCACGGGAGCCAGACCTGCCGGTGGAATGCCGCATCAATCTGCGCCTGCACGCCAAAGCAGTCGAAAATCGGCTGCGCCGCCGTGTAGTGCTGGATGGATTTTTTTGCGCGCTTCGAGACATGCCCGACAAGCGTCTGCATCCGCTCGGCGGCCTTCGCGTCGTCCACGATGACAGCATCGATCTCATCGGTGAGAAAATCCCGTACCGTCCGATCGATCAGGTCGGGCTCCTCGAAGAGGCAGACGGGAGATTTCTTTTCCTCTCGCCCCGACTGGATCGCCGTCCATTGCTCCAGGAGAAGGCTCAGGTCGCGGACAAAATACCGCGCGCGCTGGCCGGCTCCCACCGTGCGCATGATAATCCCCATTCCCTCGGGCACATCAAGCTCCCGCAGAATTTTGCGCAGGCGCTCGCGCTCTTTCGGGTCATCAATTTTCCGGGAGATCCCGAACTGGTCATTGAATGGCATGAGGACGAGGTAGCGCCCGGCGAGGCTGATGTCCGTCGTGATGCGCGGCCCCTTGTTGCTGATCGGGCCTTTTTTTACCTGCACCAGAACATCCGATCCGACCGGGTAGATGTTCGGAACATCCTTGTGGGTGATCCGGGGGGCTTTCTTTTTTTTGCCCTCGCCGCTGCGGGTAACCGTCTCGATCCCGCTGTCCAGAGCGGCAGGAATCGCGTCCCAGAACTGGAGGAAGGCATTTTTCTCAAACCCGATGTCCACGAACATCGCCTTGATTCCGTGCTCGATATTCCGGACCTTTCCCATGTAGATGCTCCCGACGATGTTGCGGTCGGTCTCCCGCTCGATGGTGTATTCTTCGAGGATGTTGTTCTCGAGCAGGGCGACCCGTTTCTCGAGCTTCTCGCAGCTGACAATGAGCTTGATGCCTGTGGATTTTTTGCGGATTCCTAAAATGCGTTTTACGGTTTCTATCATAATGGGGTGTTGGTTGTCAGCGCGCCTAGGGCGCGCCGTGTGTTGATGGAGTTCACCGGCGGTTGTTGGCAGGAGGTTTCTGCTGGCGGGCATCGCCATCTTTCTTCTCCTTTTTTCCGCCGAAGAAATTGAAAAAACTCTGAAGTGCGTTCTGCTTTTTTTCCCGGTTTTTCACGCGGCCGCGCTCGTCGGCATCCTCGCGCACGTTCGGCTGGGCGCCGGGCCGGCTCTCCTGGTTGGCTGCCGTGCTTGCGGCGTTGGGATCGACCGTCTCGCCATCGTCACCGACGGTCGTCGCGGCCGGGATATCCCGTCCGAAGTCCACGCTCTCAACAAAACGGAAATTCCCCTTGGCCGGATCCATGGACGCGAGCTGCACGGGCTCGCCGCCGCGGTCCATCTTCAAAATGTCCTCAAGGATCTTGGCGGCCACCGGCGCCGAGACTCCGCCGCCGGATTTTGCGCCCTGAACAAAAACCACCACGGCATATTTCGGATCGGAATAGGGAGCAAAAGAAATGAACCAGGTGTGGTTGTCTTTCACCCCGGAGCGCCAGAACTGCGCCGTCCCGGTTTTCCCGGCGACCTCGGTCCCTTTGATGCGCGCCCGGCCGGCCGTTCCGCCATCTTCGTTGACGACCTTCCACATCCCCCGGCGGACTTTTTCGATCTGCTCCGCTGTGAGCCCTGCGTCGGCGATCAGGTTGGAGCGCACGCGGGCAGGTTCCTGCGTGACGACTGTCCCGTCCTGGGCAACGGTCCGGTCAACCAGCCTCGGGTAATAGACGGTCCCTCCGTTGGCCACCGCCGCTGCCACCATGGCCATTTGGAGCGGAGACGCCAGCACGTCGCCCTGCCCGATAGAGGTGTTTGCCGTGAGCCCGGGCGACCAGCGGGCCTGGGGGTTGATCTGCGCGAGCCATTCCGGGCCGGGGAGAACGCCGGGAGCTTCGCCGGAGAGCGGGATCCCGGTTCTCTGGCCCAAGCCGAGCATATTTCCCATCGCATCGATTTGGTCGATCCCGGCTGCATTGCCATACTGGTAGAAAAACGCGTTGCAGGAATGCTTGATCGCATCCGAAAGCCCGAGCGTGCCATGGGCCCCCTTCCCGAAGATCCAGCACTTCATAAACTTGTCTCCGTAGGTCACTCCGCCGGAACAGTTGAACGTGCGGCCGCCCACTCCGGCCCGAAGCCCGGCAAGCGCGATCGGAATTTTGAATGTCGAACCCGGCGCATAGGCGCTGATCGCACGGTTGAGCAGCGGGTTGGTCTCGTCCTTCGTGAGCTCCTTCCAGTCCTTGGCGGCAATTGCGGGAATGAAGACATTGGGGTCGTAGGAAGGCACCGAGGCCATCGCCAGGATGTCGCCGTTTTTCGGGTTGACCACGACGGCGGCCCCGCGGCCAACCGCTCGCAGCGCCTGCTCGGCAAAATATTGGATGCGGGCGTCAATGGTGAGGGAAATATTGTTCCCCTGCACCGGCTCCCTGCGGCTGACTTCGCCTTCGATGATCCCCTTGACGTTGCGCTGGAGGATCCTCGCTCCAGGCTCACCTTTCAGGGCATCGTTGAAAAAGAGCTCGATCTGAGCTTTGCCCTCCATGTCGGGCTCATAGAAATTGAAATTCCGGATGTCGGGCAGCTTGTCGAGATCGTTCGGCATGCCGACATATCCGAGGAGGTGCGCGGCCAGCGACCCATAGGCATACCAGCGCACCGGCTTTACCGTGACGTTGACTCCCGGAAGGCCGAGGTTTTTTTCTGAAAAGACGGCCATTTGCTCGAATCCCAGATCCTGGCGGTAGCTGTAGGGGACCTCGCGGTTGTTACGATAGTGGATCTGGAGGACGTTCGCGTTGAAATCCTCCGCAACGCCGAGCTCCTCCAGCCGCGGAATGATCTCTTCGGAAACGATCTTTACGACATCCGCTTCCTTCAGATCCCTCGGCATGTTGTGAACGCGGCCGCGATAAGTCGTGGTAGGCACTTCCCCTTTCGATTCCCGATAGGAGCGCACCATGTCGGGCAGATAGAAGTCCACCTCGAAGCTCGCGCGGTTCTCGACCAGCTTCACTCCATTTCTGTCCAGGATTTCCCCGCGCACTGCCGGGATCCGGACGGAGACCTGAGACCGGTTCCCGATCCGCGCCGTGTATTCGGCGCCGCGGGCGATCTGCACATACCAGAGCCTCAGAGTGATGCCGCCAAGCGCCGCGAGCATAAGAAACCCCAGGAAGAGGATGCGGGTCGTGGATCGCGTGCGCTTCACAAATCAGTATCTCCTTTCGAGCGAAAAATCTTCCGGGAGCAGCGAGCCTGCCAGCTTGACGCCAGCATAAAGGAGCGGGGCAAAACCGGCGGCCAAGAACCCGGGAGCCAGCGCCCGCCAAAGCAGGGCAGAGTCGAAGTCGAACCCATCGCGCCTCAGAGAAATCATGGCGAACTGCAGCAGGAGATAGGCCGTGGTGCCGCCGCCTGCCAGCGGAACGAGCGGCCACCAGCGCCCCTGCAAATAGTAGGGCCGGAGCCCGTTCGCAACGCTTCCGTAAATCACGAAGAAAACAATAGAGCAACCCAGCGCAAGTTCAACCCGCCCGCCAACAACATGCAGATACATCAGGTCACAAAGAAAGCCTGTGAAGAGCGCGGCTCCAAGCATCAGCGGGAACGGAAGGGCCAGCGCGGCCAGACAAAAAATTAGCGGGACAAAAACAAACCTTGCCCCGTGCAAAGCCGTGACCGCCGGGAGGGCCTGCTGAAGAAGAAGGGCAAAAAAGACCCCTGCACATGTCGCTGCAAGCCCGAGACCCGCTTTCATTTCGCCCCCACCACCACGAAAACATCCTCGGTCTGAGCTGGATCCACGGCCGGCTCGACGACCGCCTGCCCGTCCAGCGGACGGGTCCGGAATTCCCTCACGCTCCCGACCAAAATCCCCGAAGGAAAAACCCCTCCGCTGACCCCTGCCGTATAAACTTTTTGCCCGGGCTCCAGCGATGCGTTTTTCGTCAGGAAATTCAGGTGGAGCTCGCCGGCTGTTCCGCTTTCCTGGAGGCGTTTCCCGGAGACGATCCCCTGCTCGCGCGTGCCTTCGACCTTGGCCGCGACCCGGCAGGTTTCGTCAGTGATCAAAACGACGATCGCCTCGTTCTTGGTGACGGTGGTCGTTTTTCCAACGAGCCCGATCTCCGTGAGGACCGGCTGGTCGGTCTCGACGCCGTTCTCGAACCCGCGGTTGATCCGAACCGTGTTCCACCAGGTCGAGGCATCCCGGGAAATGATCCGTGCCGGCAGGAGCTTGAAGACCGATCGTTCGCGATACTCGATCGAGAACCGCAGCCGGTTGTTCTCCGCCTCGATCTCCCGGAGAAGGTTGTTGGTTGCGAGCAGCACCCGGTTTTGCTCGCTCAGCTTCCGGTTTTCGGCGTCGAGCTCGTCGAGCGTTTTGAGCTCCTTCCCCATCGACCCGAACTGCTCCTGCACCGCGCTGCCCGTGCGAAGGAACGGAGCAAGCACCGAGACAAACTTCCCCTGCAGCGCTTGCATCGTCCCGGGAGCCAGAGTGGACAGGTAAACGGCGGCAGCGATCACCGCCACCAAGAGAGAAAGGTTGAGCTTCTTCATGCGGGATCAGGGCAAAAAGCCCGGGCAAAGAATCACGGGCGTGGTCGCTCGGAGGAAACGGCCCGCAGGAACTTGAGCTCGGAAAGCGCCCGTCCAGTCCCCTCGGCCACAGCGCTCAGCGGATCCTCGGCCACATGCACTGGAAGGCCGGTCGCCTCCGCAAGCAACGTGTCCAACCCGCGCAGCAATGCACCCCCCCCGGCAAGAACCAACCCCCGATCCACCAGGTCGGCAGAGAGCTCAGGAGGACAGCGCTCGAGCGTGATCCGCACGGACTCCACAATGGTTTCCAGAGGTTCGGCCAGCGCCTCGCGAACCTCCTGCGAAGTGATCGAAATCGTTTTGGGAAGCCCCGCCACAAGGTCCCGACCCTTTACCTCCATCGAGGTCTCCTTCTCCATCTTGAAGGCTGAACCAATTTTGATTTTGATGTCCTCGGCCGTCCGCTCGCCGATCATCAGGTTGTAGGCGCGCTTCATGTAGTTGGTGAGCGCCTCGTCGAGCTCGTCTCCGGCCACTCGAATGCTCCGGCTGAAGACGATGCCGGAAAGCGAGATGAGCGCGACCTCGGTCGTTCCGCCGCCGATATCAATGATCATGTTGCCTGCTGCGTCCTGCACCGGAAGCCCGACGCCGATCGCGGCCGCCATCGGCTCCTCGATCAGATAAACCTCGCGCGCGCCAGCGTGCGTCGCGGAATCTTTCACCGCGCGCTTCTCGACCTCGGTGATCCCGCTCGGAACCGCAATCACAACCCGGGGACGAACCATCCTCCGCCGGTTGTGAACCTTGCTGATGAAGTGCCGGAGCATCGCCTCGGTGATCTCAAAGTCCGCAATCACGCCGTCCTTGAGCGGGCGGATCGCCACAATATTTCCAGGCGTGCGGCCCAGCATGCGCTTGGCCTCGTCGCCGACCGCCAAAACGCGGTTGGTGCCTTGGTGAACGGCTACGACCGAGGGCTCGCGCAGCACAATCCCGTGGTCTTTCACATAGACGAGAGTGTTGGCGGTCCCCAGATCAATGCCGATATCGTTTGAAAAGAATCCCAGAAGCTTGTCGAACATCGGTAATGGTTTTTGTAGAATGTTGAAAATAATGACATTGCGGCGTCCCCCCGTCACCAAGGGGCGCCTAGGCAATGCCGAAAACACCACTCTCGTTTTCCAGAGCCCTTGCGTCAAGGCTATCCTTGCCTTTTATAGGGCACCCATTTTTCCCCAGGACCGTCTCAAAAACAGGATGCCCGACCGCCGATAGAAATTTTGGGAATCCTCTTCCAGAATGAGGATTTCGGTCCCATAGTCTGCGGTTTTTCTATCAGACAGACTTATCAGACCTTGAGCAGCCGCACAAGAATGGCCCTGCTGTTTCAAGATGAAATGGGCGCGCCCAAGCGGGCTCTGCCCGAAAAACGATTCCCTATTCGGCTCATGCGGAGGGTCAGGATGGTCGTTGGCCTGCCGCAATGAGATCTTTTTTCCGTCTTCCTCTCGCCGTGGCCGCTTTCGCATGGGCGACGGGTTGCCCGTGCGGGGTGCCATGCTCGGCGGCAGATCTTGGGCTGACAGCGCAGGAATGCTACAGCGAGGCTGGAAAGCTCTATCTCGGAGGAAAGTATGCGGAGGCTTCCGCCCTGTTCGGTCGGCTCATCGAAGATTTTGGAAAGTCAAAGGAAGCGGAAGCCGCGATCCGGGAGGTCAGATTCCGACGCGCAATGTGCCTCGTGCATCTCCAGAGGTTTGGGGAGGCGGCGGAGCCTCTCGAGGCCGCCCTCAGGCAGGAGCCTCCGCTCGAGGCCGCCGAGATCCAGGAGCTCCAGTTCTGGCTCGGGGTCGCGCAGATCGAAAACAACAACTACCCTGCCGCACGCACGGAGCTCGAAAAATTTCTTGTTCTATTGCCTGCGCCGGCCGGCCGGCCGGCGGGCGCCGCCCAGCAATTTCCGGCTGCGGAAAAAATCTTCGAAGCCCGGCTGCTGATCGGATCCGCATGGATTCTGGAGGGGAAATGCCGCGAGGCCGCCGAGTATTTTTCTCAGGTGATGTCCGGGCTTCCCCCGGAGATCCGATCTCGCGCGGTGGTCCTCCAGCTCTACTCGACCCTGCAGGACGGCCAGAACGATGCGGCGACGAAAATCCTCGAGGAGGAATTCCCCCGCCTGGGTGACTTTGCCCAGCTCATCACGTTCCAGTGCCTCACCCTCGAGCTGGGCAGCCGCTGGCTGGAAGCGGGCGAATTCCGGAAGGCCATCATCTGCCTGAATCGCGTGTGGCCGGCGGACCGCCTGCTAAAACACCAGCAGGCCCGGCTGGAGAGCCTTCGGGGCCAGCTCCGCGCCGGCGGCCTCGATCCCTGCAGAAAATTCCTTCTGGGACAGCTGGCCCAAAAGGTGGAGCGTGAAATGGAGAATTTCCGAAAGATCGAGAGCTTTGATGCGGCCCTGCGACTGCGCCTCGCCACCGCGTACCAAGGGATGAGACGGTTCCGGGAGGCGGCATTGATTCTCGAGGACATGCTCGTGCGGATGCCTCCGGACAAGATCGTCGAGCAGGCGTCCACTAACCTCGTGCAGATGTGGTTCGAGATCGGGCGGTGGCCGAAAGTCGCGGAGGCCGCCGCCGGGTTCCGCAAGAGATTTCCAGAATCTCAATCCATCCCTCTCGTTCTTTACCTTGAGGGCTTGGCCGCGCAGAAGGATCGGAGATTCGGCGAGGCGCTGGCGATCTTCAAGACGGTTCCTTGCCAGGATCCAGAGTTCGCGCCGCGCGCCTTGTTCATGGAGGGGTTCTCCCTCCTGCTCGCGGAAAAATATGAGGCGGCGCTCAAGCCCTTCGAGAAGTTCGGGGAGTCTTATCCGGGCCATGAGCTTGCCGGGACGGCAGCCTACTGGCGGGGGATGGCCTTCTCGCTCGACAAGAAATTTGCGAGGGCGCGCGAGGCCCTGAGCGGCTGCCTGAAGCGTTTTCCTGGCGGCCCATGCGCAGGCAGCGCGGCTTTCCGGAAAGCCTATTGCGCCCAGCAGATGGGTGATTACACGGCCAGCATCAAGGAGCTCCGCGCGTTCCTTCGTGCCTATCCGGGCCACGAGGAAGCCAGCGAGGCGCGCATCCTCCTCGGCGATGCGCTCATGAACGAGGGGAAGCTGCAGGAGGGGATCTCCGCGCTGCAAAGCATCCGTCGCGAGGACACCCGGTTCTACGAAGAGGGCTTTTTCAAGGCAGCCAAGGCGCTCAAGCTCCTGGAGGAGCATGGCCGCCTCCTCGATCAGATGAGGGCGTTTCAAAGCGCAAACCCCCGCAGCCCGCGTGTCGCCGAGGCCGTCTTCCAGATCGGCTGGGTCCACCGCCAGAACGGCAGCCCGGAAAAAGCCCGCGAGGCTTACTGGCAGGCGATCCGCGAGCTCGGAGACGACCCGGCAATCCGCTCGGTGGAAGATCTTTTCCCCGCGCTGGCCAAGCTCTACCGCGACGACGAGAAAGATTACCTCACGCTCCTCTCGAACCTTGAGCAGGAGGCAAGAAAGACCTCTCGCCCGGCGCTGGCGATGCGGGCGCTCTGGGCGCAGGCGGACGCGGTGAAGAGGTCCGACCCCGGGCATTCGCGCGCTCTCCTCCTCGAAGCCTGCAAATTTTCTGATGTGCAGACGACCAGCCCGCTCCTGCTCGCTGATTTTGCGCGGGCCCTCCGCGATGCCGGGAATCCCCGGGAGTCGCTCCAGCTCTTCCGCGATCTGGTGAAATGGAACCCCTCCGCCCCGGAGAAAGCCCTCGCGCTCGCCGCCATCGGATTTGCGAGGATCGAGGAAGGGGATGAGCTCGAGGCGCTGGCGCTTTTCAGCCGGCTGGAAAACGAGGTTCCCGGGTCGGCAGAAACCGGGAGAGTCCTGCTCGCGAAGGCCGGCATCGAGGAGAGGCTCGGGCGCAAGGCTGCCGCGCGCAAGACCCTTGAGGCGCTTCTCTCCGCCCGGACATCTTCCGGGAAAGAAAAGGCCGAGGGGCTGTTCCGCATCGGGCAGATCCATATGGCCGAGGGGAAGCCCGGTCTGGCCATCCCATACTTTCAGCGAATCTACGTCATGCACGGGCGCTGGCGCGACTGGGTCGCCAAGGCCTACCTGCGGAGCGGCGAGGCATTCGAAACTCTGAAGGATTCGGAGAGCGCGAGAAAAACCTACGAGGAGCTAACCCAAAGGGAGGACCTCGCAGACCTTCCGGAATTCCCCGCCGCACGGAAGCGGCTCGAAGCGCTCGGAGAGGCGCGTCCAACCCAGGGATGAAAACGATTCTTCTCCTGGCTCTTTCCGTCTCCCTCCTGCCCGCTCAGGACGTGATCTTCCTGCGCAGCGGAGAGTCGCGGGCCGGGCGGGTCACCGCCGCCGGCCCCAACCTGTTTCTTCTCGAAGTCCCGCTTCCTCCCCGGCCAGGGTCTCCGGCGGCCTTCGCCTCCGTTTCGGTTCCAAAATCCCAGGTTTCTTCCATCGAATTTGCGCGCGACCCGGCCCTCGAGGGGCTGCTCGAGTCCTCGGCGCCCGGCGATCTGCCTGCCATCGCCACCCTCTGGGCGGCGCAGCTCGTGTGTCTGGATGTTCCGAAGTCACCTGCCGCACGGATCGGCTGCCATTACGGCGACCTCCTCCTGAGATCTGGCAGCCCGGAAAATGCCAGGGCCGCGCGGGAGGTCTTCCAGCGGGTCGAGTCGGAGGCTTGGAACGATGGCGACAGAATGGCGGCCAGGCACGGGCGGCTCCGCGCGATGCTCGCCACCGGAAATGCCAAGGACGCAGCCGATGAAGCTGCGGGGCTCGCCGCCATCACTGAGGATCCCGCCGTCTTGATCGAAGCAAAATTTCTTTTGGCGGAGGCTGCGGCCAGCTCGCTGAAGACGCTTCTCCACGACAACCCGCGCTGGCAGGAAGATCCCGGAGTGGTCCCGGAGCGCAACCGCCTTTATCACGAGGCACTCGACCTATTCCTCTACCCGAGCCTCTTCGAGGGGGCAGCGGCCGCAGCGGCAGCCCGAGGTTTGTGGGGGGCCATCGGGGTTTACCAGCTCGCAGGAGAGCTCCCAAACGCCCTCGAGTGCGCGCGGGACATCTCCATCATCCACCCAGCGACGGAATATGCCGCCCCGGCAGATGCGCTCCTCGCCAAGATTCAAACAACCCAGCCGACAAGCCATGCGGAAAAACCGGAGGAGGAAGCTCCGCCGCAAAACGTCCCTCCCCCAGAAAAGCCGAAGAAAAAAAACCATGAAAACAAGAAGCCCAAAAAATCTTAAGCCATCCGTCCGACTCCAGAAGCCAGGGGGCGCGCGGGGGGGGCGCCTTGGCATTTCAGCCAGCCGAAGATCCCCTTTCCCGCTCCTTGTGGCCATGGCCGCAGCGGGCCTCTCCCTCCTGCCTGCGACGGCTTCCGCGATGGGGGCAGCCAGCGACAAGAGCCTGCTGGATCTCTATCGCGATGGCGGGCCGATCATGCACCTGATTGCGCTCTGCTCGGTGGCCGTCGTGGCGCTCGGCTCGTATTGCGCGATCATGTTTCGAAAGGGGAAACTCATGCCGACGAATGTCGTGGCCCGCCTGAACGGGCTCATCGG
>Ga0194058_10000542_pt1 | contig 18406 bp, 6 predicted proteins | sample SepL4417m_MetaG_FD_155490 | JGI IMG/M metagenome (GOLD analysis project Ga0194058, IMG submission 155490) | Anoxic zone freshwater microbial communities from boreal shield lake in IISD Experimental Lakes Area, Ontario, Canada - Sep2016-L442-17m | ecosystem: Environmental > Aquatic > Freshwater >... | reverse complement strand
AGTCAGCACAGAAGCCAAAGAACCGACCACGACCAATAATGGCAATCTGGCTGCCAGTCAGCTTGCAGATGTCATAGGTGGTGCAGCGCACATTATCAGACACGGCGGCAAACTCAGCGAACCCGAGTTACAGGCATGGGCGGATGGACGGTTATTGAAAGAACGCTTGGCAAAAGTACGCGGACGGGCAAAATTCCAAGGCTTTGCGGGTGTTATGCCAGATAAAGTCATTGAAATAAGCGGTATCGGCGAACGCTTTGAAGGTAAGCTCTATGTATCCGGCATACGCCACAGTTTTGCCAAAGGCGATTGGCATACCGATGTGCAACTCGGATTAAATACCGAACTATTCGCCGAGATTCATAATCTTCGCCCCCTGCCCGCATCAGGTTTATTGCCCGCTGTGAGTGGGTTACAAATTGGCATTGTCACCGTACTGGAAAATGACCCCGATGGCGAAGACCGTATTAAAGTTCGCTTGCCGATGATTAGTACATCAGAAGAAGGTATCTGGGCGCGAATTGCCACCTTGGATGCAGGTAAACAACGCGGTACATTTTTTCGTCCTGAAATCGGTGATGAAGTCATTGTCGGATTTCTTAACGATGATCCGCGTTATCCCGTGATTTTGGGTATGTGTCACAGCAGCGCGAAACCCGCACCCGAACCTGCTAAAGATGATAATCATCGTAAAGGTTATGTCAGCCGCGAAAAAATGAAATTGACCTTTGATGATGAAAAAAAAATCATCACTTTAGAAACACCAGGCGGCAACAAAATCACCATTTCCGATGAAGACAAAGGCATCGTGTTTGAAGACCAAAACAGTAACAAAATCACTTTGAATGACAGTGGCATCAAAATCGAAAGCAGTAAAGAGCTAAGTTTAAAAGCTGATAAAGATGTCAAAACTGAAGGTATGAATATCGAGTTAAAAGCACAAACTGCATTCAAGGCATCGGGTAGCGGCAGTGCCGAAGTCTCTGGAGCGAGTACAACTATAAAAGGCAGTGCCACTACCGTTATTAAAGGTGGCATGGTGCAAATTAATTAATAGAGGTTATAAACAATGCCACCTGCTGCTCGCATCACCGATATGATTGTTAGTAGTGCGACTTTTGGCGCACCAGTACCTATTATGCCGCCTGGTGCGCCAACGGTTTTGATTGCAGGACTACCTGCTGCCTGCATGGGTGATAGCTGTGGAGTCGATGCCATTATCAAAGGCTCGGCAACCGTAATGATAGGCGGAATGCCCGCTGCCAGAATTGCTGATCCAACCGCTGCGGGTGGTGTGGTTATGCCACCTGGCGCATTGACCGTACAAATCGGAGGTTAAAATGGAAAATTCTTTTTTGGGTCGTGGCTGGTCGTTTCCACCGTCTTTTAATTTAGGTAATGGAAGTGTCAATATGCTGGAACGCGAAGATGATATAGCCTCCAGTCTGGAAATACTGCTAGGGACAATACGCGGCGAACGGATTATGTTGCCGCAATATGGCTGTAACTTGGATGAATTGTTATTCGAAAATCTCGATACGCGTATGAAAACCCTGATGGCAGATACCATCGAATCCGCTATTTTGTACCACGAACCGCGTATTGAGCTGGAAAGCGTCAATCTGGATGATAGCCAGGAATTGGAGGGTGTCGTGTTGATAGAAATTATCTATCGGGTTAAATCCACTAATTCGAGATTCAATTTTGTATATCCGTATTACAAATTGCAAGGGACTGATATTAATCTAACCAGCACCGTTAACCTTTTGCCTGATAGTGTTTGATTATGACTGCTGACAAATGCGAACCAAACATCGACACCTTAAGACTGATTCATCAGGGAACCAGTCAGGATCAGCGCGTTTCTGCCCAACTGAAACCCGATTATGTAAAAGTCGATGAGCGAAAAATTGAAAATGATGTGGTGTTTGCCAAAGCGTATTCCAGCTATTTGAAATTTTACGGTAGCAATAACACGGCAACAGGTGATTGGGAGGTGTTTTTTAGTCGTGATGTCTCCGTACAACTGGCAATGGCAGCGATACAAGATATTGAATATTACAAAATCAATGTTAAAGAGTCATTCGATTTTTTAAATAATCGGGAACATAAAGACAGCGAGCTTGAATTAAAGAATCAGTTAGGCTGCTTGTTTAGCAGTATTGGAACTTTAGCTAAACAGTTAGACGATTTAAAAGAAAGCTTACCCATAGAGATTCCATTAAAACATACAATACAAAATTTAATTCAAAACCAACTAGCGTCAGGATTCAGGCAATTAATATTACACTATAGAGACGGATTGACTCCTAATCCTCCTGCGCCACCTAATGCGCCTTATCTAAATGATGTAAAACCAAAATTCGACATCATGGGAGCAATGGCAACATTTAAAGAGGTAAGAGATCAGGGGCTTTCCAAAGATTGGATTACGGAAGATAAAACTTCCAACTGGGCTGATTACTTAAAAAACCTAAACGATTCGATAAAATATCCCGCAACAAAAATTTATGGTGGTGGAAATACGATTTTCGAGCGACTTAACCATATCGCCACCCACAACCTATTCACCGCTATTTTCGACCAATTCTTAAAAGTCTTTGCGCGTGTTGTCATTGATGCAAAAGCCGAACTGGAAAAAACTTTTGGCGATTGGAACAAGCACGAACCGCACTACGCACTGTTTCTGGCTTTTTTAAAGCTGTTTGATTATGCACGGATGGAAACCAATACCTTAACCCAACGGCATCTGGATTTTTATTACCGCGATATTTTAAGACTCAAGGAAAAACCCGCTGAACCCAGTCACGTGCATCTGTTAATCGAATTAGCCAAACACGTTGATGCGCACGAGATAAAAAAAGATGAACTATTTAAAGCAGGCAAAGATGATTTAGGTGTCGAGGTCTTTTTTGCCAATGAGCGGGATTTTGTTGCCAATCAAGCCAAAGTAACCGAATTAAAAACACTGTATCGACATAAATACGATCCAAAGAAACCAAATGACTTAGATAATCGCTTATTTGCATCACCTAAAGCAGATTCTGCCGATGGTTTAGGGGCAAAACTCACAACAGTTGATCAATCCTGGCATCCTTTTTCGAATAAAGTTTATGAAAACGGGAAATTAACCCAAATTAATATGCCGCAGGCGGAAGTGGGTTTTGCGATTGCCTCGCATTATTTATGGTTGGCGGAAGGGACTCGTATCATTACCGTTGATTTTACAATTGACGGAGCTACTGATTCAAACTTGAATGGTAGCGATGATGTAATTTGTCTTGTTACAACTGAGAAGGAGTGGTTTCCGGCCAAAGTCACTACATTCAAGTTATCTTCTAATAAGAGCCAGTTACAGTTAATCATTAATTTAGATGGCGCTGACCCTGCTATTACACCCTATTCAGCTAAAAGTCATGGATACCAGTTTGAAACTGATTTGCCAATGTTGCTTGTTAAGCTTGCTCATAGTGATAAAGCAAATTTTATTTACGCCTCGCTCGAAGCAATGACTGTGCAGAAAATTGCGATAACAGCCGATGTGATAGGCTTAAAAACTCTGGCAGTGTCCAATGATTTTGGTTCGGTCGATACTTCAAAACCATTTCAACCATTTGGTGCATTACCCTTTGCAAACAGTGCGTTGATTATTGGCTCAAAAGAAGTATTTCAAAAAGTACTCGCCAGTGTAACTGTCAATGTTAAATGGCAAAATCCGCCTAAACCTTATAAAAAGACTGTCAACGTCAATTTCAAATACTTACAAAATAGTGCATGGTCTTTACCAATTAATACATACGGTATTAAGAAGTTGCCTAAGTCAAATGGACAGGTCATTTTTGATTTAAACTTCAGCACTTTGGACTCAGAAAAACTGTCTGTCAATATCCCAGATTTTTCGGACTCAGAATTTTACAATACCAACACCAGACACGGTTTTATTCGTTTAGAAATCGATACTGATTTTGGTCAAAGTCAATATGAGCAAGAGTTATTTAATTACATAGCTAAAACATTAAATATCGAAAGCAACATAACAAATATCATAAACAAGGTTGATACTGTCAAAAATAGCTTAAATGGAGTCAAGGCAGTAAGTGATGTGAGTGCTACCAAAGCCACCATTGCGCAAGCTATTAGTAACTCGGAAGTAATTAAATCTGATTTGAAAAATGTCAAGGACACAGCTACTGAAAAAAAACCCACCCCACCCGTCGGTCCATTCGTTGCTGAACTTACTTTAGATTACACCACAGCTAAGCAGGTCACTCAACTGAATAGCGATGAGTTAACGTTTAAAAAACGCCCCGCAAAATTTTTTCATGTAACACCTTTTGGTCAATGCGAGCAACATGGTTTGTTAAATGCCCTGAAAAAAGTTTTTCTTGTTCCCCAATTTGATAACGCCGAATTTTACATCGGCATAACGGGTCTAAAGCCTCCACAAAACCTTGCGCTACTTTTCCAGGTTGCGGACGGCACTGCCGACCCGCTTTTAACCCACCCAAGCATTCAATGGAGTTATCTTGGCAATAACGAATGGCTGGAATTTGGTCAATATGATGTGCAGGACAACACCAATGGCTTGATTAATTCGGGCATTATTACCTTCGCCATGCCTGACACAGCGACAGCAACCAATACCCTGCTACCCGCTGGACAACACTGGCTTAAAGCGGCGGTAACTGAAAAAAGTGAGGCAGTCTGTAAATTATTAGCCGTATCCGCACAAAGTTTAAAAGTGACGTTTGATAACCAAAATAATGACCCTGCTTTTTTGGCAAACACCTTAGCCGCTGAAACCATCAATAAACTTAAACAACCTGATGCGGCGGTTAAAAAAGTCAGTCAACCGTTTGCCAATTTTGGTGGTCGTGCCGCTGAACAAGCCAGCACTTTTTATACGCGTGTTAGTGAACGCTTACGCCATAAAGATCGCACCATCACCCTTTGGGATTATGAACACTTGATACTGGAAGCCTTTCCGCAAATTTATCGAGTGAAATGTTTAAACCATACGCAGTATGTACCTGATGAAACAGGGCAGGGCATTTACGATGAACTTGCGCCTGGGCATATTACCATCGTTACCCTACCTAATCAGCAATACCATAATCTGCATAATCCGCTGCGCCCTTACACCAGTCTTGGCGTATTGGCAGAAATTGAAGCCTTTTTACAAAAAAAGCTGTCGTGCTTTGTCAAGCTGTACGTTAAAAATCCGCAATTTGAAGAAGTTAGAGTCGGTTTTAAAGTGAAGTTTTACGAGGGTTTCGACAAAAGTTTTTATACAAAAACGCTGGATACCGCAATTACCCATTTTCTTTCTCCATGGGCATTTTCAGACGGTGGCAATCCGACTTTTGGTGGCAAAGTGTATTTATCCACCCTACTTAATTTTGTCGAAGAGCAACCTTATGTTGATTATGTCACTGACTTTAGCTTTATAAAATCCGAAACGGATCGCAGTGGTGTACTGGCTGTTAGCGAAATAGAAGGCTCAAAAGCAATCTCGATCTTAGTATCCGCCAACCAGCACAAAATAGAAGATGCCCTTAATTCGGATCAGACCATCGACTCTGGCGAACCCTGCGGGTGTCCATCATGAACAAGCTACCTGACAGCATACCCAAACAACCCACGCTGAAAATAGCTGAAGATTATTATCAACTTCGGCGTGTCGGCATCGGTTTTATTGAAAAAATGGCAAGTGAGGGATGGACGGATTACAACACCCATGATCCAGGTATCACTATCCTTGAAGCCTTGTGTTTTACAATTACCGATCTGGCTTATCGGGCAAACTGGGATATTCAGGATTTACTCACTCCCGAAAATCCTCCCGCTGATTCAACTCAACCTTTTCCTAATCAGGCATTTTTTACTGCCAGAGATATTCTCACGGTTAATCCTGTCACGCCCGATGATTTTCGCCGTTTATTAATTGATCTAGTGGGGGTTCGCAATGCGTGGGTGTTGTGCAGTCATTGCAGTTGTGAGTTCGGCTATTACACCAACTATCAAAATGGACAGTTACAACTCTCTTATCAACCACCACAGCCTGATACAGCCAGATTGTCAGCTCCCAAAAAAGTTGAACTAAACGGCTTGTATGAAGTGTTGCTTGAACTTGAAGCTGATCCTGAATTTGGTGACTTGAATGATCACAAAATCGAGCATAGTTATACGGTTTTTGATAACGAGGGCAATCCACATTCCGTGATTCTGGAAATGCGTTTTCCGAATGACGGCTTGGCGCGTAACGGGCTATTCAATAATAAAGAGGCTGCCTTTAAGTTACTCAACGTTGAAATAGCTACCAGCACAGCGTTTAACAAACTCACCGTTCCAGATTTACGCAATCATTGGCGCAATGTTTTTTTTGTGCGTTTCACGATAAAAATAAAAGGTGAAAAAAACGATGTTACGGAGCAGGCTGCAATACGCCTGTTTGGCGATATAACCGCTAAAAACGATGCAAATATCCTTACTGCTATACAAGCAGCGTTGAATAATGCAGGCTTTATTGATCGCTACTGGAACAAGCTGCTTAAAATCAACGAAGCGGTGGAAGCCGCTAAAACTGCATTGCAGCAACACCGCAATCTCGATGAAGAATTCTGCCACGTCAACAGCGTCAATATTGAAGACATCGCCGTTTGTGCTGACATAGAAGTTACCCCCGATGCCGATATTGAGCGGGTACAGGCACAAATCTGGTTTGAAATAGAAAACTATTTTAATCCACCCATACGCTTTTACAGCTTGCAGGAATTGTTGGATAACGACACGCCCGTAGAAACCATTTTTAATGGCCCTGTACTTAACTGTGGTTTCATCAAAGATGACGAATTACAAGCTGCCGAGTTAAGAACCACACTGCGTACCTCAGACATTATCAATCGTTTAGTACATATTGATGGTGTGGTGGCAGTCAACAACCTGTTGCTGAGCAAATATGATGCCGAAGGCAGGCTGGTAAAAGGTCAGGCAGACCCAACAGAAACAGGCTTTGACAGCAATAAAACCAGCGCGGCGTGGGTGCTGACTGTCAAGGATAAACACCAGCCCAGACTGTATCACAATCTGTCACGGTTTTTGTTTTTTAAAAATGGTTTGCCATTTATGCCTAGAATGGATGAAGCCTATCAAACATTGACTCAACTACATGGCGAAGCGGAACGCCAAAAAATTAAAGAACCCCTAATGGACTTACCGATTCCTTCGGGGATATTCCGCAATCCCGAAGATTATTTTCCACTTCAATACAGCTTTCCATTAACTTACGGCATCGGTACTGAAGGCTTGCCAGCAGGCGCATCGCCAGAACGTAAGGCGCAAGCCAAGCAACTGAAAGCCTATTTAATGGTTTTTGAACAACTGTTAGTCAATGCTTTGGCGCAACTGACCCATGCTGGACAATTATTTTCGCTGGATTATTCAATTGACAGAACCTATTTCGTCAGAGAACTGGGCGAAAAACTGATTCAGGGTTATGACGGTTTGCTCAACGGTTTCAATAAAACCGCCTTGCAAGCCATCACCGAAACACCGCCCGAATTTCACCAACGCCGCAACCGTTTTCTCGATCATATCATGGCACGCTTTGGCGAACAATTCGGTGAATATGCGATGTTATTAACCAACTACAATGGACAACAAGTCGCGCTTGACCGCTTAATTGAAGATAAAATTTCTTTTCTCAAAGCCTATCCCTTGATTAGTAGCGGTCGAAGTAAAGCTTTTAATTTTAAAGACTATCCCTCCGCACCTGATAATTTTCCCGTGCTTAAAAAGCGGGTTAGTTTGTTGTTAGGTTATCCCAATCTAGCGTTTGTATGGAATATCGCTGAAACTTCACACGGACATTATAAAGCCGAGTTTCAATTAACTGGTCAAAACTACAAGTTATGGCTAACAGGAAAATTTACACTGCCTGCTGATGATATAAGTTCTGCTAATGCGCAAGCCTATGGGGAACTCATGACGCAAATAATAAAGCTTGGTGCCTATAAAATCGTTAAAAAGACGGGTCATTACAAGCTTAAGTTGACCGATGTTCATCATAGAGTCATGGCGCAAGTACCATCGAAATTTGATACTAAAACGGAAGCAATTCAATATAGGGATGAATTAGTGCAATGGGGTGCTAACGAGCGTGCCATTATCGTAGAGCATCTGTTATTAAGACCTAAATTTCCAGGTGACGCGCTTTATCCTGTTCACGCTGACGATGCTTGCAATCTTTGTGCTGATATAGACCCTTATTCATTCCGTTTAACATTTGTCATGCCAGGCTGGACAGCACCTTATAACATTAACATGGAAATGCGCCGTTTCGCGGAACGAACTATTCGTCAAGAAACTCCCGCCCATATATTGGCGAAAATCTGTTGGGTGGATAATACGGGCGTTGAATTTAATCCCTGTGGCGTAGGTATATTGGAAACGATTGCTGAACTGCTGGAAAAAGATGCAAGCTCTGTCAGCAAAGCTTGCGAATGCGCCAAAAACATATTTAAACTTTATAACGATACTTTTAAATTATGGTTTGATCCGATTAAAACCCAGCATTGGCTAAAAATCACTTGGGAATTAAAAATTGCTAAATTGTTTAAAAAAATTAACAAGCACAATCTTAACTGTGCTGGTTCTGTATCAGAGGATACTTGGCAAAATATTCATAACCAATTATTAGCCTATTTTACCGATATTGCCTTATATGGTTGGCAATTTGAACGCTTTGAAACTGCATGGTATATGTGGCTGGAAGCCAATGCCAAAATTGATTGGACAGAAGTCTGCTTACAAGAACGGGTATTGGCTATTTTAAAAGCAGGTATTGATACTACTCAGCCAATGCCTACGAAAAAAGCGATATGTAACTGTGCTGCTAAAATAATCGGCGGTTATGCAGAACAATTTTATACAGAGATGCAAAATACAATAGCCGACCCTAACGGTCTGACTTGGAAAGACTTTAAATTACCAGAACTAGAAATTAAAAGCTTTAGCTCTTTATCACTATCAGATAAAACCAAAACAAAACTAACAGATTTATTGATTGGTAAAAATGGCTTATACACAGGTTGGATTGAAGTCTCTTATCGCCTATGGATAGTCGTCAACCTGCTTAGCCAACTACGCAACACCTATCCAGGTGCAACGTTACATGACTGTGACGATGGCAGCGACCAAAATCCGGTACGCCTTGGCAGTACCGCACTGGGTAATTATCCACTGCGCTCATCCGCTAACTAAAACTTTTTACAACGGTGATTTCGCTATGAACCCTACACAAGATAATAACAACTATCCCGTTTTTGAAGTCAATCAAGTGTTGACTAATAAACATTTGAATCAGGCGGTTAATTATCTGGATGAACAAGAACGTCTTACCCGCGCTAATCTGATTGGTATCGGTATCGTGTGCGGTTTGGAAATCAGCGTTGATACGACAAAATCGACTATCACTATTACTAAGGGCTGTGGTATTACCTCGGAAGGTTATCTTATCGTTCAGCCTGAAAACGCCACTTTAGGATATTATAAAAGATATATTCCCCCCGAAGATATTGAATACCCGCTGTTTACAAAACTGGATGAAACAGGAGATAAGCCGAAAAAAGTACCCTATGAACTTTGGGAAATTGTTGAAGACAACCTTGATGATAATAAAACAGGTGTAATCCCCTTACCATTGGTTGATTTTTGGGGTGCTGGTGAAAAAGTCGTACTACTATTTCTCGAATTAAAAAAAGATAATCTGCGTAGTTGCACGCCCAATAGTTGCGATGACCAAGGCTCTAAAGTAACAGCAACCCTGCGACCATTATTAATTGAAAAAGCACATCTTGATAAAATCATTGCAACGAACATCGAAGTCAATCAACTGGGAGAAGCTAACTCTGTTTTTTTTGACCGCGAAGCCGTGTTGGCCGCACAACTGAACTTACCCGATTTTCGTCTACCACGTTATAAACTGCCCCACGATCGCTCTATCGGCTCTGAAGATATATTGGCAGCTTTCAATGCGGTTTTTAACAGAGATGACAGTAAATTAGCAAGGAAAATAGGAGTCGCACTTAGCCAAGCTTACTTAGCATTCAAACCTATCGTACAAGACCTATTTCCAGACGATGATCCGTTTGCTGATTTTAATACAAAATTTGGCTTTTTAGACACCATACCAACTACCTCGAACCAAGTACGTTTTTTGCAATATTATTACGATTTCTTCGATGACATAATTAAAGCCTATGATGAATTTCGCTGGAAAGGCGTGGCGTTATTGTGTAGTTGTTGTCCGCCCGACACTTTGTTTCCTCGGCACTTGATGCTAAGACTAGTTACGCCTTTCGCTTCCGAAACCAGCCCTAGTTTTTATCGGCATTATTTTACCCCTTCCCCTGCCAACAGTAGTTGCGAAGCACGTTGTAAAGAACGTGAAGAATTAAAGTTGTTATTTTGCCGTCTAGTGGAAATGGTTGCGCAATTTACCGATAATCCAAAGCTGCCGTTAGATGAAAAAGAAAATCCGTTAATCCGAATCACCCCTAGTAAGTTAGGCGATGTGCCGTTGTCCGACAAAGCCATTCCTTACTACTACCTGCCGCTGTTTATTTGGAATGCCGAAAAAACGCGGCGTAATCGAGTTGATCAAAATTTAAGTTATCATTTCCAGCAAAAAGGCGTAAGACGCACTACACCTGATTTTGTTAGAGATCCATTGGCTTATGACTTAGAACCCTACAATTTTCTGCGTATAGAAGGGCATTTAGGGCAAAGCTACCAAGATGTCATAAAGGCACTGTTGAAATTGAAAAATGAGTACCGTTTACCCATCAACGTAATTGCTTTGCGTACAGGCGTGTTCGATGACTCGGTAGCGGTTTATTTAAGTCAAGAAGACTGTCGATTTGAGGATTTGGAAGCACAATATGACGCGCTGAAAGCTGAGCTTATTCGTTTTTTGTGCAAAGAAGTACAGTATTTTTATGATTTGCCCTATGAACAGGAGTCTCCCGTTACTACTAAGACTAAGCCAATATTACCGCTACTGGTTAAACAAACTCCAGATTATGAAGTAACACCTATGACTGTGGGTCGATTCCTTGAGGATGCGGATATTGCGCTCGGCAGAGAGCATGATATACCTGCTTGGATAATCATCGGTGATCTAATCGATGAGAGAAATAGGGGGCCAGGGAAAGAGAATATTGTTTATATATATCCAGTTATGTATCTCTCAAAAATTTATAATGCTGTATCTGATGATCTTGCAAAATTTAATTATGATAGCTTTGAAAAAATACACAAAGATTTAATCGATATAACGACAGCTATTGAGCGTGAAATCGAACAATACTATGCAAAAAGACTTGCTGGTGTGGAAGATGAAGCAGAAAACGCTATTAACGTGAGAGAACTCGCCGCTGTTACTAAAGATTTTATAACATCGGGTGAAGAAATAGATGACCGTCTTGAAGCCATCCTATACGCCTGTCGTACCGATGCGTTTAAAGTTCTTTACGATGAATATCTACGCCGTGTTCGTGAAATAAAACAAAAGCTGTTCCTTAATCACTTCCTGCAAAGCAATCCAGGCATTCAGCATAAAGCGGGCGTTCCTTTAGGCGGAACATTCATTCTTGTTTATCACGCAGCACCTAAACTTGCAGTTGACGCGCAAGACATTACCCCCGACATCATCACTCAAATAGTCAAAGAGTTTGCTGATAACACCGTCATTGCGGATTTTTATCTACCCTACCAGTGTAATTCAGTTTGTGAGGCTGTGCAGTTTGTGTTGCCGAAAATACTGCCCAAGCTCTTTGTAATAATCGGCTGCACCAACGAACAAGGATTTGCCATCGTCAGCCTTACCGTAAAAGGTGGCTTGCCACCTTATGATCTTAAAATTGACAAACAGGATTACCGGCCACTAAGCTCAACGGTATCATTGGCAGTTGGCACTCATACCTTAAGAATTTGTGATGCTGAAGGTACAGAATCGCTGCCGCAAACCATCGCGATTATATCGCCCATTACTTTTAGTGTGCCGACTTACCAATGCAGTGCAGATACCAGTGCCTATCGTGCTACCTTTAATATCGTCGGTGGCACACCGCCTTATACGGTCAACGAAATAACCATCACTGGAAACGTTTACACCACGGATTCAATCGACAACGGAACAGCCAGAACTATCAACGTGCTGGACAGCAGGCTATGCGCTGCCGAAATAGAAATTACCCATCACTGTGTACAGCCAACATTCAGCGTGACAATTGGCTGCGCCAATGCCGATGGTGCGCCAGTCAATATTATTCTACAAGGCAATTTGTCTTTGTCACCCTACATCATCAAGATTGATGACGGAGAATATCAACCATTAAGTGAAACGCTAACACTAGGCGTTGGTGAACATACCTTAACGATTCGTGATGCTGAAGGATCAGAATCGATTCCACAAACTATCACGGTTGCCGCGCCCATTATTATTAGCGAACCATTATTTCAATACGATGAAGTTTCTGATACCTACACGGCAACGCTCAATATCGAGGGCGGCACACCGCCTTATACGGTCAATGATGCCGGCAACGAAACAGTAGTCGATAGTCAATATACTACCGTTCCAATTGCCAATGGCATGGGAGGCAGTATCACCGTGGTAGACAGTCATTCATGCACGGCGGGAATCGAGTTTATCCAGACCTATGTCACCTTTAATGTAACAACAGGCTGCCCTAATACGGATAGTTTCTCGGCTCTGAACATTATCCCAAAAGGTGGTTTGTCACCTTATGAAATCAAAATTAATGAGCATGAATATCAAGTATTGAATGAAATATCCTTGCCAGCCGGTGAATATACCTTAACCATTCGTGACGCTGGCGGCACGGAATCACTACCGCAAACCATCACAGTTACATCAGCCATTACATTCGACAGCATAGATTTTAAGTGCAGTGATGATTTACAAACCTATACAGCGACCCTCATGCTCAGCGGAGGTAAACCGCCTTATACGATCAATGACGCATCTATTGATGGCAATAGTTACACCACGGATTCAATCGCTAGCAAATCTGGTGTTTCCATCAATGTGCTGGACAGCAATCAATGCCCTGCCAATATGGAAATCTCACATAACTGTTGCGATTTGCCCTGTGATGGTATTGCCTTGCGACGCGGCTATTACTTCTCTTTGCCCAATATAAAAGAAAATTTTCAGGCTCATCTCACCTTTGAATATCCGCAAGGCAATAATATTGATATGTCAGCAAAAGTTCAGAAAGTTTTGGCAGAAGTTGGAGGAGACGGAAATAGTTTTGCAGACATCATAAATAAGCTGATTATTGAACGTACAGGCGGAGTCGATTGCCTGAAGTTTAATTACGAACCGTCAAAATCAGGCTTTATGGATACATGGTGGATTGAATATTTCGAGTGCCTACCGTTTGAATTTGGATACTCTTGGCCGCTTCCATCACTACGATTTATCGGCTCTATAACAGCCATAACGGTCACACCTATTGACAGTACTATTGTTATAACACAACGTGGACAAGTTGTGATGACTGTTAAAACACCTGCATTTAACACGGTCAAAGTCAATAAATGCAATCCGAAAAGCATAGATGAGCCGCAGTGTCCTAACGAATTAGATTTGAAACTGGAAATAATCCAGCAGATGACTACTCCATCTAATCCATCTGTAATTCTCGATGTAAAACCATCGGGCAGTGTCGAACCAGTCACTTATCTTTGGGAAGTGCAGGATGGTAATCCAGCAATGTCAAACGGTCAACGAGCCAGCTTTAGTTTTACCCAGCGTGAACCTAACATCAAGACTATTCGACTCGCCGCTTTCACCAAGGACGGATGCCGATTTATACAGGAAGACATCATCAAACTTGGCTAAAACTAATTCCAATGACCTCACAACACACCATCCAACAGCAACACCTCCACATCGAATTTAACGGTGTGGAATCGGATGCTTGGCTATTACAAAATCGATTATCAGGATGGTGTCAGGATGATTTATTACCTACACTGGAAAAAGTATTTAATCGATTTGCAGACTCTGAAAGCTGGTCTATTGACCGCTTGGATATTGATGCGGGTGCGCTAACACTGGAGCATTGGGAACAAAACTTAACCGCAGTCGTTGCAGAGGCTATTGAAAAAAAACTTCGTGAACAGCTTACTCGTTCACCCTCAGTATCGACTGACAACATTCGCCATAAAACGAGCCAACAAAGCCTAGCCGAAGCCTTGATTTATTTTTTAAATACTGGGCGTTTACCTTGGTCGATAACACTGACAAAAAACAAAAGTTTTGAACAGACTCTACTCGATGCTTGGCAAGACGGCGTAGCAACTATTCCTAAAGGTCTTATTCTCAGTACATTAAACGCGCCAACCGCAAGAAAACGCCTGGTTAGGCAATTTTTACCGCTGTTTATGACCACCTTACTGGATAACTTTTCGCTCGAAGGCAAAAAAATCATCACCGCAATATTGTCGGTACAGCAAAACCCAGATACAGCGGTGAAACAATTTGAACAACAACTATGGGAAACTTTATTTGCTTTCATCGCAACGGGTAAAACCCTAAGCGAAACCGCTATTATTACCGAAGCGTGGCAGACACTGAATCTATCGAACAGCCAACAACACACATTGGAAAACGCGCTACTTGATACTCACCCTGTAATTATTCATACGCTATTAGCCTCAGAAACAACTAGAAAACGCTTAGTCAGTCAGTTTTCACCGTCATTAATGACTAATTTAGTAACGCAACTTTCACCCGAAAGCCAAAAAGTCATAGTCGCTATTTTAGTGCTATTGCAAAATTCAGACGCGCCTCCTGTCGTGGTGAAACAATTTGAACAACAATTATGGGAAACCGTATTTACTTTTATTGCAACGGGCAAAACCGTGACTGAAAATGCCGTTATTGCCGAAGCTTGGCAAGCATTGGTGGTTAAGACAGCTGCGTTAGAAAATTTATTAGCACGTCATTGGTCAGCGGCTATAACAAGCACACATTCACCAAAACTAAAACCGCTATCTAGCGCACCTATCATTCAGCCCTCAGATTCAACAAATAAGCTTACTATTGACCATGAGCAAGAAAACTTGCCAATGACCGATTCGGTAAAACCTTTTAAACAGACTGATACCAACGAATCGTTAGATTTGCAAAAAAAACTACCAACCACAAAAACAGCATTCCAAGCCGCCGATATTAAAGGCGGTATTTATATCGAAAACTCAGGGCTGATTTTATTACACCCTTTTTTGCCGCAATTTTTTACCGCCTTAGGCGTTGCCGAAGAAGACCAACTCATACAGCCCGAACGCGCTCTTTGTCTGCTACATTTTTTAACCACAGGAGTACGCATTGCTCCCGAATATGAACTGACTTTGTCCAAAATTCTGTGCAATATTCCGTTAGACACACCTGTTGAATCCGATATGGAACTAAGCGACTCCGAAATAGAAGAAGCCGAAGCCCTGCTTAACGCCGTCATTCGTCATTGGGATGCGTTACGCAACACCAGTATCGATGGTTTACGCGGCGAGTTTCTACTCAGATTCGGCAAATTATCGGTGCGTGATGATGGCGACTGGTTGCTGCAAGTTGAAAACAAAACTGTTGATATACTGTTAAATCAACTCCCTTGGGGCATATCCATGATAAAACTGCCTTGGACGCAACGAATGCTGTGGGTAGAGTGGAACTATTAATCTTAACGATGAGTAGAAAAAGATGAAAACCAGCGCGGAAAAATCATCAAGCACCCCATCGAAAACCGCTACCCAAGCGGCACAGCCCTTTTTTGCCAAAGCAGGTGGTGGCAATTTTTTCGCGCCTACTATACAAATGAAACTGGCGGTTAATAAACCAGGCGATAAATTCGAACAAGAAGCCGACAGCATGGCTTATAAAATCATGCGTATGCCAACACCCGCCGCTGGAAAAGAAGAAAAAATACAGCGTAAACCAGAAGAGAAAATACAAAAAAAGGAAGATGATAAAATCCAAAAAGCGGCAATGCCAGAGGAAAAAATCCAGAAGAAAGAAGAAGACAAAATTCAAAAAGCCCCTGCTAGCGAAGAAAAACTGCAACGAGACGGAACTGGCGTTCCAGCGGTGAGTGCCAATGTACAATCAGCCATTCAAAACAAAACCTCAGGCGGTCAACCGCTGTCCAGTGATGTACGCAGTTACATGGATCCGCGTTTCAACGCCGACTTCAGCAACGTGCGCGTCCATCATGATGCAGAATCCGCCAGCTTAAACAATCAGTTAAGTGCCAGAGCGTTCACTCATCAAAACCACATCTTCTTCTCCCGTGATCAATATCAACCCGGTGCCAGCGAAGGCAAACAACTTTTAGCGCATGAACTCACGCATACCATTCAACAAGGTCATGCCGTTCAGCGTAGCCCACAAGTCAGCACCACCACGACACCACCATCTATACAACGCTTAGGTATGCAGGACGCACTGGATTATTTTGCCGATAAAGCCGGTTTTATTCCTGGTTTCACCTTATTGACGGTATTACTAGGCTTCAATCCAATCAATCGACGTAGCGTTGATCGTAGTGCCGCCAATATCCTTAAAGGATTAATCGAGCTAATTCCAGGCGGCGTACTCATTACCCAAGCATTGAATAATCACGGGGTTTTGACCAAAGCAGGTGCATGGGTTGAACAACAAATCGCCACACTGGGTGATATTGGCTCCGATATTGTTGCAGGTCTAAAGCGTTTCATGGATTCACTGAGTTGGACGGATATATTTGACTTAAGCGGCGTTTGGGAACGCGCAAAAAGCATTTTCACCAACCCTATTGGGCGACTTATTTCCTTTGCCGCTGGCGTTGCCATTGGCATTATGAAACTGGTTAAAGAAGCCGTGTTAAGACCATTAGCTAAAATGGCAGAAGGCACGGCAGGTTATGATTTACTCAAAGCTGTATTAGGACAAGACCCCGTTACTGGCGATCCAGTACCGCGCACCGCCGAGACCCTAATCGGTGGTTTCATGAAACTCATCGGACAGGAAGAAATCTGGGAAAATATCAAAAAAGGCAACGCAGTTGCGCGTGCATGGGCTTGGTTTCAAGGGGCGTTAGCAGGCTTGATGGCATTTGTTCGGGCGATTCCCGCTCAAATTATTGCAACGATTAGTTCCATTACTTGGCAAGATGTTATCACTATCGTCGGTGTGTTTAGCAAAGTTGGTAAAGCTTTCCTCGGTATCGCTGGCGAGTTTCTCAATTGGGCAGGTGCGCAGGTTATTAGTCTGCTGGAAATTATTTTTTCCGTCGTTGCACCCGATGCTGTGCCTTACATCAAAAAAGCCCAAAACGCGTTTCAAACCATCATCAAAAATCCCATCGGTTTTGTTGGCAACCTAGTTCGTGCGGGAAAACTGGGTTTTCAAATGTTCGCTAATAATATCGGCACACATCTAAAAACGGCACTGATTAAATGGATTACAGGACCTTTAGGTGAGGCTGGTGTTTATATTCCCAAATCCTTTGATTTGATGGAAATCATTAAATTAGTGCTGTCGATACTGGGCTTAACATGGCAAAACATTCGCACCAAATTAGTCAAAATTATTCCAGAACCCATTTTGACAGGTCTGGAAAAAACCGCAGGCATTCTGGTAACCTTGGTAAAAGACGGCCCTGTTGCCGCTTGGGAACAAATCAAGACAGAACTCAGCGAACTTAAAGACTCATTAATCACTAAAGTCACCGAAATGATCACCACCGAAGTCGTTAAAGCGGCGGTCGTCAAATTAGTCAGTATGCTCAATCCTGCTGGCGCGGTCATTCAGGCTATTATTGCTATCTACAAAACCATCACTTTCTTCGTGGAAAAAATCAAGCAAATTGCTGCTGTTGTTGCCTCTTTCATCGATTCCATTGCGGCAATAGCCTCTGGTCAAATCGATGGTGCTGCCAAAAAAGTAGAACAAACTATGGCGAATACCTTAACCATTATTATCGCTTTCTTAGCTAAATTTGCGGGGCTAGGTGACATTCCTGAAAAAATCGTTGGTATCATTAAGAAAATTCGTTCTCCGATTGATAAAGGCTTGGATAAGATTGTGGCGTGGCTGGGGGGATTATTGCAGAAGATAGGCGGTGCAATCAAATCAACAGCCAACAAAGTTTTTAATTGGGCTAATTCAAAGAGCAGTTTTCAAGATGATGATGGTCATAGTCACTCTATTTTTATTAAAATAGAAAATAATACTCCAAAACTCACAATTGCTAGTCAACCAATGGCAGTAGAACAATTTTTGGAGTTTTATCTCAACGAAAAAGAGAAGAAGAATCCAAGTTTCAAAGCAGATAATGCG
>Ga0194058_10000540_pt1 | contig 18416 bp, 17 predicted proteins | sample SepL4417m_MetaG_FD_155490 | JGI IMG/M metagenome (GOLD analysis project Ga0194058, IMG submission 155490) | Anoxic zone freshwater microbial communities from boreal shield lake in IISD Experimental Lakes Area, Ontario, Canada - Sep2016-L442-17m | ecosystem: Environmental > Aquatic > Freshwater... | reverse complement strand
CGTGCCCCGTCCCGTCCGCGAGTTCAAAGCCTCCGCCACAGCCACGCTCGCGCCCGGCGAACGCCAGACCCTTTCCGTCACGCTTCCTCCTCGCGCATTCGCTTTCTGGCACCCCGACAAAAAAATGTGGGTGATCGAACCTGGCGAATACACCATCCTGGTTGGCCCGTCTGCGAAAGAGCTGCCGCTGCAAGCAAAGCTCACGCTTCGCGGCCGCACACTCTCCTGAAAACGCATGCCATGATTGCACACGACCAACTCGCCTTTCACAACGTCGCCGAACTCGCCCCCGCCCCAGGCGGCGGACTCCACCTCGCCCGCTTCCCGAAGCGCGCCTGGTCGCCTATCGACTCCTCCTGCGGCGACATGACCGTGCGCAGCTCCAACGGATGTGAAATCCGGTTTGTGACCGATGCGCCGCGCGTACGGATCTACCTGCGTTCGCTCCACGGCCATGCCGATCTGGTGCATCTGCGCGGCAATCACATCTCCTGCTATGAGCGCATTGAGGCAGGCCAGCTTGCCTGCCTGCAGCTGGAGCTGCCGCCGATGGAGCCGAACCGGAGCATCGCCGCCCGCGCGGCCGGCGGATTTGCTCCGCAGGTTTACCGGATCTACTCCTGCGCTGCGCCGCTCGCCTACCATGGCGCGGACGCCATGGGGGGAGCGGTGCGCCCGCCGGCACCCGAAGAGCTGCCGCGCCGCCGCTGGCTTGCCTACGGCTCCTCCATCACCCAGGGAGGCGCGACCTACCACAACTATGTCAACGCCGCCGCCCAGATGCTCGAGGCCAACGTCTGCAACCTCGGCATGGGGGGATCCTGCTTCATCGAGCCGCAGATCGCCGACTTCATCGCCGGCCGCGACGACTGGGACTTCGCCAGCTTCGAGCTCGGAGTCAACATGGTCAGCCCTGCCCGCGACAATGCCCGCTTCGCCGAAAAGGTGAACTACTTGCTCGAGCGCGTGACCTCCCGCCACCCTGGCAAGCCGATTTTCTTGATCACCATCTTCGATCTCGGGGTCTTCCACGAAAAGGAGGCCTCCGACTGGCAGCGCGATGCCCGGGATAAAAACGACATCCTTCGCGCCGCCGCGGCGCGTTTTTCCAAGCAAGTCAACCTGCTTGATGGCCAGGCGCTCGTGCCCGATTTTCGCGGCTTTCAGACCGACCTGCTTCACCCCGAGCCCTTTGCGGCAGCCCGCATCGGACTGGCTCTTGCCGAGGCGATGGAACCCGCCCTCGCGAACCTGCCGGTTTCCGGGCTCGCGATGCCGTAGGCAGGCAGAGGGGAGCATGGCTCCCTTTGGAGCTGGTTTCGCAAAGCCGGATCGCCTGCCCCGCATTTTTCCGCTCCAAGCGAAGGAGCCAAAAAAATGCCCGGCCACCTTGCGGGCGGCCGGGCATTGTGACTGCGGGAGAAAAATCAGCCCTGCTTGGCGGCTTCGTCCCTGTCTTTCATTGCGGCCCGGCGGCTCAGCTTGACGCGGCCCTTGTCGTCCACGCCGATGCACTTCACCCAGACGGAATCACCATTTTTGACGACGTCCTCGACCTTGTTGACGCGGAAGTCTGCAAGCTCGGAGATGTGGACGAGCCCGTCTTTTCCTGGAAGGACTTCGACGAAGGCTCCGAACTCTTTGATCGAGACGACCGTTCCCTGGTAGATTTCTCCGACGCCGATTTCCTTGGTCATGCCAAGGATGATTTCCTTCGCGCGCTTGAGGCTGTCGCCATTGCTCGAGTAGATGTGGACCGACCCGTCGTCCTCGATGTTGATCTCCGCTCCCGTTTCGGCGACGATCCCCTTGATCGTCTTCCCGCCAGGGCCGATGATCAGGCCGATCTTCTCCGGGTTGATGCGGATGGTCTCGATGCGAGGAGCATATTGGCTCATCTCGCTGCGAGGCCCGTCGAGGATCCCACGCATAACTCCGAGAATCTTCATCCGCGCTTCGGTGGCCTCGGTGACAGCTTCCTTCATGATCTCATGCGAGACGCCGGCAAGCTTCAGGTCGAGCTGGAAGCCAGTCACACCGACCTCGGTGCCGCAAAGCTTGAAATCCATGTCGCCAAAGTGGTCCTCGCTGCCGATGATGTCGGTCAGCGTGTGGTAACGCTTGAGGTTGTCCCCATCGTATTCTGTCACCAGGCCGACAGAAATGCCCGCCACCGGACGCTTGAGGGGAACTCCCGCATCCATGAGCGACAGCACTCCGGCGCAGACAGTGGCCATCGATGTCGAGCCATTCGACTCCATCACCTCGCTCGAAACACGGATCGCATACGGGAAGTCCTTGCCGTCCGGAATCACCGGAGCGATCGAACGTTCTGCCAGCGCGCCGTGACCGATCTCCCGGCGGTTCTGCCCGCCAAACCGACCGGTTTCCCCGACGCTGAACGGCGGGAAGTTGTAGTGCAGGATGAACGCCTTCGAGTCCACGCCGCCGCCGTAGGCATCAATGTTTTGTGCCTCGTCAGCCGGGGCCAGCGTCGTGATGCCAAGCGCCTGGGTCTCGCCTCGAGCGAAGAGCGCAGAGCCGTGGCTCCGTGGGAGCAGGCCGACTTCTCCAGATAGCTGGCGAATGTCATGCAGCCCGCGGCCGTCGCAGCGCTTCTGCTTGTCCAGAATGCTGATCCGGAAGGCCTTCTTCTGCAGGTAGTCGAACGCTTGCGAAATATCAAATTTCGAGGCGGTCGGGAATTTTTCGAGGACTGCGGATTCGACCTCTTTGCGGAGCGCGTCCACAGCCTTTGAGCGAGCGACTTTGCCAGACGTGTAAATGGCGGATTCGATCCGGTCGCCGGCGACATGGTAGGCGATCTCAAGGATCGAGTTATCCACCTGGAAGAGGGGGACCGTGCGCTTCGCTTTTCCGACTTTCGCGGCGAGCTCGCGCTGGGCTGCGACGAGAATGCGCACGCTTTCGCGGGCGAAGTCGAGCGCCGCATTGAACTGCTCCTCGGGAAGCTCTGTCGCTGCGCCCTCGATCATGATCACCTTCTCGCCGTCTCCGACGTAGATGAGGTCGAGGTCGCTGTTGGCCCGCTCGTCGTGGGTCGGGTTCGCAACGAACGCGCCGTTGACGCGGCCCACCCGCACTGCCCCCACCGGACCTGCGAAGGGAATATCAGAGACGCAAAGCGCGGCAGAAGCCCCGTTGATCGAGAGGATGTCCGGATCATTCTGCCCGTCTGCGCTGAGCAAAAGCGTGATGATCTGCGTGTCGTACAGGTAGCCTTTCGGAAAGAGCGGCCGGAGCGGGCGATCTGTCATCCGGCAGACGAGGACCTCTTTCTCCGAGGGGCGCCCCTCGCGCTTGAAGTAGCCGCCGGGGAACTTTCCGACTGCGGCGGCTTTCTCTTTGTATTCGACGGTGAGAGGGAACCAATCCTGCCCGTCCTTGATGCTGGTGGCCGAGACGGCGGTGACGACGACGATCGTGTCGCCGCATCGAACGGTGACGGCGCCATCAGCCAGTTTGGCGAGCTTGCCGGATTCGATGGTGATGCTGGTGTGCCCGATCTGGGCATTAACGGAATGTGACATGGTAATAATGAGTTGCGCCGCCGGATCCCGGAGGCAGGTAGAAAAAAAGCCCTGAGGTTTGATCCAGGGCTTTTTGAGTTCAATTTTGCGCTACTTGCGCAGTTGGAGCTTCTCGAGGACCGACTGGTAGCGGCCGGCGGCCGTCCGCTTGAGGTAATCGAGGAGACGCCGCCGTGTGGCGACAAGTTTGAGCAGGCCTCGGCGGGACGAATGATCCTTCGCGTTGACTTTGAGATGCCCGGTGAGTTCGCTGATGCGTTTGGTCAGGAGTGCGACCTGAACGTCTGCGCTCCCTGTGTCTTTTTCGTGGAGTCGAAGGGTATCGACCTCTGCTGTTGCTGCCTTTGCCATTTTGATTTTAGTTTTTGATTAAGGGGGGGAGGATTCCACTCCGAATTCCGGTTGGCAAGTCCAAAGTCGGAATTCCTGGCCCCAGCTGAAAAAATGTTAATTTTTCTGGTTGCCGGGCGCTGTCTCGATGCCTGATGGATCCGGGATAGCCCGGATCAACCAGAGAGGGGCAGCCCACCTTGCTAAGGAGCCGTCAAGAAATAAGGTTTGCATGAAATGGCGCAGGAGATTTTTGGCGAGGGCAAGGCGCGAGCGCCGAGCAGCCTCGTTGCAGGCTGTAAGAAGCGAGCAACGCAGCCATCGCCAAAAAGATCAAGCCAGACTGTAAAGGTTATTTCTTGACGGCTCCTAACCATTGGGCCGCCAGAGCCATCGGCTTCCCCTCATCAGATCACCTAGATAATCCCGAGCCCTTTGAGGAGGGAGAGCATGATGGCGGCAGCCATGACCGAGCCGATCTGCCCGCCGGTATTGGCGGCCATCGCGTGCATGAGGAGGTAGTTGTGTTTGTTCCAGCGCTGGCCTTCGTTTTGGACGAGGCGGGCGGCCATCGGGTAGGCGGAGATCCCGGCTGCGCCGACGAGCGGGTTCATTTTTCCTCCGGAGAGAAGATACCAGACCTTGCCGAGCAGGATCCCCCCGACGGTGTCGATCGTGATCGCCACGAGCCCGAGGCCGAAGACCATGAGCGTCTCTCGGGTGAGGAATTGCGGGCCGGCCATCGTCCCTCCGATCGCGAGCCCGAGAAAAAGCGTCGCGATATTCGCGATCTCATTTTCGGCGGCGCTCGCCAGGCGCGGAGCGACCCCGGAGACCTTCAGGAAATTGCCGAGCATGATCATTCCCATGAGCGGAAGCCCCTTGGGTGCGACGATGCCGGTGATGACGGTGACCACGACGGGAAAGGCGATGAGCGCTGCCTTCGAGACCTTGCCTTTCGGGCTTGGCATTTTCACCTCCCGCTCCTTGCGCGTCGTGAGCAGGCGCATGATCGGAGGCTGGATGACCGGCACGAGAGCCATGTAGGAATACGCGGCGACCGCCAGCGCGCCGACCATCGCGGTCGGGATCCGGTTCATTTCGGCGAACATGTTCGATACGTAGATGACAGTCGGCCCGTCGCACGCACCGATCGCTGCGACCGAGACGGCTTCCTCCTTCGAGAATCCGAGCGCGAGCGCCAGGAGGAGGGTGATGAAGATCCCGAGCTGCCCGGCTGCTCCAAACAGCAGGAGGCGAGGGTTCGCCAGCAGCGGCGTAAAGTCGGTCATCGAGCCGATGCCAACAAAAATCAATAGAGGGAAGAGCTCGTTTCCGATGCCGAAATCATAGAGCGTCTTCAGGACGCCGCCCGCCGCCATGACCTCGCTCAGCGGCAGGTTCACCAGAAGGCACCCGAAGGCGATCGGCAGCAGCAGGAGCGGCTCGACACCCTTCGCAATCGCCAGCCAGAACATCGCGCAGGCAACCGAGATCATGATGAGGTTCGGCCCGCCATGCGCCAGCAGGAACCGGACCCCCTCGAAGAGCGCCCCCAAGGCGTTCAGGATCGCATCGCTCATTGTTTTTCAGCCCCCTCGACCGGGCGGACCGGAAAAAGCCTTGTGAGGGCGCCAATGACGAGCGTGACAAGGAACAGGGTGGCCAGGGTGCCTCCCATTCCTACCACCAGCATGGTGAGTCCGAATACGTAGTTGTTCATAAATGAGAATTTCTTTCTGAGGGTCCGTTGAGGTGATGATGCCAGATGGAAAGGGCGATGGAAGCCCCAAGGATCAAGCCGATCGCGAGCAGGGGGAAAAACGAGTGCTCCTTGAACCACTCCTCGACCGGAGGATACGCGCCGGCAATCATTTTTGCTCCGATGAACAGGAGGATCGCGCTCACCCCATGCTTGAGGAATTTGAACATCCCCATGATCCCTCGCAGCGCGAAGAACAGGGAGTTCAGACCGAGCACCGCAAAAACATTTGAGGTCAGCACGACGAACGGATCCTGGCTGATCCCCATGATCGCCGGGATCGAGTCCAGGGCGAAGAGGATATCCGTGCTTCCGATGACGAGAAAGACCAGAAAGAGCGGGGTGACAAACCACCGGCCCTCATAGCGGATCGTCAGCCGGCGGCTTTGATCGCCGCAATCCCGGATCGGCAGAAACTTCGAGGCGAGGCGGTAAAACAGGTTGTGCTCCGGCTTGGTGTGCTTGCCCTCAGCGGATGTCAGCATCTTGCAGGCGGTCCAGATCAGGAGCAGGCCAAAAAGATAGAGCAGCCAGTGAAACTGCTGCACGAGGGCGATCCCGAAAAGGATGAACAGGACGCGCAGGATGATCGAAAGGTAGATCCCGAGCTTGATCAGCTTCGGCTGGGCATCCGGGTGGACGCCCATCAGGGAAAAGATCAGGATGAACACGAAGAGGTTGTCCACGGATAGCGAATACTCGGTGAGGTATCCAGCAATATAGAGCATCGCGAGCTCATGGCCCTGCGGGTGCAGCGCATAGACCGCCCCGCCGAACCCCAGCGCCACGGCCACCCAGAGCCCGGTCCAGCGCAGCGCGGAGGCCACGCCTACCGGAGAGTGCCGATGCGTGAGGACGAAGAGGTCGAGCGCGCTCACCACGGCAACCGACATTCCGAAAATCAGCCAGAGAAGAGTGAGCGGAGACATGCTGCGGAATCTTGCATATCAAACAAGCGGTTGGATAGGCTGAAGATGCAAAAAAATCCGCCCGCTGGCGGCGGGCGCATCCGGGCTATCTGTGCCAAAGTTTTCCGGCGCGGCGGAGTCGGGAGTAGACGAGGTTGGGGGTTTCGCTTCCGCGGGCCTCATGGAGCCTGTGGATGAATGTCATCGCGACGATGTTCAGGAAAAACAGGGCGAGAAAGTAGATGCTGTGCCGGCGCCAGTGGAAGGCCCCGGTGACCGCCTCAAACGTGCCGATGACATCGAGGGAAACCCCCCAGATGACCGGGGCCGTGCCGAGCCCAAGGCTCGTGATCACGGTGAATAGAGCAAAAAAATGGTTCCGCCCCATCTCGGGCATCGTGGACATGATGATCCGGACGTTTGCCAGGTTGAAGTTCGCCCCGGCAACGCCGGAAAAAAAGTTGAGCACGCAGATGACCGCGACCGTGCAGGGAAGGATCCCGGCGGCGACAAGGAACCACCCGAGGATGACCGCCCCAAACAGGCCGAGCGCGCCCGCCATCACCGGCTTGCTCCCGGCATCGTCCACAAGGCGGCCGACAAATGGCAGGCTGGCAAGCGCCCCGGCGAACGAAACCCCGCTGAGGTTGAGGACAAGGGCGACATCAAATTTCGGGAACTCGCGAAGATACTCGATGGTGAAAATCCCCAGGCTTCCGATGACCGCCATAAAAATCACATTAAAAACCAGCAGCTCGCGGAACGGCGGATACGCGAGGATCTGTTTCCATGGCACCGGCTGGGAGGAATTTTGCACGGCGTCAGCAGCGCCGGCTTCAGGGATTTTCCGGATAAAAAACAGGCTCGCGGTCCCTCCGATCGCGCTGAGAAAAAAAACGAACGAGTATTCCCATGCGGCCACCTGGCCGGTCATGACAAAGGCGGAGGTGAGGAGTGCCAGAAGGGATCCGAGATGCATGAAAATCTGGTCCACCGAGAGGAACCGCCCGCGGATCTCCTCCGGAATCAACGCGGCCATCCATGGCATCCAGGCCGCCGAGGAAATCCCTCGCAGGAGGTTGAAGACGAACAGCGAGGCCAGGATCACCGCAAGCTTCGACGTGTTGTCGAGGAATGCCATCACCGGCACCGCAGTCACAAGAAACACAAAAACCGTGCGGAGGCTCCAGCCCATGAGGATGAATTGCTTGTAGCCGTAGCGCCCGAGGAACTGCGCGGCCGGCAGCTGGAAAACTGTCATGAGCGGGGTGAACGAGGCCAGGATCCCCAAGACGGTTGAGGACGCGCCGATGCTCTTCGCATAGACGATGATCGGAGCGCCCAGAATGATCTGGAACGACACCGCATTAAACAGGTTGAACCAGTGCGCGTTGAACGATCCGCGCGGGGGGGCTCCAAGCACGGGCTACTCGGCTGCAGGGGGCGGGACGACAATCGCAGATGCCGGACGAAAAACCGGCCCGCCGGTCCTCGGGGGCTGGATCAGGCTCTTCATGATGAACTCCTGGCTGACCGGGGCGACCAGGCTGTATCCTCCGTTCCCTATCGGCAGCATCGGGGTTCCCCACATGCCTCGACAGACAACATCTTTCGCGTGGATGGCCTCGCCGCGGAGCGTGTGGTTGATGGAGTCGGGCACCTGGGGAGCGACAAGCGTTCCGAAAAATGCACCGCCGGCGATGAGAAGCCAGTTCATACAAAATCCTTCTACCGCACACCAGGCAGGATGAAAAGCGGATAATTTCGCTTTTTTACACTGGACGGGACTTCTTGCTCCGCAAGGCGACATCGGTAGATTGTCGGAAATTCCGTATTCCGCATGCCCTACCCATCGTTCCGTTCGTTTTGTGAAAAGTTGGAATCATCCGGCGAGCTCCGCCGGATTTCCTCTCCTGTCGCGACCGAGCTCGAGATCACCGAGCTCGCAGACCGCGAGATGAAATCTCCCGGCGGAGGGTCCGCCCTCCTCTTTGAACGGCCGACGATCAACGGCAGCACGTCCGCATTCCCTCTGGCCATCAATACCATGGGCTCGCGCCGTCGGATGGCCCTGGCCCTGGGCCTCGAGAGGATCGATGAGCTGGCCGACCAGATGCAGTTCCTCATGAAGGCGAAGCCGCCGCGCACGCTCCGCGAGGCCTTTTCCCTCCTGCGCAACGGGATCGATGTCCTCCACGCGAGGCCGCGCCATGTCCGCTCGGCACCCTGCCAGGAGGTCGTCCACGAGCCAGGTGGAACATTTTCTCTCGACGATCTGCCGGTCCTGCGCTGCTGGCCGGACGACGGCGGGCGGTTCATCACCCTGCCTGGGGTCTATACGAAGGATCCCGATACCGGGGCCCGCAACGTCGGCATGTATCGCATGCAGGTCTATGACGGGTGGACGACCGGCATGCACTGGCAGGTCCACAAGGTCGGCGCGCGGCACGGGAAGAGGTATTACGAGCGGGGCGAGCGGATGCCGGTGGCCGTCGCTCTAGGGGGAGACCCCGCCCTCACGTTCGCCGCCATGGCGCCGCTCCCAGACGGGCTCGATGAAATTTTGTTTGCCGGGTTCGCGCGCAAAAAATCTGTCGAGCTGGTGAAGGCGGTGACCGTGGATCTGGATGTCCCTGCGAATGCGGACTTCGTTCTTGAGGGGTACGTGCAGCCGGGCGAGGTGCGCCTGGAGGGCCCATTTGGAGATCACACGGGATTCTACACGAACCAGGAGGACTACCCTGTCTTCCATGTGACCGCGATCACCCGACGGCGCGATGCGATCTACCCGGCAACAATCGTCGGGATCCCGCCGATGGAGGACTTCTACATGGGCGAGGCCAGCGTCAGGATTTTCCTCCCGGTCTTCCAAATGAATTTTCCCGAGATTGTGGACATGGCGCTTCCGGCGGAGGGGGTCTTTCACAACCTGGTCTTTGTCTCGATCCGGAAGCAATACCCGCATCAGGCCTACAAAATCATGCACGGGCTCTGGGGGATGGGGCAGATGATGTTTGCAAAATACATCGTGGTCGTGGACGAGGACTGCGATGTCCACAGCACGAGCGACGTCCTCTTCCGCCTCTGCGCGAACACCGACCCGCAGCGCGACAGCACGTTTGTCAAAAACCCTTCGGACTCGCTCGACCACGCCCCCACGATTGCCAACATCGGATCGCACATGGGCTTCGATGCCACCCGCAAGCTCCCGGCCGAAGGATATACACGCAGCTGGCCGGCGCTCGTCAAGATGGCCCCTGAAGTTCAGGCCTGGGCGGACAGGTTCTCAGCGTAGCTCCGGGTCAGCGCGTGCCGGGAGCCCCGCCAGCTGCGCCTGCAGCCATGCCAAGCGCGATCTGGCTGACAGCGAGCGGCCCGCTGGATTCGATGAGGACGCCGTCCTCGAAGCGGCGCAGCGAGAGGATGACCGGCGGAAGGTGCCGGGCGATGGTGTCTGTCTGCGGGAGCTTGGAGGTGTCGATTGTCCCCGAGATCCCGGGCATGACCTGCGCTCCGAAAAGAATGACCGGACGCAGCGCGCTGTAGGCGCGCTCGAAGAGCAGCTTGGTATCAACAAAGGCGAAGGCCTCGGTTGCGGATTGGAAGGACGGGAGAGCTGGCGCAAACGCCGGATCGGACCCGATATCCGGCCCCGGCGCGTTGGCCGCCCGCGCAACCGCCGCCGGGTCGAGCCCTACGATCAGGAAGTCCTTCGTGAGGGCGAGCGTCGGAGTCGCCAGGGGGTTCGAGAGCGAAGGGATGCTGTAGAGCTTGAGCCCGCCTTGGTCAGTGACCACCGCCTCCGGAAAAAACGCGAGAAGTTTATTGAGCGATTCCCCGGCGGTTGCGGCGTCCCGGATTTCGAGGGAGAAAATCCCTGACGGGGTCATTTGCCCTTCCTGCCAGGTGACGACGAGCGCGCCCTCCGGTCCGAACGCGCGATCTGCCAGCCCGGCCAGCTCGGAGGCTGCGGCCTGGCGGTCGGGCAGGGCTTTTTGCGCGAGCGCGGGGAGGCCAGCAAAGCGGGCAAGAAAATCCGCATACACGATGGTTCCGGGGCCGGTGAAGCGCGTGCTCTTGTGTGGCAGGGGCTCTCCGGGCGCGGCGCCCGGGCGGAGGATGAAGATCGCATCGCGCTGGAGCTTGCCGTCGAGCTTCCAGGTGCCCGCGACCGCCTCGGTGGCGCGGATTTCGCGGATCTGCTCGGGGATCGCTTCAGCCCCAAACGACCTCCCGGCCTCGACCAACGCATCCGCCACGTTTTTCGGCCTGAGAAAAAAGAGAAAATCCGCAGCGGGAAGCATGCGATGCATCGCCTTCTGGAAATCTGGAGATCCGGCGAGCGACGGGCCGGCGGATTTCCCGGCGACCCGATCCAGAAGCGACCTGATCACAGCGGGGTCGGTCGCGAGAAACCCCCAGCGACCGTGCGCGGCAGAGCAGAGCTGAAACTTCCCTTGGCCGGTGGAAATAATCTCGTCGCCAGCATAGGATTCCCGCGTGGAATCGCCAGCAGGAAGCTCCTTCCGAAGCCGCGCAACCGCCACGTCAAAATCGGTTTTTCCTCCCCAGAACTGGAACCCGACCGCCACATCCACGCGATCGGAAGCAACCTTGGTCACCGCAAAGAAAATCCGGCCGGGTTTCAGCCCTGACAAAATCCCCCCCGCTTCCCCTGCGCCCGGGTCGGACAGCCATTTGGAGAGCGGCTTCTCGAGGAACGCATTCACCTCCGGCTCCCTGCCGATCTCGGCCAGCGCCGTCCCCCGCCAGCGAAGCGCGGATCGAGGCAGATCGGTGAGAGATGCGTAAAGGACGGTTTCGGCGGGAAGCAGAGACGCCCCGTCCGAGGGGCCGGCCACGCGCTGAAAAATCAGGGCCGCGCAAACCAGTAGAACCGCCAGGACGGCTGCGGATAGCAAAAGTTTTTTGAGCATCAGAAATTTTGTAGGGCAAATCGTTTGACGCGGCAAGCTCAGGGCTTACGTTCGAGGTTCTATGAACACCTCAAAAATCCAAGAGTATTTGAAGCCCGCCTGCTCGTGCTGCTCCAAGGACAACTTCCGGGTCATCTCGGACGTCTGCCTCTGCCTCGGGTTCCTGTCAATCATCGCATCGATCGTCACCTGGTTCACCGCCTCCCGCGAGAACCGCGCGTCCGGGGAACGCTTCGGAATTTTTGTCGGCCTTTGGGTTCCGAGCTTCTTCATCCTCTCGAACCGGCTTTCCCGCAAAGCTGACGAGATGCCTGACGTCGTTGAGGACGCGGAATAACAATTTTCCATGACGCTGCCGCTTTGCGTGGTCGGCGGGGGGCCGGCTGGTTTGCGGGCTGCGGAAGTTGCGGCGCAGGCAGGTGCCCGAGTGGCGGTGTTCGATGCGATGCCATCGGTCGGTCGGAAATTTCTTGTTGCCGGGCGAGGCGGGCTCAACGTCACCAACACAGACAACGCATTTTCCGCCAGGTTTTCGGGGCCGGAAATGCCGGCAGGGGCTTGGGCCAGCCTGCTGGAGGAGTTCTCCCCGGAAGCCCTCCGGCAATGGGTCGAGGGCTTCGGCCTCCGCACGTTCTCTGCATCCAGCGGGCGGGTTTATCCCGAAAAAATGAAGTCGGCTCCGCTGCTCAGGCGGTGGGTTGCCAGGCTGCGCGCGCTGGGGGTGAAGTTTTATCCGAGGCATCTCTGGACCGGGCTCCGCCGATCTCCTGCCGGGGAATGGCAGATGGAATTTCAAACCCCATCCGGCCGGGCCGTTGTCGAGACGATAGCTGCGGTCTTCGCTCTCGGCGGAGGATCCTGGCCGGCAACCGGATCGGATGGCTCCTGGCAGGCCGCGTTCAGGGCGCTCGGCATCGCGGTCAGCCCGCTGGTTCCTGCAAACTGCGGATGGGAGTCCGACTGGCCGGAGGAGATCAGGAACAATGCCTGCGGGCTGCCGCTGAAAAATATTTCTGCGCGGGCTGGCGGGGCCTCGGCTGCCGGCGAGCTGATGATCACGCGCTACGGGCTCGAGGGCGGGCCGATCTACGCGCTCACCCCAGCCCTCCGCTCCGACCCCGTCGTTTACCTGGATTTCAAACCCTCGTTTTCCCTCGATGCCCTCGTCGCCCGGATGCCTGAAAAATTCCATCTTCACGAGGCGTTCGAACGCTGCCGGATCCAGGAGCCCGCGCGGATCCTGATGCGCAGCCGGGCTGCCCAGTGGGCGTCGCGCGAAGCCTTTGCCGCCGCAGTCAAATTCTTCCCCATCCCGCTCGAGCGTCCGCGCCCGCTGGCCGAGGCGATTTCTTCCGCTGGCGGGGTCTGCTGGGGCGAGCTCGATGAGCGCCTGATGCTGAGACGATTTCCAGGCGTCTTTGTGGCGGGCGAGATGGTGGACTGGGAGGCGCCGACGGGAGGCTACCTGATGCAGGGGAGCTTCTCCACCGGCACGCGGGCGGGCAGGGAAGCGGCAAAGCTTTTATGAGCGGACTTTTTCCGGCCGGCCGGCCGGCCCTCGTTTTGGCCCCCATGCAGGATGTCACTGACTCGGCGTTCTGGAAGCTCATCGCCTCGTATGGCGGGCCGGATATTTATTTTACCGAATATTTCCGGGTCACTGCCGGATACCGGCCGGAGCGGAAGATCCTGCGCTCGATCACTGAGAACCTGACCGGCCGGCCGGCAGTGGCGCAGATCATCGGCAACGATCTCGGGTGGATGGTAAAAACCGCGCGCAGCCTCGAGCGCTACCCGGTGGCGGCGGTGGATCTGAACCTCGGCTGTCCGGCTCCGGTCGTCTATCGCAAATGTGCGGGCGGCGGGCTTCTCCGGGATCCGGATCGCGTGGACGCCCTCCTCGGCGCGCTTCGCGGCGGGATCGAGCGAAGGTTCAGCGTGAAGACGCGCATCGGATTCTCCCGGCCGGAAGAGTTCGACCGCCTGCTGGAAATCTTCGGTCGCCACCGCCTCGACCTGCTGACCGTCCACGCCCGCACGGTCCAGGAAAAATACCGCCCTCCCGTCCACCTCGACCGGATTGCCCAGGCGGTCAGATCGCTGCCATTTCCTGTGCTCGCCAACGGCAACGTCTCGTCGGCAGACGATGCCCTTCATGTGCTGCAGGCTACTGGCGCACGCGGCCTGATGATCGGGCGCGGAGCCATCCGCAACCCATGGATCTTCCAGCAAATCCGCGACCGCCTCGATGGCCGGGATGTCCGATTGCCGGCCGGCCGCGAGGTTCTCGCCTATGTCCAGGCCCTCTACGAAACCGGATGCTCCAGCGATGCCCCCGAGCGAGCGCAGGTCCAGAGAATGAAAAAGTATATGAATTTTCTGGGGGAGGGGATCTCCCCGGATTTCCTGCATGCCATCCGGCGGGTGTCCACGCGCAAGGAATTTTTCGATGTCTGCCGCAACGCGCTCGACCACGGCGAGCCCATGCCGCTCGTCGGCACGGCGAGCCCTTCTTGTGGCCGGTCCCCTGTAAAATAGCGGGCGCGATGGCTGCGGATTGCGGGGTGGCGCTCAATGCTGCGAATGCGTGGATTTCCGGCCTCGATCTTCGAGATCGTGCTGCGGTCGAGATCCCATCCGGCGACCTGCGCCTCGCGGGCAATCGCCTCCTGTGTCTAGCCCGCAGCCATCCGCAAGAGGGCTAGGTTTCGCCAATGCAGTTTTGCTTTTTGTGCTCCAATCTCGGAGCTTGACCACGCCCCTAACGGAGTAGAAAACTCGCTCCGCTATCGGAGTGTTCGTTCTCTTGTGATCCCAGCTATGAAACTCAAGCGCACCATCCTCGCTGTCAAACTCATCATCCTGACTGCCGTTGCGGTGCTCGCCGTCACCGTTGCCTTCAACGTCTTCGTTGGGCAGCCGCCCAGGCCGCCGTCTCCGCCCCCGAGGGGGGTTCCGGTTGTGTTTCGAACAAAGGGCGGATTGCTTGAGATCGGTGGCTTCGATTTTACGGAGGACTTCTTCAGGGCGAACAGCAAGACTTGGTGGGGGATCTATCTGGGCACGACCGTGTCCCAGATCCAGGTCCCTGCCACTTACAGGTACCACATCGCGCTGCTGAAGGACTGGACTGTGCATGTGAAGGACAATGTCTGCATCGTGAACGCTCCGTCCATCGCCCCGAGCCTGCCGGTCGCCTTTGACTCCAGCAAAATGATAAAAAAAACCGAGAGTGGCTGGGCGCGGTTCGACAAGGATGAGAATTTGAGCAGCCTGGAAATCTCGATCACTCCGGAGCTGAACAAACGGGCCGATGACCCCCAGCATATCGGACAGGTTCGGGAACACGCTCGACAAACCGTTGCCGAGTTCATCCAGGGCTGGTTGCTCAAGGATGGTGTGGCCGGCTGGAAGAATGATTCAGATCACGCTGTCAAAGTGTTTTTTCCCGGCGAACCAGTGGATGGGGTTGCGCCTCCCCAGGTCAGAGTGGAAAATCTCTAATGCTGGCTGTCGGGTAAAGATATCATTACTAGAAAGTGCCGCATGAAATACGTAAAACACATATTCATGTTTATGGTCGGCCTCCTGTCTCTGATCTATCTTGCGAATCCCGGTGCCGGAATCGTTGAACTCATCCCAGATAACATTCCGGGCCTGGGCAACATCGACGAAGGTCTGGCCGCCTTTCTCCTCCTCAACTGCCTCGCCTACTTTGGACTGGATTTGAGGGACATGTTTTCCAAACAGCGAGGCAAGCTATTGAAGTGAATCGAATATAATGATCAGCAGCCAAAGGAGCCACGTGCATTCATCATTTATGAAATGCTCGCAGCGCCTCCGCCCTCCCCGCAGGCGTGTAGATTGCGAGGCTTTACACGGGCTTCTGACGCTGGTAATCATGAGCGGACATGGGAAGACAAAGTAGAACTTTCCTTGTTTTCGCGTCTTTTAAATCGCTAACTCATTAATATCCAACGTCCTCATAGCTCAAGTGGATAGAGCAGGGCTCTCTATCCTCCCCACTTAAAAAACATTTCTTCTATGGTAAAAGACATCTAGGGACTTGCTAAAACATCGGTGGATGGTAGAACTTTTGGTAGAACTTTTTTCAACGACTTATGTCTTGTATCTGCCGGAAGCCCCGCTCCCCCTACTGGATGGCGAAATATCGCGACGCCAATGGGCGGATTGTCATGCGGTCCACAAAGCAGACCAAACACACCGAAGCCCGAAAGATCGCCGAGGGTTGGGAAGCTGCAGCGAAGTCGGCCGGAAAACACGAGCTGACCCGGGCCGCAGCAACGAAGGTTCTGGATGAGCTGATGAAGCAGGCCGGGCTTGGCACATTCCATGAGGAAAGCATCTGTGACTTTCTCTGGGCATGGCACAAAAGCCGGGAGCAGGTCGGCCGGGCCGGGGCCACGTCGAAGCGATACCATTCCCAGATCGAGGGGGTGCTTGCCTTCCTCGGGGTAGAGCGGGCGAAGGGGAGCATTGCCAGCCTCTCAGCGGCCGAACTGGAGGCGTGGCGCGATGCGGAAAAGGAATCAGGCAAGGCTCCCAAGACCGTGAACTTTTCGCTGGCGACCATCCGCGCCGCCCTCGAATCTGCCAAACGCAAGGGGCTTGTCCTCTCGAACCAGGCCGATGCGGTGGAGCGACTGGAGGGCCGGGCCGAGGAGCGCGAGCCGTTCACGGCCGAGGAGTTGCAGGCCCTCATGAAAACCGAAAATCTGGAGTGGCGCGGGATGATCGCTCTCGGGGCTCATGCCGGGCTCCGGTTGAGCGATGCCGCCAACCTGACATGGGGCAATGTCGACCTCACCGCCGCCGTGATGACATTCCGGCCAGCAAAAACGGAAAAGACCGACAGCAAGCCGCTGGTCATCGCCATGCACTCGGAGCTTGTGGAAACGCTCCAAGCTCTCCCCCAGGGCATCGCCAAGGCTCCCGTGTTTCCCTCGCTCTATGGGCAGAAACCCGGCAGCGCCGGGGGCCTGTCAAACCAGTTTGCCGCCGTCATGAAAAAAGCCGGTGTGGTCGTGGCGCTTGGGCGAGAGAAAGCAGGGAAGGGGAGGCAGACTCGGAGCAAAGGATTTCATGCGCTCCGGCACACAATGATCTCCCGAATGGCCAACGCGGAGATTTCTTCCGACGTCCGCCGGTCAATCGCCGGGCACTCTTCCGATGCGATGCATTCCAAATACACACACCTCTCGCTGGATGCGCAAAAGGTCGCCGTCAAGAAAATGGAGGCAATTTTGAAATGAAAAAGACACGCCATACCGAAGCCGTGCCCAAGCCTTCAAAGCCCGCTGGCAAGGATCCTGCCGCAATAGCAAAGCCTTCCAAATCGAAGGTCGGCAGTGCTGTCGCCCCACCAGCCAAGGAAATATCCAATGAGGGCGAGTCAACCGGTCCCTCGGCGATGGATCTTCTTCAAATTGCCAGATGGTTTGGACTCATTACGCCCCAACTGATGAAGAGTCCGAATGTGCATGACGATGCTGAGCCGGTTATGAAATGCGTGCCTCAAAACCATGATCAGGTATTTCGATCCCAGCTGCATGACGCTGCACACCTGTATTTTTTGGCGAACACGGTAGCCAAGAGGTGCCAGCAGGAAGATTTATGGGGGCTTCGAGGGGCGCAAGAGAAGCAACAGGAAAGGGAATTTCAACTGCGAAGGATTTGGGCATGCGCAGAAGGGGGAGCCCTTTTGTCTGGAATGAAAGCTTACCTGAAACTCGACTACAAATCGTATTCAGGCTTCTCCAGATTCCTTCGTGAGTTTGGTTACATTTACTATGAAGGTGGAAACATATCTGAAGGCGCAATCCGCATTTTAAGGATTATCAAGGACGACCAGAAGCGCCAAAAAGAGGCGGCCAGAAAAAAAACTGCTAGAGCACAGAAGGAGGCGGCTGGTGGAAAATCCTGCATGTCCCCAACGCAGATAGAACTGAATCAAAATCCAGAGATCGCCCATAGAAACCTGCTTCAGATACTTGAAAACACCTTCGAAGGCGCAAGCGTTTCCGTCGATGCAAATCTTTTTGCTGAACTTTCGATACGGGACATTTAGACAGTCCTTAAGGACATTTTCAGCAGGGCAACGGACACGGGGAAGTCACTCCCGGACGTCTTGACGGGTCTATCGGACACGTTTTCCGACTCAGGAAAAGGTCCATTTTCGTTTCTGGTATTTGTGTTGGCGACATGAACAAACCAACAACAACCATCGCCGATTCCGCCTTGCCGGAGTTTGCTGATGCAAAGGGAGCTCGTCAGAGTTTCGGCCTAACAAGGTCGCACCTTTACGCGCTCAACATCAGCGGAAAAATACGCAGCGTCTGCATCCGTCGAAGCGGGGCGCTACGGGGGCGGCGACTGTTCGATTGCGAGTCGATTCGAGCATTCCTAAACTCCTGTGAGGATCGTCGGGCGAACACCCAGGAAGGAAATGCGCTGTGAATACAACGACTTCCACATGCGACGCCCTGCATCCCGACAAGGGAGTTATGGAATGTCCAACGCTTCTGAGTGGTGCATTACGAACCGAACCGGAGACCTCCATGCTGGCTGACACGGAATACGACCAGTCTGGGGAGTCTGCTCAGGAAGCCCTTGAGCAGCCGCCTGCTCTGCTAACGCCGGAGTTTCGAGCGGAGGCTCTCTTTCGGCTTTTTCAGGGGATTGGCATCGCATCGAAAAACAATGGAACCCCGCTACAGTCCTGCTGGGTACCGGTCGAGGCCATTGATCAAGCAACCGGGGAGATCATAGAGCGCAAGAATACTGGTTCTTCCGCAGAATTTGTGAGGATTTGAGGAAGTTGGAGGCTCTTGTTGAGTAGCCGGGGCACGGCGGCGGCATCCAGATCCAATCCGGCATAACTCGCTTCGCTCGGCCTACGGCACTTATT
>Ga0194058_10000538_pt1 | contig 18430 bp, 12 predicted proteins | sample SepL4417m_MetaG_FD_155490 | JGI IMG/M metagenome (GOLD analysis project Ga0194058, IMG submission 155490) | Anoxic zone freshwater microbial communities from boreal shield lake in IISD Experimental Lakes Area, Ontario, Canada - Sep2016-L442-17m | ecosystem: Environmental > Aquatic > Freshwater... | reverse complement strand
GTGAAGACACAGATCTGGATCGCGGTGTGCGTTTACCTGATGGTAGCCATCATTCACAAGGAATTGAACCTGCCGGGAACCTTGCACAGAACTTTGCAGCTTTTGAGCGTTCATCCGTTTGAAAAGACACCTCTCCATCAACTACTTACAGATCCAGACTTCAAAGATTTGGATCCATTAGATTCTAACCAGTTGATGTTGTGGTAGTTAAAACCGGACACTTGTGACTGAATATAATAAGTGGATTTTCTCCTTTATTAAGTAGTGCGCCAACGCGCACGTCATGTGAAAGAGAACTAGTTTAAAAGCCCGCAGCAGGGAGGAGTGCGCAAATGCGCATGGCGGATGAAAGGGCGGTAGTGGCGAACCCACTACCGCTCTTTCGCGTCCCCCATTTCCGAAAATAGATTTCGGGGGTGGGCACGTATTTGTCCTACTCGCACTCGTATCTTTCCCGCATGACCAGCATTTCCACACCGCACGGCGCGGTTGCCATCGAGCCGCCAAGCCCGGTTTTCCTTCGAAATCTTCGTGCCCTCTTGCCATTTGGTGCGTGCCAATTAAAGCCCGCCGAAAACACCGCCCGCTACGGGATCGCGATGCAATGTGACGAGGCGGAAGTTTGCTGCATCAAGCAAGAACCCCTCGAATGCGGGCGCGAGGACGCGTCCCGGTGGCTGGAAATCCAGCACTGGATGTGCGTGGAGGCGCTCGCCCGGTACCGCGGAGAGGGGTTCAGCGGGGCGTATATCCCGGCCCCGTATCTGCGGCTTCGGCATAGCGGGCTATGGGAGGCTGGCATTTCCCATTTCATTTTTCCGGCTCCGGCTGGTATCGAGGTTCAGGAGTTTCCGTTTGATGCGGCATATGACGGGCAGTTCGGCCACGGGGCCACCACCATGCTCAAGCGGTTTCTTTTTCATTTTAAGGAGGCATTTCTCAGCTCCGGCCTCACCTCACCACAGTATTTTTCCCTCAACGTCCGAACGCGGCTGCACCTCCAATCGCTCGCGATGTATTTCCTCGGATTTGGGCCTCATATTGTCTGCCTCCGCGAGAACCTCCGGACCGAGGAGGACCCGGCGTGGGCACTTCTGGCCAGTCGCGGGGTCAAAACCGTCTATCACATGCCGAGCGTCCCGATGGCGATCCAGTCATCCGACCTCACGGTCACGAAATTCGCACCTCCGTCTCCGGCCTGATTCCGCTGGGTTTCCTGGGACGGAAGCCGCCGCGAAGATCCTCGCAAAGATATCTACGGAATCGGTCGCGGTGGATATCTGGGCTGCGGGAGCGCGGAGCGGGCTAACGCGTGCGGTGCTCGCCCTGCCAGCCATCGCCGAGGCGTTCGAGACTCAACGCAAGGAGAAGGGGTCGATGATGGAGAGCGTGCCGCTCAAAGCTCCGATCAATGCGCGGCGGAAGCGGCGGAAGTCGAACTGAGTTCACGCGACCAGCCCAACAGCTCAATCAGACCGCTGCGGCGCGGGTATTCAAATGTGGGTTTTCGGGGTGAGGAAAAAGTGCCTGCATTGGGCGGCATCAGAATGAAGTTGGGATGAAAACGGATCCCTCCCCCGTGATCCTGACTCCCCCCGGTGCAGCTTTCCCTGACACCCAGCCAGATCAAGCGGTTGGCCGGGGAGATCGAGGCGAGCTGGAAGCTGATCGCAGAAACCGGATTCGGCCTGCTCCTCGTCGTCTGGCAGATCAACTTGCCGGGACAAGAAATCCGGGAAGATCGCCGCCCGCCTCACCGTCCGCGCCATTCCCCGCGACAAATTCAACAGCATTTGTGCGATCAGGAAAGATTGCTGATAATTTCGTAAATGGAGTGCAAGTGGCCCCGCTGCCGGAAAAGGCAGCGGGGTTTTTGCGTTTCGGTCATATGCAGGTGCCGGTGTTGCGTTCGGAATAACTTTCGTAAACGTGCTCAAAGATCGCGGTGCATTTCGTGTGGTAGATTTCCGGCGTGTAGGCGCGGGGGAGTCCGGTGTCGAGCACATCCTCGATGGCCAGTCTCACCTGCGAGCGGGCTGAGGATCTTTGCCGCCAGTCGAGAACCAAGAGTTCTTTCAGCCTCGTCAGGAGTTCATGGGCGACTTTCTTGATTTCGTTCCGCTCCTCCGTGCTCAACTCAGGTGCCGGGCGGGTCAGGATGTCAAAAATTACGAGTTCCTCCTCGCTCATGTTCTCGCGAACATGCCTCTGTTGCTCCTCGGTGAGCGCCCTGCCGAGAGCCAGCAATTCTTCAAAGAGATCCTCAATGTTCCGGCTTCCGGCATTGTAAGATTCGATGAGCTGTTCAAACTTCTCCCGGAAATCCGCCCGCGTCTTGTTCAGCCGGATGAGTTTTTCCAACTGGGCACGGATCGCCGCCTTGAGAGCCTCCAAATCGGTGTTTTTCTGGGGCGATTCCTTGAAGCGTTTTTTGAGGGCCTCGAAATCTATTTTGGAAAGATCCATTAACGGGGCGGGCTTCGTCGGCATCTCGACCCCGATGACGGATTTGTCGAGCACCCGGCCGATTCCCTCCATGACTACCGAAATGTCCACCGGTCCGGGATTGAGTTTTGCCCGGATGGCATCCGCGATGGCGCAAATGCAGGCGACACGGGCTGAGAACTCGATGGCGGCGGGATCGGGCTTCACGGCACGGTAGAGCGTCGTTACGAGCCGTTCATGCCCGAAGAACTCCCTACGGAGCGCGTCGGGGGAGATGAGAGCATTCACCGCAGCCGAAACAGCGGTGAGCCGGTCGAGTGCGGTCGGCATGACTTCGATTTCCGCCAGTTCAACGCCACGGCTCATGCAATAAATGGTCGCCGCCTCCACCGACCGCCGCAGATCCTTGACCAGCTTCGCCTTTTCCTTGACCGGATTCTGCCCGCCCTTGCCTGTCCCATAGATGGCGAGCGCCTTTTCCAGCGAGGCGAAGACATTGGCGTAATCCACGATCATGCCGGAGTGCTTGCCGGGGAAAACGCGGTTCGCTCTGGCAATCGTCTGCATGAGCGTGTGGTTCCGCATGGGTTTATCGAGGTAGATGGTTGAACAGCTCGGCGCGTCAAACCCGGTGAGCCACATCGCGCACACGAAAACCAGCCGCAGCGGATCGGCGGAATCCTTGAATTTCTCATCCAGTTCCTCGTCATTCATCCGCTTCCGGTGCGGCTCGATGTCGAGTCCGAGCTTTTTCATCTGCGGGATTTCGTTCTGCGCCGGGGACACGACCACCGCCATGTCTGTCGTGATAAGGATGTCCAGGCGGGCTTTGAGTTCGGCCAGTTCCGCAAGCTCCTCGTCCGTTCTCGCCCGCTTGATGGCGTCGATACGGGCGATTTCCTTTTCGACCCGCTTGCGCTCGGCCAGCCAATACTTCCGCACCTTGTCGTGCATTTTTAGGGCCGTGGCTTTGTCGATGGAAACCACCATTGCCTTGCCAATAAATCCTCGTCCGAGGAAATGCCGCACGATGTCCTTGGCCACGGTGTCCAGCCGGTCGTCGCGTGTCAGGATATGATATTGCCGCCCCAGCTCTCGTTCCAGCTTGGCCTCCTGATCGGGATCGAGTTCTGCCTCTTCAATGAGATTGTAGATGTCTTCGTTGAGATCCGGGTTTACGAGCTGCAACTCCGGCGTGCGGTTCTCGTAAAAGAGCGGAACCGTTGCGCCGTCCTCCACAGATTGCTGGAAATCGTAAATGGAGACGTAATCGCCGAAAACGTCCTTCGTCCGCTCCTCCCCGGCAATCAGCGGGGTGCCGGTGAAAGCGATGAACAGCGCGCGGGGAATCGCCGCCCGCATGTTCATGGCCAGCGTGTCGTATTGGCTCCGGTGGGACTCGTCGGTCATCGCAATCACGTCGGCGCGGTCACAGAGCACCTCCGTTGTTTGGAATTTTTGGATGAGAGAGAAAACATAGCGGTGGTTCCCGCGCAGCAGCTCCCGCAGGTGAGCCCCGCTCTCGGCATGGCACTCGTCGCCCTCGGCCTCGCTCACGGCCCCGCAGGCTTTGAATGTCGCCGCGATCTGGTCGTCCAAGTCCACCCGGTCGGTCACGACGACGAATGTCCAGTTGCCTGCCAGTTTGCGAAGCACCTTCTGCGCGAAAAACACCATCGAGAAACTTTTGCCGCTGCCCTGCGTCTGCCAGAACACGCCGCCGCGCCCGTGCCCCATTGCCCGTGCAGCCAGCATCGAGACGATGGCATTGTTTACGCCGATAAACTGGTGGTTCTGGGCGAGGATTTTGACCAGGCCCGCCTTGTGCTCCGAAAACAGGGTGAAATTTTCCACCAGGTCGAGAAGGCGCGTCTTGTCGCATGTCCCGCGAATCATCACTTCCAGAGAAACCCGCGCTGGTTCATCCTCGCTTTCAATCCGCTTCCACTCGAAGAACCGTTCCCAGTCCGCCGTGAGCGAACCGACCCGGCTTTCCGTGCCGTTCGACGCGATGAGCAGGGCGTTAAACCAGAACAGTGCCGGAATTTGCTGTTTGTAGTGTGATAAATTTTCGTCGAATGCCACCCGAGCCGGGACGCCCGGCTTTTTGAATTCCGTCACGATCAATGGCAGGCCGTTGATGAACCCGACCAAATCCGGCCGGCAGGTGTAGAGCGCACCGGTGATGCTGAACTGGCTGACCAGCAGAAAATCGTTGTTCGTTGGGTTTTCCCAATCCACCACCCGTAGCCGCTCCGTCTTCTGCCCGCCGAGTTCGGAATCCAGAACGGGAACTTTGATTCCGTCTTTGAGCAGGAGATAAACCTCGCGGTTCGCCGCTTCCAAGCTCATGACCGACCGGTCGCGAGTCAATTCGTCCACGGCAGCGGTGATGGCCTCGGGCGGCAGGCCAGGATTCAGCCGCTCCAACGCCGCGCGCAACCGGGGCACCAGCACGACCTCGCCCTTCGTCTCGCGTCCTAACGTGCTGTTTGTGCCGAAGGTTTCCTCCATCGCCGACACCGTTTGCCAGCCAAGCTCCGCGAACAATCCGATGGCGGGCTGCTCGACAAGCTGGTCTTCGGTGTAGTCGTGGGGCACGATTTACAACAGCTCCAGTTGCTCCCTTACGGGAGGATGCGGGGTTGGCACCACACCGATAATGATCCAGGGATTCGGGGAAAAGCCGTGAAACTCCTTCATTGTCCCGAGAAAGAAGTGGAGATCCGTTTTCAGGAAAGCGTCCAGATACTTCTGTTTTACCTTCGCCAAAGCCATCGCTTCATCGCCTTGGGCGGCGCGCAGGCAATTGTGAAAAAGTTGCCCGGCCTCCCAGTCGAGCACTTGCAGGTTGCTGCGCCTGCCATCGGCATCTTCAAAGCGATACGAAAAATTGTATGGCAACTTGGGCATCAGGCGAAAAGTTTGACGCCACTCTTCATCAGCAAAAAGTTCTCCCTGTGACGCCATTTCGCGCATGGCGGCCACCTTGGCGTCGTCCCAATTGCGTTCACAGGGCTCCCAGAAAAAATCCACAATCCGCGCAGGCTTGAACATCGCCAGGGAGATCGTGTTGGCTTTTGCTCCGTCGAGCAACGGTTGCAGCCGTTCGTAAACCGCTACCGACTCGAGCGCCTTGGATCGCGCTTTCCATCCATCTTTGGTGTCCAGGTGACCGACAGCCTGGATCGACTTCGCATCTGTCGGGTGATAAGTTTCCGGTCTGGGATCGGAGGTGCTTTTTCTGAGATCCAACTCGATCCAATCGAATTTCCGATATTGCTCCTCTTCGTTCAGGCGTCGGAACGGCACCGGATACAACCGCACCCACGAGCCATCTTCCCGGATTCCCGCCGTGCAGACGGTCTCGCCATGTTTGCGCGACAGCGTCGGGTAGGTTTTTACCGTGATGAGAATCCGCTCCAGGGGCATAGGGGCTTCAGTTTACAAATGAACGGCCTTCCATTTGCCTCGACGGCCGCTCTCCAGTGCCTCCGCCACACAATGCCTGTGGCATTGGTGCGGGTGCAGCTCAAAACATGTCAACGCCACCCGCTCACCAGCCGAAATCCAAGACTGAATTTTTGCCAGCGATTCCGTCTGCGCAGGCAGGCTGTGGAGCTTGTAATCAACAAAAAGAGCGTCGTAATCGGCCTGCGTATTCAGCTCCCGGCGTTCCTCTGATGCGATGCCCAGTTGCGGCAGATGCTCGTAACGAATTCCCACCCCGTCGCAAGCATGGCTCAACGTGCTTTTAGAGAATCCGTATTTGCGACTCAAGGGGTTCCGTCGCACATCACAGAGAAGGGTCACGCCTTCACGAAGAAGCTGGTTGAGATAGGTTTCGAGGCATTTGCCTTCGTATCCAATCGTCAAGAGCCCTGCAGCGGTTTGGGCGGGACGTGCCTGCTCCACGCGTTCACGCTCCGACCTTTTGGACAAAACTTTGTCCGCGATTTCGCTGCGGGTGGCGTAGTAAGGGAACCGGCGATACACCTCCGCAACGAGATCGTTTCCACGCAAAGCTGCATGCGCTCGGCTGAATCGTCCTGCCAGAAGCGGCGTCACGGCCTTCGTTCGGGCCACGCCACGACCCTGATCGGTCAAACGCCACTCCTGCTCGTCATCGGCCAAGATTCCCTCGCCAATCAGCTTCCGCTTGTCGGCATACGACGTGAAGGAAAAGCAACCAAACCGGTAGGGCACAAACTCGTAACTCGGCGGAGTCTCTTCCCGTGTATAAAGGAAGAGCAATTTCTGAAAATCGGTCGGCGCACACTTCCCACCCAAGGCGTCGAGCAGCGTCAGCAAGACACGTTGTCGTTCAAAAAGCATGGGAAAACGTAAAAGAAATCGTTGTCGATGGCAATGCGGGCCTCGATTTCAGAAAATCTCCGTCGGGACGCCTCGCTGCCCGCCTCGCTCGCTCTCCTCCAAAACCAACCGATTGGGGCTTGTATCTACGAGCGCCAAGCTGGTCTTCGGTGTAGTCGTGTGGCATCGGCGGTCAGTTCACTTTTGCAGCCCGATCCGTTTGAGCAAATCGGATACCTGCATGAACGCGTCCGTCTGAACTTGTTCTGGTGTCATCTCACCAAGTGCCGCCGACTCAGCCAGGAATAGCCGCACCGTCTTTGGGCCAAAATCATCGGCATGACGGAATTTGGCGGCGATATGCTCGTATCCTTCTCTGGCCACCTGGTCGCCCAGCAACTTTGCGCACTCGACGGCAAGCGCGGCCGGGCCGCCCACATAATTGCGTGCGGAGAAGTAAATATCGTAGGCATCCTTCTTTTTGTCCCTGCCAACCAGCGCGTAGCCCTTCATCACGAGCAGAGCCGGGATGGTTGCGACCAGCAGCTCGACTTCATTGTTCCGCCCGTCAGGCATCTGGCCTTCAAATTTTCTCGCAGTATTCTGGGTCAGCGCGATTCCGCCTCCATCCGCACCCTGAACCCGCAATCCCCGGACGAGTTTTTCCTCGTTCCGGTCGCCCACCGTGCCTCTGGGCATGAGGAGATCCACCAGCACGCCCACCGCGGCGCCGTCGTCCATCTTCACCCACCGGCGCAGTTGGAACGGTTTCAATCCCTCCGTGCCGCGCTCGTAGTCCTTTTTCTCGAGAGTCTCGACCAACGATGCGTATTCGCCATCGGCCAGCGCGTCAGGATTCAGGTCGAGGTCAATGTCCAGTGTGCCGATGTGTTTCGGGCGGGCCTCGCCAAGCAAAAGCCACGGCACGGCACCTCCCACGATCACGAACTTGTCCCGCCACGCGCCCAATACCTGCCCGAGTTCAATGAGCACCGAATAGGCCGCCCTCGCGTCACGCTCCTGGTAGTCGCGGGCAATGTCAGGGTCGTTCATGGCGTTGCTTCCTTCCACGCAGGCAGCAGCTTATCTTGCAGGAGCCGTTCAGCCCCCTCGTTTCCGCGTTCGCCGGCCACGCTCAAATCCAACCAGGTTTGCACCAGGCCGCTGCACCAGATTCCCGGCGCGGCCTCCACCCGACCGGAGAAGACATCGTCCTCGCGCGGTTCGATGATGACAACATTTTCCCCGCGCGCCACCGGCTGCAGTTCGAGATGCCGCTTCAAAATGTCCGCCCCCACCTTGTCCGCGTAGAAAAATTGCGTCGCCTGCCGCGCATACGGTGCATACCAGCGCGCGGCAGAATACGATGCAAGCACCGCATGCTCGCCTTTTCCAGCCTCGGCCAGCGCGGCCCGCATCGCCTCGTCCAGCGCCTCCCCGTACAATAGCGTGTAGGCGGCCTCGCGGCTTTCCTGACGCATCTCGTATGAATCCTTCCACGCCCGCGCCAGCTCCTCCGGTTTGCTCAACTGCAGCCCCTCATCGCTCGCGGCCGCCCATTCGCGGTCGAGCAAGAGCTTCCGCACGTTGCTCACCTGCCCGAGGCTCACGCCCGCCGCCGCGTTCAGCTCCGTCACCTTCCACGCCCGCATCGGCGGAGTCAGCAAAACCCTCAATACTCGGCCTGCTTTGGCGGTGAAAAGCGACCGCAACTGCCGCTTCACCCGAAACGGATTGTCGGCCGTGCGCAGTTCGATGAACACTTGGTCGAACGACAGCCTCGCGTTCCCGGCCAGGTCGGCGTAGCCGACGCCCGCATCGGTGCAAAGCCTCGCCGACTCTGCCGACAGGAACGGGGAAACCATGACGCCATAAGATTGCTTGCCCGGAGTCCGATCCAGAGTGCGCTGCAACTGGAGCAGCCCGCCTCGCACCTCGCGGGGTTGACCATTCGGCTTTCCTTCCACCAACAGCTTCCACTGCCGCCCGGACGCCTCGACTTCGACCACCCAGTCAGGTCGGCTGCCGGAAACATCGGACTCGCGCTGGAATTTCTTCACTTTCAGAAATGGAACCCGAGCGAATAACCCCCGTAGCAAATCTTCGATTTGCCGGTCGAATTCATCCGGTTTCAGTTTTCCGCTATGTTTCATCTTGAAGTGAAAATATCTGTTTTAATGAAAATTGCAACTGGAAATTTCAGTTTTTAATACAGTTTCATCATTTCGTGAAAAAAGCATTTCTGTGAAAATACACTCTCCGCCGGAATCCCGTGCGAGCAGATCGGCGGTGGTTTCCGGCACGGTCGTCATTGCTTCCAGGGAGCGTTACTCATTTGGGGACGTTTTCCACTCAAATAAAAACATGCTTGAAATGAGTGACTTGCATCGGATGTGTGACGTTCACTTATTTAAGTCATCCCTTGGGAACAGCACGATAGAGGGCTGCTCGACGGGCTGGACTTCTGTAAAGGCGTGAATGCTCATCGACAACTAGGGTTAAATATCCACGCGCGGTTTTGACCCATTGATGAAGTCTTTCAGTTCATTCCTGATCGTGGCATCCCGCGCTTGGATCAAACCCTTCAGCTCCGCGAGTGTTTTGCCATCAGGTGTCGTCATGGTATCGTCCAGCAAAAGGGCCGCTTGCCAGTCTTGGCGCACAAAAATGCCCTCCTTGAACTCATGCACCTCTTGGAGAAAATCCCACATAGAATTATCGCTCTTGGAGATATTGAATGACTTGTCTAGCAACGAACAATTACCCAGCAGATTCACGAACCCCTGAGCATCCCCCCGGCTATCGTATCCATCCGGACCTACCAACAGTTTTTCGTCATCAGTGCCAGTAAACGTCTTTAGCTTTTCCTCAGTTTCCAGATTCACTCTGCGTTGCCACCAAGCGTTTGCAATCGTGTGGTCAACCTCCAATTTGCTCGTTCGCTTCCTACCAGTTCGCATCGGTAGAGATGAGCATTTCCATCTCGTCGAGTCCAACCTGTGCCATGCCCAAAGCAGATTGTGATAGGCGTGAACACGCCGCCGGTCTTTCACGACAAGATTCTCAATATGCTGGATCGCTTTTGGAACAACGCGATCCATCAATTTGGCAATGCTTTGATCGACGGCTTCGAGAAACTTTGAGACCAGGCAAGTAGCAAATGACTTGTGAATAGCGTTTAAGTCTGTCGCAAAGTTTTGGAAATTCAGGACTGAGGCATCGCCCCAAACACCGGCCCATTCTGAACCAAAAGTCCAGCGATCCACAAACTGCGCAGCTCTTCTCCGCAGATGTTTCTCCAAATCGTCCCTCTCCACAACGGATAGCCCCGTCAGGGCATCAAACTTGTCGAAAACTATCCGATGCCAGGTGAGAACGACGATTACCGCGTTAAACGATTTGTCAGGCAGCTCTCTGAGCCTAATCAGGTCAGCCCCTAGCTCTAAGTTCGGTTTGAGCCGATTCCACTGCTGTGCAGTGCTCGTTGCGAGCGACCTGACAATATCTCCCTTCAGTAGGTCCCTGGAATCCAACAGATTTCCCTCGCGATGCTCGACCGCCCAGACGAACGATATGAGGCGAACTATTTCATCCGTTTCCAACTGGAATCCCCGGTCAGCGAGGGCGTCGTGAAGGTCTGCAAGGCACTGGCCAGCCGTCTGTCCCTCAGTTTCAGTGCGTATCCAACCTACCTTCAACCATGCAAGCGTGATTTCCTCGCGAGTCAACGTCCGTCCGGCTGTGTTAAGCCGCGTGAATATATTCACGATGGCGTCACTGTAATCGTCCTTTGTCCATTGTGGGGTGAGTTGAAACGATTCGATTTGAAGCGCATGGACGAAGCTGTTGTTTTTGATGTTCTCGATGACCCTCATGAACTGAGCAAACAGACGGAGTAGCATGGCCTGTGTCGCTTCAGTAACACCGTGCGCTTGAAACATTGGCTTCAGTAGCTCTTCATATTCGCTTTCAGAAAGGTCTTTCTGGGCAAGATCCCAAACCCGAGAAAGGCGAATGAACCGGCCCTGGTTTTCCCACGCGTTTAACAGCGGATATCGATAGTTGGATGGGCGTTGGTCAGGCGAGTGGCCCGTAACTTTATCAAGAACGACCCACTCCAAAATCTTGCCAGCCTCGATTTTGCGGACTTTGCCAGCTTTTGATGTTGCTTCGGCATCGAACTTTTCCAAGTCGATGCATAGCGCTGCCCTCGACCAGTGGTTGCTCGGACGAACGCGGCGGTCCTGTAAGTCCCATGCCCAGTCAGAATCATTCAGTTGAAACCCCCATTGGTCGCCGCCAAGAGCTAGAATTAAACTCTGAATCCGCTGCTGGCCATCCAACACCATGTGATAAGTCGCCGGCTGCCCCAAAGACGAAGCGGAACTTCCATCGTCCTCGGAGGTGCGGTCAACCACCTGCCAAAATGGACGGTGTGGAATACCCTCGTTGTCAGCGAAACAATCGGGTTTCACTTCCCAGATGAGAAGAGATCCGAATGGCCAGCCCCGGAAGAGCGAATCTATCAGGAGGGTTACCTGTCTCGGTGTCCAGACGTAGGGGCGTTGAAGATCCGGCACAACATACGTAGCATTCACCGTCGCCAACTTGATAATCTCTGACAGTGCCTCTCGTCTCGAATCGTATTTAATGCTCATGTTGTGATTGTTTTAGTGCTACGAAACCAATGGTTGTTCGCTAGTCGGAGGCGTTGCTGGCGTCAGGGCAGGTTGAACTGGCTGGCTTCCTGTCCAGCGGTTGCCGAAATCGGAAACCTTCAAGATAATTGGTCGCGCAGATGAGGACGCTTTCCCTACAAGGATTGCCGTTCTGTCGGGGAGCGTCGAAATTGCCTGCGAGTATTCCTCACCCATGTAGTTCCGCAGAAAATCCAATCCCGTCTGGTCGAAAGACCGCAGGGCGAAGATGGTATTGCACTGGTTTAGAACCGTCTTGGTGACGTTCGCCGTGCGTTGCGTAATAAGAAGCGTTCCGAGGCCGAACTTTCGACCTTGTAAAATCACGCGGGCCGCCCGGTTAACCTGTTGGGTGTCAGCTTGCTGCGCCACCTGATTCCATTCGGGGATGAGCGAGTGCGCTTCTTCCAGAACAATGCAAAGTCTGCCCGGCACGTCCACGCCGGCCCGGAGTTGAGTGCTGTCCCGTAACCACTCGAAGCACCTTTGCGCGAAGTCGGCGGTCGTCGCAGGGAAGCCTCCCGCTGTGTTTGCGAACTGGTGAATCGCCAAGTTGGAATTGCCAGCGAGCCACGCGGCAACGCCATCAGCCCCGGTCAGGGGCGTAGGATTTCGGTGTTGTAGGAATTGCCAATGCTGCCGGGTGAGGTCAAGGATGAGCACCTTGATTCCCGCGTCGAGATACGCCTCGATGAGATGAAACGCCAGATATGACTTTCCGCTTCCAGTGACGCCGATGAGTGCCGTGTTATGGGTGATCGTGTCCGAGACGTGGACGTGGACAGGAAAAGTGGAGTTGGGAACATGGCCAACGAGGCATCTTCCCGTCGGCGGTGTGTTGGAGATGCCCTCCCCACTGCTTACGGCTACCAACTCCCCAGCCGGTGCGACCCAATCAATCGGAGCGAACGTCGCTCTCTCGGCTTCCCAACAACCCAACTGACCCGCACCGACACGCACGCTCTGAGACGCATTACCCTCTTCCAAAGCTGCTTGGTCAATGGTCGCAGAAACAATCTGATAGTAGGTGTCTGCCGAACCGGCCTTCACTTTCACGACTTCTCCCGCGTGCAGCGAGGTGCGTGGGTCAACTTCAAATACCAGCCGGCCAATCGAAGAACCAGATGAAACCACTCCCACCGGTCGCGTGGCTGAAACCGGCAAATCTGGGAGCGTAATTTCAATTCGCCCACCAGTACTTACCTCGCTCCACTTCGCGCCAAACGATGTGAGTGCAATCCGACCCTGACGTAAGCCTCGCACAACGTAGTCCTCGAAAAGCGTGCCCTCGGCGACCTGCTCTCCACCATTCAGCGTTAACAGCACTTTCTTACCGACAATTCCATCCGGCAAGCGGGGACTAAGTTTCACAACCGCCAGGCGAGGACTTTGAATCCCCGTGATGACGCCAGCCGAGAGCGTTTCTTCGATTGGCTTGGCAAAAAGTCCAGACACCGTCTGCGCGATGCCAGGGATGTTCAGGATCATGAATGCCGCCCAAAAGAGGAGAAGCGCATTGATCGTCACGCCGTCCTTGGGATATGTGAATTGGAGGAAGACACCCCACAAGAAGAACGCGGAGAAGATTGACTCAGGCCTCCCGATGGCCCGATTCACTCGCGAGAAGAACTGAACAGTTTTCGACTCAAGGAACAACTCTCGCGACCGCAGCGCCATGAGCACGAAACTTGCGATGATGAGATAGACGGCCCAAGCACAGAAAATCCACCAAATGCCAGTCCGCTGGTTTTCGAGTATGATGAAAAGCGAAACCAGAGCCGTGGCACCGTTGACGAACACATTGGCGTCTTTTGAGAAATGCGGCTGGTCAACCAGCGACAGCATGATCAAGAGCAATGCGCCTGAAATGAACCAGAACTGGCCGGTCGCGAACTCGAAGTTGTGCATCGAGAACCAGCCGACCGTCAGGATGCCGGCCAGCGAGACGAACATCATGGTCAGCCGGTAGCTTAGTTTCATGGCTCAGTTTTCCGTGCGGTTGACTCGCCCCGACGGCAAGTGGCGTGATTGGCGGGTATGGAAATTCATGGCAATGCCTTCACGATGGGCCGCAGAACCTTATCCATTTTGACCAAGCGCTGCGTCAACCAGTCAAGATATTCACCCCATCGGCCTTCATCCTCAATAGATGCATTAGGATACCAAGTTGCAATTCGGCAAGCCAGGGCATCGGGAAGGGCCTGCCAGTCCAATTCAAACCCCAGTTGTCCTTCGATTTCTTTCTTCTGGGTAGAGAGGTTGGCGAAGTGTTTTTTGGCGTCCGCACCGGGAATCCACAGTTCAACACCCAAACGCTCATCACGGGTGTTGGCCGTAATATTCAGGCCGAACCCGGCACGCCCGATTGAATTGTTCAGCCAGTGCCGGGGACGGGGCTGCTGTGGACGTATCTGCGGTGCGCTAGCTGCCAATTTCTCGATCAAGGCCATCCAGAACTTTAACTGTAATTGTCTGGTGGGCGTCATGTTTGCTGCTGCACGTGCCTGGTCGCGGCCTGCTTTCACCCAATCGTTCGGTTTCACCACCACTTCAAATTTCGGAGCAAGCGGCGAGTCGCCAATCCGCCATAGCTCAACCTCGACCGCGAAGAAACTCAGATTGTCGGTCGTGTTTTCGTTCAAGAATTCAAGGGCGGCGGCGTGTTCGGGTCGAAACGACTCAGCCACCCAAATCACCTTCTTGGCTCCTACCCCGGCTGCGTAGGCGATAATTTGGCCAAGGTGCGAGTGGTTGGTTTTTTCAATCTGATTCTCGATGATAACCTGCTCGTCGCCATCCGTGCATAGAATGTCCAACTTGAAGTCGCCAACCCAGTGCTCGGATGCTACCAGCACCAGCTCGCTCAGGCCCAGAGCGTCGGCCAGATCGTTCAAATTGTCGGCGTCGGCCAGCCAGGGAGTAAAATCGTTGGCTTCGTGTTTCCATGCGTCGCGTAGCGGCACGCGTTCCAGTTTGCTCAGGTTTTTGTTCGTGTTCATGCGATGGCTTCTTCGGGTCTCAATTCTTGATTTCTTACTGGCGTCCAACCGGCGAGCACAGGAGCGATTTCCAATTTTGTGCGCAGGGGGAACATTTCATCCGCAAAAACATTGACCTTGATATACTGCCTCGAAATCACAGGCTGCTTGTCCTCGCGCTCAATTCGGACGTGCGTGTGGATTTTACGCCGGAGAATAACATCCGACCCGGGAAAGACCGGGGATCCGCGAAGGCCTTGCGTCAACCTCAACTGAAAATAGTCTCCATCATCGTCTCGTCCCATTGTGACAGGAGGCTCAATCTGGATGAGACCATTCAAAATAATAGGAACTTCCAACTCCACCATGACATGACGTGCCAAAACACGACCCACATTTTCCAGTTTTACTAGGATGACACCCTCCGGCTTTAGACGATGCGTCGCGCAATTGATGTAAATCGAAGCCTCGACTTTCGGATGTGTCATGCGATTCATGACATCCCGGACTTCGTAATCTTCCATTTGAGCCGTAGTGAAATTGTTTCGCTTGTGGTAACGATGGTCGCGTGCCATGTGCGCTGTGTGTGACTGAGGCACCTCGACGACATAGGAAACCGTGTTGTCTGTTTCAGAAATCGTGACGGGGTGAATTACCACGCCTTCAATTCGGGGTTGGATTGTCTGAATGACTTGGTCTAGCCACTCTTTCGAGATTTCGCTCCTCTGAATTGGGTCGAGTCGTTCAGGAAGGTGTTTCTGTGGTTCATCAGCAAACTCGGCGATGCCGTAGATCAACACGCCGCCCGATGAGTTTGCGAAGGAGGATAGGTCCTTTGTGATCTCTATCTTCTTCCGTTCGTCGTTCTTGGAAAGTGCGCCCGAGCGTTTGTAGTCGAGCGAGAGGTTTTCCTCCACGCCATCCAATATCATTTGGTCAAGGCGATGTTTGTTCCACACGCTCATGCGGCCTCCCTTTTGAGTTCCACCTGCCCCGACAGCAGCCGCGGCAGGAGCAGGTCGCGCGTCCGGCGCAGGTTTTGGATTTGGAAAATGAGAGCCTGTTGTTGAGCGATGATGTCAGCGAAGAGCGCGGAGAACTTCTCGGCCACGTTGCCTTTCGAAATCACGATGGGATATTTATTGAGAACACTCCAATTTGCACGAGGCATCTTTGAACCGTTGGATGTGGCGGATGCATGAGCGACGAACTCATCGCTAGAAACGCACGCGACGACGATGGCGGAATACTCTGGGCAGCGGGCGCGGATGACGATGGTATCTGCGGAACACAGCCCATCAAACGGCGCGACGCTGACTTTGTGGAAGTAGGGCCGAATCTTGCCGAACAAGACTTCGCCTTTCTTGAATTCCAGTTTGTTCGAGCCGAGTTCGGTCGCTGTTTCCCAAGCGTCAAGCGCGAGCGAGCGGCGCGGAATGTGTTCGAGTCCGACGTATGGTTTCGGCTCATCAAGTTCGCCCTTCGGCACGTTGCGGCGCATTTCCACTGCGATTTCGCCGAGTGGCTTCACCTCCCAGCCTTGAGGGATGTCGCCGAGGAGGGATGCCACGCGTGGGAGCTTTTCGTGGCCAGGGAAGCGGAAGTGGACGAACCACTCGCGGTAGAGGGCGCGGGCCATCGCCTCCAAAAGCCGAATGCGCCGTTGGCTGTTCTCCATCAGTTCGTCGTAGGCCGACAGGATGCCCGCGATCCGCCGTTGCACCGGCAGCGAAAATTTCCTGACTGGTACGGGATAAACGAAGTTGCGATTAAGGGATTGCTGCGCACTGCCCGAATTGAGCGAAGAGAAATCAAGGCTCTCCAAAAGATAGCGGATGAACACCGGTTCGTTGCCTTTGAAGTCGGTGACGAAAATCGTGGTGTTGTGTGGCCAGAAATCCTCGCGGATGAAAGTGACCTTCCCGAATGATGCGCCGCTGCGGCCCAGCGTGACCCCCGGTCCTTTTGCTTTCGCTGTGTCGTGGTAGCCGTGAACGCCAGCCGAGCCGACAATGGGAACGGAACCGGGACGACGTTGCGTTTCAGTGAGGTCGTAACCACGCTGAAGATTGATGAGTTGGCCGAGCGTCGTCATGTCGGACATCATACTATTTATGCAGTAGAAATCACCCGCTTGAAGACGAATGGTTGTGCTTTGAAAGCGTCGATATCCTGCCAAGAAAACGACTCGATACGGGCCGGGGCAGGCACTCGGTATGGATTCATTAACGTTACGCCGTGTTTATCGGCACTCACAAGCCGAAGCGCATGATTCAACTCAATGAGTCTTTTTTTCGCAGGGGGTTCCCAGAACTTTGAGGTCGCCAGAATCGCTCCCACGACATCAACGTCCTGCACCAGCGTAATTGATTCTGCAAAGGTTGACGGCATGACTACGCAAACATCGAATCCCACGCTCTTGAATACCTTTCCAAATTCTCCGCCGTTGAGGATTCCAGGCTGCGTTTCCCATTGGGGAAAATCGTGTGCTAGCTCGACCAACATTTGGCTCTGGGTCTTGGTAACACCATTATCCGCAAGAATGGACTCAATGCAGGCCAAGCCGCACGACCAGAGGGTTTGGGCTGAAACAAGTGAGGCCATCGTCACGCCTCCAGAATCTCCGCCACGTTGCCCGCGATGGTTTGTTCGAGGTCGCGGGCCTGGGCGTTGAGGGATTCGAGTTCCTCGTTCATGGTTTCGAGTTGTTCCTTGAAATCCTCGTCGCTCACGGCATCGCCGGCGGCCACCCCCACGTAGCGGCCGGGGTTGAGCGACCAGCCTTGTGCTTCAATCTCCTTGGTCGTGGCGGCGCGGCACAGGCCGGGGACATCGGCGTATTTCGGTTTCTTGCCAAAAATCTCGACCAGCTTGGCCTGGGCGCCGTCGCCGCCGAGCGTGAAGTCGGGTTCCTCGCCGCGATAGAGGCGGACGATGTTGGACATGAAGCCAATCTGTGCGGGCGTCCATTCCCGGTGCGCCCGATCCACTTGCCGGTAAATGTGGCGGGCGTCGATAAAGAGGACAGTGTCGGCGCGGTTACGTTTCTCTGCTTTTCCTGCCCGGACCTTGCCCTTGTCGAAAAACCAGAGCGTGCAGGGCAAAGTCACAGTGTAAAACATGTTCGGGCCGACGGCGACCATGATGTCCACGGCGCGGGCTTCGATGAGCTGGCGGCGGATTTCCTGCTCGGATGACCGGGCATCGGAGGCCGAATTCGCCATGACGAACCCGGCGCGGCCGTTCGGGGCCAGGGAGGAGTAGAAAAGTTGAATCCAGAGGTAATTGGCGTTGTCCGTGCGCGGGAGGCCGAACGGAAACCGGCGGCCGGGGCCGACATCGGAGGCGAGGCGTTCCTTGTCCACCGAACTGACGTTGAACGGCGGATTGTCGAGCAGGTAATCAAACCGGCCGACCGCATTGTGCAGGTCTTCGTAGTAGGCGTTGCCCTGCTTGATTTCACCTTCGAGTCCATGGACGGCGAGGTTCATCCGCGCCAGCCGCACGGTGGCGTCCACCCGTTCCTGCCCGTGAACCGAAAGCTCGCTGGCCGGGTTTTTCCGGTGGGCAGAGACGAAGCGGGCACTTTGGACGAACATGCCGCCGGAGCCGCAGGCCAGGTCGAGGATGCGGCCGTGGAATGGGGACAGGGTTTCCACCAGCAGGCTGACAATGCTGGGAGGCGTGTAAAATTCGCCTCCCTTCTGCCCCTCGCTCATGGCGAACGTCCCGAGGAAGAACTCGTAGATTTTCCCGAAGGCATCGCCTTCCAGCGTAGCCGGGATGGTGGAAATCGTCTTGATCAGCTCGGCGAGCAGGCGCGAATCGAAAATCTGATAGCCCTTCGGCAGAACCCCCGCCATGTGCGGATTGTCCCGCTCGATGGCCCGCATGGCATCATTGACGCTCTGGCCGATGTTCGTCCCCTCGGGGAGATTCAACAAGTGGTCGAACCGGGACGCTGCCGGGAGGTAGAGGATGCCGTCGGCCTGGTAC
>Ga0194058_10000537_pt1 | contig 18435 bp, 16 predicted proteins | sample SepL4417m_MetaG_FD_155490 | JGI IMG/M metagenome (GOLD analysis project Ga0194058, IMG submission 155490) | Anoxic zone freshwater microbial communities from boreal shield lake in IISD Experimental Lakes Area, Ontario, Canada - Sep2016-L442-17m | ecosystem: Environmental > Aquatic > Freshwater... | reverse complement strand
AAGATTACCTGATAACTATATTATACCATTGATTTATAACGATTATTAAATAATATAAGGTGTTAGCTTGCAGGATTTAGGTAATAAGCAAATGACAGACTGGGAAAGTCCGACAAAACAAGATTTTCACCGTTTGATCAAACTTGATGGCTTTTTGGAAGATAAATTTTTACCTTTAATACAACAGGATGTACTAAGAAAAGCATTTATTTCTTTAACTGAGTTGCTTCAATATGAAAATACACATAATTCTAAAGGTCTTCCTCTACATGCTTTTCCTGTATTGAATCGTCCCTTGGTTCAGGTCTTAATACGATGGATCCGCTGTATTCAACTGAAAAAGCCTAATGATTTGAAAGCCCTATTAAATCAAAGCCGAGAAGACGCTCTTCGCTTTATCATGTATTGGCAGCTATGTGTCGTTGACCCAAGAAAAGCCAGTTTAATAGCATTCCAACAATTGGAAGAAGGTATCACCAATTTTCCTGGACTGGAGATTTATAAAGCTTTACTTGCGAGTAAGGCGGCGATTCCAATTATTGCGCCAGAGAAAATTTTAAAAATTAAGGAAGATGTTGTTTACACATCTGGTTCAAATAAACTAAGAGGCTGGAAACGTTTTTTTATAAAACAAGATGCCAATGATGAAGAGAAACAAGTAATACAACTATATCAACGATGGTGGGGAAATGGTAATCGACATATTCACCCTTTATTACTTTGGCTGCAAAGAGAAGCCGTCGCCGAGTTTGAAGGAAGCCCGGTAGCGGGGCGTGAGGAAGATACTCCTTACGATTACGATCATATTTGTCCGAGTAATCACTGGGGAGATTGGACAGGGGCAGGCGGAAATACAGACAGTCTTCTACAATTTGTAGAGAAAAATGATGATGGCAAGGGGCATGTGTATGTAGGCAACAGTATCGGTAATCTTCGCGTTTGGGATAGCAGTAAAAATCGTAGTGATGGTAAGGTTGCCCTATGTGAAAAACTTAAACTTGATGATCAAAGCGAAGGCCGCAATGAATTACTCAAACAAAGTGCTATAGATCCATTACAAATTGAAGGATGGAGAGCCTGTTCATCAGGAGAACGCAGTTGGAACAAAGTTCGAGCACTGGCATTTCAAAAGGTTGTTGAGCAGCGGGCATTTTCACTTTACGAACGTTATTACAATGAACTTCGATTTTCAGAATGGCATGAAAACGAACGCGGGGCGCTCCAAACGTTTAATTATTTACAGTTATTCAAATAGTTAGCGTTAGGTAGGTATCGCTGTTTAGTTTAGGCTGGGTAAAAACGTGAGTAACGGCGTTACAAACACCGTCACCCCGAAGACGCACGAATGGCATTGAAGAAATCAAATATGAAAGAATTCCGGCACACAGCAATTAACAGGCAAAGCCGAAATTGTCGTTAATCGGACTGGGTATTATCTCTTATCCAATTGGCAAACTCTTTTTCAGAAAGACTGCCTTCTGCAAGCTTTAACAGGGTTACGACGCATGATTGATCATCTGCGATCAATTCCTGTCTGTTTAAAGCAAGGAAAAGTTCAGTTACAGTGAATGCCGTCCGCTTGTTGCCATCCATAAAAGGATGATTGCGGGCAATACCAAAACCATAGGCTGCGGCGAGTGCAGCAAGGTCTACCTCTTCGTATAAGGCTAGATTTCGCGGACGATGCAGCGCGGATTCCAACAATCCACGATCACGGATACCTATTGCTCCGCCATGTTCTGCAAGATGTTCCTCATGCAATGCAAAAACGACAGACTCATCAATCCAGACAATCGGCATTATTTCGCCAATTCATGTAAAACATTACGACGTTTTTTCATGATTTGCCGTGCCTCAGTCATTTGTTTTTCAAATGAGGGGTCATAAGGCGTAAGCCGAAAACCATCGGGTGATTCTGTCAGATACATCTTATCGCCTTTTACCAGATGTAGCTTATCCAATGCCTCTTTAGGGAGCACAACACCTATGGAATTGCCGACGGCTGTAAGTTTTAGGGTAAGCATGATTTCACCTATTGTTATTACTAATGTAATTACAATAGGTGAAAAATGGGTATATGTCCACAAATATTGATTTATGGCACAACACCCGATCCCGGCACTCAAATTTAAACCGAACGCTGGGCGCGGTTTTGCTTATATCCAAGATGCGCTTGTATAATAAACGCGCTAAAATGTAACTCATTTATTTGGAGAATTAATTATGTCTGCAAACGCTGTAGTACGTGCCAGGGTTGACGAGCGGATCAAAGAGGAAGCCACCGTTGTGCTGGCAGCGATGGGGCTGACCGTATCTGATGCGGTTCGGCTTTTACTGACCAAAGTTGCGCATGAACACGCACTTCCTTTCGATCCGCTGATTCCCAATGCCACAACTATTGCCGCAATGAAGGAGGCTCGCGCTGGAAACCTGCCTCGTGCCAACAGTATTGCAGAGCTGATGGCAGATTTGAATGCGGACGATTGAATGGACAAGCCAATTTAAACGCGACTATAAGCGTGAGGGCAAAGGCCAATACAGTATAACTCTTGATGTCGATATTTCCCCCATCGTGGATGCACTGGCGAAAGATCAACCACTTGACCCTCGTTACCGCGACCATGCTCTGACTGGTGAGTGGAAGGATTATCGTGACTGCCATATCAAACCAGATAGGGTGTTGATTTACAGAAAGCCGGATGACGCGGTATTGCAGCTTGTACGTCTCGGCTCGCATAGCGAACTTGGCCTGTAACCGTCTTGTTTACGAACGAACGCGGGGTTTGTAACTAACGGGGTTGCAAGCCCATACGCATCAAGCTAAGGCATTTTTCTCGTGTCTACGCGGTTGGTACGTGAACAGTGATGCTGTAGGAGCGGGCCGCGCCCGCGAAATTTCGGCAGTAATGCCTAAGTTGTAGCGTATTCATCGCGGGCGCGGCCCGCTCCTACATTCCTTAGCTTGATGCGTATGGGTTGCAAACCCCGTCACGCCAAAGAACATTAAAAATAAAATCCGTTGAAATCCGTATCATCTGTGTAATCCGTGTTCTATGATCGAAGCCACCTAAAGCTGGCATTAAACCACGAAGTTTACGAAGAATCCAAGCCAAAAACTTCGTGTCTTCGTGGTGTAATTAAGTTATCAAGATTAAACCGTCGGGCTTTTTGCTAAAGGAGTCAAAATGGTATTTTGTGGCGGTTTACTGTTATCCGTTTCCGGGTAATCCAATGTGTAATGCAGGCCACGGCTTTCTTTGCGTTGTTGTGCGCAGCGAATAATTAATTCAGCGACGATGACCAGATTACGCAGTTCCAATAAATCACTGGTGACGCGGAAATTACCGTAATATTCGGCGATTTCTTTTTTAAGTAATTCCACGCGACTCATTGCCCGACTCAGGCGTTTATCGGTTCTGACGATGCCTACGTAATCCCACATAAAATGCCGTAATTCGTCCCAGTTGTGTGATACCACGACTTCTTCATCGGAGTCGCTGACTTTTGATTCGTCCCAATCCGGTATTTTTGGCGTCGGTGGAATGTTGGGGAGTTTTAGTAAAATATCTTCGCTGGCGCGTTCGGCAAAAACCAGGCATTCCAGCAAGGAGTTGCTGGCCATACGATTAGCGCCGTGCAGGCCAGTGCTGGCCACTTCACCAACGGCATAAAGGTTTTTGATGTCGGTACGGGCATAGCTGTCGGTTAACACGCCACCACACGTATAATGCGCCGCCGGTACAACGGGGATGGGCTGTTTGGTGATGTCGATATCAAAGTCGAGACATTGTTGGTAAATCGTAGGGAAATGCTCGCGTATAAAGTCTTCTGATTTATGACTGATATCAAGATAAACGCAGTCTATACCGCGTTTTTTCATTTCGTGATCGATGGCTCGGGCGACAATATCCCGTGGTGCCAATTCGCCTCGCGGGTCAAAATTTTGCATAAAAGAGGAGCCATCGGCCAAAACCAGTTTGCCGCCTTCGCCGCGTAATGCTTCGCTGATAAGAAACGAGCGGGCTTCTGGGTGATAAAGGCAGGTGGGATGGAACTGCATAAACTCCATGTTACTGACGCGGCAACCCGCACGCCATGCCAAGGCAATACCGTCACCGGTCGAGCTATGCGGATTGGTACTGTAAATGTAAGTCATGTTGGCCCCACCGGTCGCCAGCACCACCACACGTGCTGTCATGGTTTTAACTCGGCTTTTTTGGGTATCCAGAACATAAGCCCCCACTACTTGCTTGACGGCCTTATCACCAGCCGGGGTTGCTGCGGTAATTAACTCGACAACACTATGATGTTCAAATAATTCGATGTCGGGATGTTCTTGCGCACGCTCAATAAGCGAGAGCGATACGGCCTTGCCGGTTGCATCCGCAGAATGCACAACCCGCCGATGCGAGTGGCCGCCTTCGCGGTTTAAATGCAGTTGTGTTTCGCCTGATTGGCTTTCCTCTTCCGTAAAAACAACGCCTTGTTCGCGCAGCCAATCGATGGAGCTTTTTCCGTGCGTGACGGTAAGCCTTACAATATCCGGGTTACACAGGCCGGCACCGGCATCCAGGGTGTCTTCAATATGCGATTCTATGGAGTCTTCAGCATCAAAAACAGCCGATATGCCACCTTGCGCATAATAGGTGCTGCTGGAGGTTAGCGCAAATTTTGATAATACGGCAACGCGGATTGAGTGGTCAGCCAGTTTAAGCGCTAAAGCAAGTCCAGCGCCGCCACTGCCAATAATAAGAACGTCATGATTTTTTGAGTCTGGCATAGTGATTAGTTTATTAACACCCACAGGGCAAAGTGTAAAAAAGTTTCATTAACTATAATGAAGGTTGTGGCTTAGTTATCGTTGTTTATGGATAATAACGCTTTTTAGAGTGATAACACAATTTTTGTACACAATAGAACTTTATGCGATTGAATTTGTCCATTCTTGACGTTAAAGAGCCGTAGTGAGAAGTCATACCAAGTACAGTGAACAACTGGACGAAGATCTTGTATTGCGGGTGCAGCAAGGTGATAAATCTGCTTATGATTTTTTGGTGATTAAATACCAGCATAAAATTATTCAACTGGTGAATCGCTATGTCAAAGATCCCAGCGAAGCTCAGGATGTGGCGCAGGAATCTTTTATAAAAGCGTATCGGGCGTTGGGCAGTTTTAGAGGCGATTCGGCTTTTTATACATGGCTGTACCGTATTGCCATCAATACGGCAAAAAACTATCTGGTATCACGCTCAAGAAGAAGTGCCAGTTATCAGATTGATATCCAGGATGCAGAAGTCTTTGAAAATGCACCGCAGTTACAAGGGTTGGAAACCCCCGAGCGGCAGTTATTAAATCAGGAAATAGTTGACACTATTAAGCTGGCCATTGAAATGCTTCCCGAAGAAATGCGCACCGCCATTATGTTGCGTGAATTTGATGGCATGAGTTACGAAGAAATTGCCCACGCTATGGATTGTCCTGTTGGTACGGTACGGTCACGCATTTTTAGAGCGCGTGAAGCGATCGATAATAAATTAAACCCTTTGCTGGAACACGGTGGTTCTTAATGTCTGAAGATTTAAATCAAAAAATATCTCAATTTCTTGATAATGAAATCGACCCTGTTGACGCTTTGTCTTTACTGAAAAAAATGCGCTCACAGCCTGAATTACAAGACAAGTTGAAGCGTTATGAAATGATCAGCCATGCCATGAAAGCAGATGCTTTTTTATTAACAAAAACTGATTTTTCAACAAAAATACAGCAACAAATCCAGCAAGAGCCGGTTTATTTGTTGCCTCAACAACGTAAACGCTTCAAACCAAGTCATAAGCAAGTTGCGCTGGCCGCATCATTTGTTATTGTTGCAGTCATTGTTGGGCGTAGTATGAACGATCCGGATCAGCCGTTTAAAGCGGCATCGGCACTTCAGGTAGCGCAACAACCGCTCCCCGAAAAATTAGTCAATTCCGTTGAACTACCGCAAAATCAACTGAAAAAACGTATTAATGATTATCTTCAGGCGCATAACAGTAGTGTTTACACCAATGGCGAAGCTGATTTTCAGCCTTTCGCCAGAGTCGCGACCTATAGTCAAAAATGATGGGCGTTAACTGCTTTTTTGTGGTGGCATTCTTGTGGACAGGCAGTGTCTCTGCAAGCGAGTCCGTGTTAACTGCCAAGCAGTTATTGGCGAAAATGAACCACGCCATGGAAGTTTTGAACTATCAGGGAACAGTCGCATTTCTTAAAAATGGCAAGCTGGAACCCATGAAATATGTTCACGCGGCTGAAAAGGGTGTTCAGCAGGAACAGCTGTTGTCGTTAAATTCGCCCTTGCGTGAAATTATTAGGGACGCAGATCAGGTTCGTTGCCTGTTTAAGGAAACGCAACAAACGCTTGTTGATCATCGGCCTTTTGAACATTCCTTTCTGGTTGATATACCTAAAAACCTGGACGATATGGGCGGCATTTATCAGTTTGAGATAGTGGGTGAAGAAAATATTGCCCTGCGGCCAAGTTATATTGTTGCTATTCAACCTAAGGATAATGCCCGCTATCCCCGGAAAATATGGATAGAAAAAAAACAGTTTTTGCCTCTTAAAGTGGTGGTTTATGATAAGGTAGGTGTGCTTCTGGAGCAGGTTGTTTTTACGGATATAGAAGTTAAAAAGTCGCTGCCTTTTGTCGCTGTTAAATTTCTGGATGCCGTTTACCCAGTTCAAGCTATTCAGCAGATACAAAAGCAATCCTCAGATCAAGCGGCCTTTGTGGTAACCCAATTGCCAACCGGTTTTCGGGAAGTATTTTTTGCCCGTAAACCGATCCATAACGCAGAGCAGCCTGTTGATCATTTATTACTGAGCGATGGCTTTACGTCGGTGTCAATTTATATGGAAAATAAAATGGCCGCCCTACAGTCGGGGCTTCAGTCAGTCGGTGCCGTTAATTCTTATAGTCGAACCATTAGCAATTTTCAACTGACCGTAATGGGTGAGGTGCCGGCTGAAACGGTTCAGTTTATTGCCGAAGGTATCCAGCTTAGGGAGTAGAGGGATTGAGTCATCATGCTTATGTCGGCTACAATCAATCGCGCTGACAATCAAGCATAACGAAAGTAAGCACTATCCACCTAAGTTGGCAACGATCTATTCGTTGACTTGCTGTGTGGCTGATATAGTTCAAAAGATTCATTGTTTTACGTAATAAACTTTTTTATCAATGTTGGAAAATGGAGATTTTATGTTTAAAAAGCTGGGTTGGTGTGTATTTCTTGTTTTTCTTTTTAATCAAAATGTATTAGCGCAATTACCTGACTTTACGGAGATGGTAAAAGCAAATGGTGTAGCGGTCGTTAATATCAGTACTACCCAAAAAGCCCCGCCCGAGGCGGTTGCTCAAAAAGAGCAACCCATGCCTGAAGGGATGCCGCCTGAAATGGAAGAATTATTTAAGCATTTCTTTAATAATCCTGATGGGGGCGGTAATGGCGGTGGCGGTGGAGACACCCAGTCACTGGGATCCGGCTTTATTATTTCAAAAGATGGTTATTTATTAACTAATCATCATGTTGTGAAAGATGCGGATGAAATCATTGTTAAATTCTCTGACAGACGCGAATTGATAGCCAAACTCATTGGCTCTGATGCCCGCACTGATGTGGCCGTGTTAAAAGTTGAAGCGACAGATTTACCCGCAGTAACCATTGGTGACCCCAATAAACTTCAGGTCGGCGAGTGGGTTTTGGCGATTGGTTCACCGTTTGGTTTTGAACAGTCAGTCACCGCCGGAATTGTGAGTGCCAAAGGCCGCAGTTTACCCGGCGGTAATTACGTGCCCTTTATACAAACCGATGTGGCGATTAATCCCGGTAATTCAGGTGGCCCCTTGTTTAATATGGATGGACAGGTTGTTGGTATCAATTCCCAGATTTATAGCCGTACCGGCGGCTTTATGGGGCTTTCATTCTCTATCCCCATGGATGTGGTGATGAATGTTGTCGATCAAATTAAAACCAGTGGTAAAGCGGCGCATGGCTGGTTGGGTGTTCAGATTCAGGATGTAACGCGCGAACTGGCCGAATCATTTGGTATGAAGAAACCACAGGGTGCCTTGGTATCTAAAGTGATTCCTGGTAGTCCGGCAGAAAAAGCAGAGCTACAGATTGGTGATATTATTATTGAGTTTAATGGTCAATTGATTGAAAAATCAGGTGATTTACCACCTATGGTCGGTATGACGCCCATTAATAATAAAGCAACTCTAAAAATCCTCAGACAAGGTGATGAAAAAACCATCAACTTTAGCATAGGACTCTTACCCGAACAGGTTGATAAAATAGCGGATACCAAAACCGAGAAAGCCAAACCCACCAACCGGTTGGGGGTTAGCGTTACCGATTTAACCGCTGAGGAAAGAGATGTTTTGCAGGTTGTTAAAGGCGGCGTATTAGTTCAAAACGTTGTCAAAGGTGCTGCTAAAAGTGCAGGCATTCAACCGGGCGATGTTATTTTACGCATTGGTAATGACGTTATTACGGATGCTGCCGCTTTTGAAAATATCGCTAAAAATCTTCCTGCCGGTAAATCCGTTGCGGCATTAATACAGCGTCGTGGTAGCCCGGCCTTTTTAGCACTTAAAATAGATAAGTGATTAAGGTTAAAGGTGCAAGGCTAAAATGCGGCCTTGGGATGGGTAGTAATATTTGAAAATACATTAAAAAAACGGCGGATTGATTCCGCCGTTTTTTTTAGCTTGACTGAGGAAATTCCGGATAAATCGAGATATTTTCGTTAGTCGCGACGTGGGCGTCGCTCCCACAGTGGGTGTCGCTCCCACGGTGGGAGCGACGCCCACGTCGCGACTATAGCCATCATAGCTTGGTTGTCTGGTCTCAGCTATAATTTGATAGACTCATCTGCATCATTTTTTAAAATCAATGAATAAAAAATTGAACATCGAGTATAAGGTTGGCTTATCTCTTTTTGCAATCTAATTCATTTGTGCGTTAACGTTACTATTTCACAAAGCAGCTTTTTTCCGCAGAAGCTTCTGCTTCTTTAATCCGTTTTCTTAAATCTTTAGATTGGGCTGGATCACGAAAAACAGCGCCGGCATCGCCGGTCTGTCCCTTACTTAAATAAGTAAAGGTTTTTGCAGATTCAAATTCCGTAAAGGTCAATTTCTCAGCGATTTTATCAATCTTGCAACCGCAAGCATATTGTGTGATGTAAGTAAGACCGCCATGTTGGGCAACGCAGTTTAAAACATATTCAACACGATCACGGGTGGGATAATCGTTAACCAACGTTGTTGGTTCAACGGAAGCTTGCTCAACTGTTTTTTCAGGTGTCGTTGTACAACCGGCAATGGCTGCACTTAAGCAAAGACTTAAAATAGAGACTGTATATTTATTTTTCATTGATGTAGCTTGTTCCCATAAATCAGAAAGTAAAAAAGTATGCTCGGTAAAGAAAGCGATGAGATTTTAAAAGTTCGGCTATTTTAACTGAAAAGTGATTTAATGCCTTATTTGTTGGTATCATCAGGTAAATAACCATGCCCAATCAAACAACAGTAGCCGGTGTCATCCTTGCCGGTGGCTTAGCCCGTCGTATGAATAATCAGGATAAAGGCCTGGTACATTATAAAGGTCGACCGCTGGTGAGCTATGCCATCGCTGCACTCACCGACGTTACTGATGAAATTATCATCAATGCCAATCGTAACAGAGAACATTATCAGGCGTTTGGATTACCGGTGGTTGCTGATCAAAGTGACAATTTTGACGGGCCTTTGGCGGGTGTATTAACGGCAATGATTTATACGGATACTGATGTACTGGTGGTAGTTCCGTGTGATTCGCCGTTAATTAAAGCTGAACATTTGCAAAAATTGTTAGCGGTTCGCGCAGAAAATGCGGCGGATGTGGCGGTCGCTTTTGATGGAGTGCGATTGCATCCGGTTTTTTTAGCGATAAAAACCTCGCTAAAAACCGGTTTGGAAAATTACCTGGCCAGTGGCCAACGTAAAGTTGGCGACTGGCTGGAGCAACAAAAAACGGTTAAAGCCGATTTTAGCAACGAGCCGGAGATATTTATCAACATCAATACGTTAACCGAATTATCAGCACTTGAAGCTAACGATACCCCTTAAAAAATATTTTTATCTCAATGGTCGAATAAGACCACCCCATATACATCAACTTAAAGATATTACAGGCCACGAAGACACGAAGTTCACGAAGAAAAACCAAAAAAATCTTCGTGTCTTCGTGGTGAAATGTCTTAAGTACAGAGTGCCGGAAACGCTTATTCTCGCTTACGCTCGAAAAGCCTTATTCCGGCCTACGCAGTTTCTGGGACTCAATTTTCACATTGAGTTTATTGAGTCAGTTTTGGCAGTGTCGGGTATTTATAATAGCGGGTTGTGCTATCGTTTTTATCGGTCAAAGTGACTTTTTCATTCACTGGCGGCTTGGTGTTTTTAGGCACTGTTTCTTTAGCCAGCGGTTTAATAACGTCAGTTGTTGTAACTTTAACGGGAGCCTTGGTGGCTACTTTGGCGATTGCTTTTTCAGTCACCGGCTTGGTAACGGCAGGGGGTGCCTTTACAGTCAGCGGTTTTGCGGCTTCAGTCACCGGTTTGGTAACGGCAGGAGGTGCCTTTACAGCCAAAGGTTTTACGACTTCAGTCACCGGTTTGGTAACGGCAGGAGGTGCCTTTACAGCCAAAGGTTTTACGGCTTCAGTCACTGGCTTGGTAACGGCAGGAGGTGCCTTTACAATCAGCGGTTTTGCGGCTTGAGTCACCGGCTTGGTAACAGCAGGAATCGTCTTTTCAACCAGCGGTTTTGCGACTTCAGTCACCGGTTTGTTAACAGCAGGAACCGTCTTTTCAACCAGCGGTTTGGTTATTTTTACCACGGCCTTTTCAGTATCGGGCTTGTTAACTTTAGGAGCCACAGGCACTACAGGTACCACCTTTTCAAGCAACGGCTTGATCACTTTAGGCGCTGCTAATTTTGGCTCAGGCAGGTTCTTTTTTGTTTCTGTCACTAAAGCGACCGAATTAAGGTTTTTGGTCTCCGCTACTTTAATAATCGGCTTAACATTTTCGGCAATGATTACGTTAGCCACAGGCTTGATAATTTCTTTGGGTGGCTTGGTGTTGTTTATTAAGGGTGACAGTGCGGGCTTTAAAAACTTGATTATTTGTACCGGTAATGAACTGGTAAAATGATAAAGTCCGGCATTATCGCCTTCGATGTAGGCAGTCATTACGCCAAAAAATCGATCACCCAGGAAAAATGTAAAAGTCGCGGCACGACTGACAAATTTCGATTCAATCAATCGACCGCCTGCGCCCCATACTTGCTTGCGATGATCGCCCGTGCCGGTTTTACCACCTACCGATAAGGGTTTGCCCACAGCATCCGTGTAAATACCGTTAAGACGCCCGGCAGTTCCCGCTGCAACCACGCCAACCATTGCACCTCGCGCAACTTTAGCGATTTCCGGGGCAAAGATACGCTGACCTTGATCCGGGGCTTTGTTCATTAGCGTTTCATAAGGGGTTCCCTGAGCGTAATGCAAACTCTCAAAGCGGACAGCCGGTAACCTGACGCCGTCATTTAACAAAATACCGGTGAGTTCAGCCAATGCTGCGGGTCTATCGCCTGAGGCGCCTATTGATGTCGCATAAGAAGGTGTTAAGGCATCAAACGGATAGCCAACGCGTTTCCAGGCGCTGTGAATTTCTTTAAAAGCTTCTTCTTCAAGCATCGTCATGATGCGTCGCTGTTGAGCATATTTTCTATGGTTCTTAAACAGCCAGCGGTATACATCTTGGCGTTGCTCATAACTGGCAGTTATAACTTCTTCACGCGTCGCTTCTGGATGCCGTGCTAAATAACCCACCAGCCATAATTCCAGTGGATGAATCTTGGTAATATAACCTTGATCCTGTAAATCAAATTTCTCTGCCGAGTACTTGTCATAAAGCGCATAGACATCTTCATCGACCAGCGCATTTTTGCCTAAATTGTCAGTCAGAAAAGTATTAAGCGCCGTCTCGTCACGATCAGGATAAATCGCCCGATACAGCATGGTAAAACGTGAAGGTTTGGCAAATACTCTTTTAGTCAGCATTGCCATCGCTTCTTCTGTGGTTTTGCCCCGGTATCTGACGTAAAAACGTTGTAAATAAGTACGTCCTTCATTGTCGGCAAAACGTTCCAGATATTCTTGGCGCTTTGGGTCATCCGGGCTTTCAAGCCAACGGGCTATGCCGTCCGGTTTATAAAGATGATGATAAACAACATCCCGCATCAAGCGAATAAAGACCAGATTGACAGAATCACGCAGGGCATCACGCACTGACATGATTTTATTATTTTCATCTTCAGTGAAATTATTAAAATGATGAAGACCGCCACCGGTAAAGAAATACTCGCCGGGTCCTGCTGAATAACGTCTGTCCAGCGCCAGATTAAGCAAATCCTCCAGATTGATTTTGGGTGACAGCTTTAACTGTTCGATGACCCATGCCGATAAATAGTCACGGGGATGCAATTCAATCTTACTGAGCTCTTGTGCAGGACGCTCTTTATACTGCTGATAAACATCAGTAACCAGCTCCAGATAATGCACCATCGTTCTCAGTTTGGACGTGGAACCCAGATCCAGTCGAATGCCTTCGTTAATATCAAGTGGCTGGTCGTAGTTATCGGTTTGTACACGCAGAAGATTACCGGTTTTGCTCCGTTCAAACAACATTAAACTATAGACAATCGGATTAAGATCCGTATTTTCGTTAAGCAGCCTAAAGCCCAGGATACCGGCGGCACGCGCTTGGTCGGGCTGACTGAGTTGCCTTAGCGCATTGGTAATCGCTTGCTGGGTACGATAGTCGAGCGTGGTTTTAACCGTTAAATCGAGGCGATCCAATTCATAATTAGTTTTTACGCCCAGAACACGGGCAAGACGGCTGCGCAATACATTTTGCGTCTTTTTTTCGGTCATAAATTTGGCCGGCTCAGCAACTGACTTGGGCGGGCGAACTGAAGAGCCCTGTAAAGCCGCATCCCTCAATGCCTCACTAATAAAACCCTGATCTGACAGTAAGCGTAAATAACTGTTGGTCAAATTTTGTAAGGCTTCATAACCACGCCCCAGCAGATAGGACGGTCTTCGCTGTGATAACAATATACTCAACACTTGCCGGTAAGCTTGCGCTTGTTGCGGGGTAATTTGATGTGGTGGCTTGAGTGCTTCCGGACTCAGTAATTTATTGACCTCGACAAAATCAGCACCATAAAAGGCCGACAAACCATCACCCAAACCATGAACTTCGCCTAATTTTGGCGTAGCGGCAAGCGGCATGGAGTTTAAATAAGAGAGCGCAATTTCTTGCCTCATTTCCAAAGTATCAGGGCCCATCAAGTAGGCACGCACTGATGCCGTACCCATTTGGCGAAATTTATCGACAATCGAATTGGTATAGCCATTCTTTGAATGACGATACTTTTCCAACTGGGTTGCCAAGGTGCTGCCACCTGGCACAGCACTGGTAGCGCCCAATTTGTGCGCCATTAATTGCAGACTGGCAAAGCCCAGACGATCCCATTCGATAGCCGGATTAACTGTCGTATGATCTTCGTTAAGCAACTCGCGATTTTCTATAAACAGCAGGGTGTTTAAAATTAACGGAGGAATAGCCTTGAAATCGGGGTAGCCATAAGCAGGATATAGCGCATTAAAAACGACCTGGTCGTCTTTATCGGTGATGCGAAGTCCCGCTTGGGTTTTTTCATGATAGATATTGAACAATCCATAATCAGCCAGTTCTGCCATCATTGGCGAAAAAGCGGCCTGCGAGGTCACGCTAAAACCCGATTTTTCCAGGCGCTTAATCACCTCCGGCAATAAAGTATAACCCAACCGTTCATCGTAAGGCCCGTACTCCGGGAAACGTATTGAGGTACTGGGGCCCGAAGCCAGTTTAAAGCTTAATTGTTCACTGATTGCAGAAAGATACCGTGCCTGATAGCGGGAGGTTTGAACCTCATCTCGGACAAGCTTGGCAATAACAAATCCAATGATGATTAATACAACAACAATGTACACCGCTAAAAGCCGGTGAATGACTCGACTGTATCCTTGCATGATTAGCCATTCCCATTAAAATGTAATAACAACTGACTGGAGCTGTTCAGGAATTTTGTCTTTAACATTGATAGTAAAATAATTGTTATGTTTTGAATTGGATTGAAGTTTAAATCGACAGGCTAAAAAACCATATCGTTATAAATAGGATCATTAACTAAGTTATTATAGCAAATAATAACGTTAAAATTGAGCCGGCATTAGTATCAGTCTTTATCGTAAATTTCAGGAGAAACAAAAATACTGAGTTGATGACTTAAAAAAAACAGCATTATGCCTGTTTTTGAAAGCCAAAAATATAATAATTGACTAATCCAAGCCTGCTTAAGCATTCAATTGCCGCTGTTTCCAGCATTGCCATTTTAGGGGCGTCACGTTGTTGCTTGGCAAGTTGCCTTAAATAAGGATAAGTCGGCAATGTATTTGCGGTAATATCACGCGCTATTTGCCGTTTAAAGTGTGTCTTCTCAGCCAGCTTTTGATAATATTTGGCGCTGCATAGCGCATTGTTTGCACCATAAAAAGCAGTCCCTATGCTCTTCGGCAATTTAATTTTCATTAAAGGCACTACCGCAGTTCTGGGAACAAAATCAGATAACGCCAAATACCCGCCCGGTTTGAGCACCCGATAAGCTTCCCTGAAAAACTGCCCACGATCCGGAAAATGAAAGATACACTCAACCGCTAAAACCACATTGAATGAGGCATCCGGATAAGGTAACCCACAGGCATTACCCTGTTGAAACTGAAGCGTATTATCCGCCAGCGGCAACACGTTTTCGCGTGCCCTAACCAACTGACGTTCATCAAGATTTAAGCCGGTTAATTGCATACCGGTATAGTGCTCATTGATATGTGCCACGGTGCCGCCAAAACCGCAACCGACATCCAGCGCAGCCTGACCATTTTCAATATGTCCCGCCATACAGACTTGCCGACTTAAATTCTCTGTTGCCTGTCCAAAATCCGCCGTTGATAATAGCGCTTGCTTGGGATCTTCCCAATAACCCCAATGCACATGTCGACCAAAGCTCTTTTCTACCGCCTCATTATGATCTTTTAATAGCGTCAATAAATAGTCAAAATAGGGCAGCTTTACTTTATCAGCATTGACTGCATTTTGTACTGGCGGTGATTGGGTTTTATTCATGGGGCTTATTTGGGCTCTATTACGGGTTTTTGGTGATTATTTTTTTGTGACTCTGATTCAAGTTCATCGATAAAGTTCATTTGTAATTATTTATGCCGATCCGGGTTTGCAACCCCGACCAAAACGTTTGAAGGCTTAAATGATTTTCAAAACGTGAGTGACGGGGTTGCAAGCCCCGTCACGCCTCATATTAATTCACCACGAAGACACGAAGTTCACGAAGAAAAACCAAAGAAAAATCTTCGTGAACTTCGTGTCTTCGTGGTGAAATGTCTTAACTTGATGTCTATGGCATTAATAACTAAGCCACTCAACCTACAAGATTTATTAATTTTACATCGAAAATTCCACTTCGTAACCTGAAAACTTACGAATATTAATAACTCCCGTATCCAGTAACAGATACTGGCCTTTAATCCCATGCAGAACGCCTGAAACTTCAGGGTTCTTGTCAAAATTAAAGGATTTGATTTTGACCGGATAAGTATCTACCGGAAAGTGTATATCCACAACAGTCTCTTCGGGTAAAAATTCAATCGCCTGCGAACCAAAACGCTGATTAACGTCAGCCAGATCAGCTTTGCATTGACCCATTAATTCATCGCGTTTTTTAATCAGATCTACCGACTCCACCCTGCTTTTAAGCATTTGTTGCCAACTGGTTTTATCACTGACCTGTTTGGCAATGGACACCTCAATCAATCCGGCGATATATCGGGACTGTACTTTAAAGATAGGCAATGCCTGTACGGCACCCTGATCTATCCAACGCGTCGGGACTTGCGTTTGACGGGTAATACCCACCTTAATACCACTCGAATTGGCGAGATAAACAATATGCGGCTTAATGCAAAATGCCTCACCCCAAGCGGGTTCCCGACAGGTTCCGGCATCGTAATGACAGGTTTCCGGCTTCATAATACAGAGATCACATTGCGCCAGCGTGATAAAGCAGGGATAACAATAACCCTGGTTGTAACTTTTTTTAATCGCCCGATTGCAATGGACGCAAGAAATTTTACCGGTATACGTCAACTTGATCGACTTGCCGAGCAGTGGATTTAAAGCGATACTCTGATCACCTAACGGTAAATCATAAGCAACCGGACTTTCCAATCGGCTGTGCATTTTTTTTAATGATCCCTGCATTTAAGTATTCCTAATGATATAACGGTTCAGTACCCCTACTTTGAAAAAAAGGGTAGGGGATAACGCTGCTAAGTTAAGACATTTCACCACGAAGACACGAAGTTCACGAAGAAAAGCTAAAGAAAAATCTTCGTGAACTTCGTGAACTTCGTGTCTTCGTGGTCTGTAATATCTTTAATTTGATGCGTATGCCCTAATAATTTAAAGCCCCAGCCAATTTTGAGGCTTTAAATAGCGCTCATAAAGAGCCGCTTCCGGACTGCCTGGTTCAGGTTGCCAATTATATTTCCAGCGCACCAAGGGTGGTAAAGACATCAAGATTGATTCAGTTCGCCCACCGGATTGCAAACCAAACAAAGTGCCGCGATCATAAACCAGATTAAACTCAACATAACGGCCTCTGCGATATAACTGAAAATCACGTTCCCGCTCACCGTAAGGCGTATTTTTTCGTTTTTGGACAATCGGCAAATAAGCATCATTATAATGGTCGCCCACGCTTTGCATAAACGCAAAACACTGATCAAATTCCCATTCATTTAAATCATCAAAAAACAAACCACCCACGCCACGCGTTTCATTTCTATGGGGCAGATAAAAATATTCATCACACCATTTTTTATAAGTGGGGTAAATAGTATCGCCAAAAGGCAGACAGGCATTGCGTGCGGTTGTGTGCCAATGGATTACATCGTCTTTAAAAGGATAAAACGGCGTCAAATCAAAACCACCGCCAAACCACCAGATAGCCGGTGACCCCGGTTTTTCTGCGATTAAAAACCGCACATTGGCATGTGATGTCGGCACATAAGGATTTTTAGGATGAATAACCAACGACACCCCCATCGCATGAAATTGACGATTAGCCAGCTCAGGCCGTTTAGCGGTTGCCGAAGCCGGCAAACTAATGCCGCGCACATAAGAAAAATTGACACCGCCTTGTTCAAACACCTGACCATTTTCCAAGACGCGACTTCTACCGCCGCCGCCTTCATCCCGATCCCAAATATCTTCAATAAACCGCGCTTCCGGCTCCTCGCCTTCCAACGCCAGGCAAATCCGGTCTTGCAAGTTAAGCAGGTAATTTTTTACTTTGGTAATATCATCAGTGTTCATGAGGTGCTCGGTTGTATTTTAAAGGCCGGTAATCCAAAAATCCAGACTGACAATAATACCCTATAACGGCATTATGGAGTAGACCGATTCAGCTCACAACATGACCTGAAACAGTTTTTGTAAATACAATCAGTCGACGCCAACGACAAGAAACTGCTGTTCTTTGGAAGTAAGCATTCCCCATTTTTCAACAGGGTAGAGTAAAGCGAGAGCCTGAATACTGACTACCAACTTAAGCCGGGACAGATAACTTTCTGGGAACGCCGAGCCCCAGCTCGGCACGGGATAGTCAAACCGATTACTGACTACGCCGAGCTGGGGCTCAGCGCTCCCGGAATTAATAGGTCAGTTTTATTTATCTGTCCCGCTTTAAATTGGTAGCCGGAAACAGCAAAACTTAAGACTGCACTCCGCATGTCATAGTCTATTCACACAGTCCCGGCTTAAGTTGATAGCCGGTTTTTGTTCTGGTTTTTGGTTCTTTTTTTATTCCTTAATAGCATTATTGCTTATATTGCCCTACTATGGTGGATTTTTATCGACAGCTGATTGGCATTAACTCAAGTGACAGAATTGGAATCATTTTTTAGCGGTGATGGCGCGTTATCAACCGTTATATCAGGTTATCAGCCACGCGCAGCCCAGCTTGAAATGGCTGCGGCCATTGCGGATGCGATTGAGCAAAAACGGCATTTGATAGCAGAAGCGGGAACCGGAACCGGCAAAACCTTTGCTTATCTGGTGCCTGCTATTTTATCCGGCAAAAGAGCCATTATTTCAACCGGCACCAAAAATCTTCAGGATCAGCTGTTTAATAAAGACTTGCCAATTATTCGCAAAGCCTTAAAAAAGCC
>Ga0194058_10000535_pt1 | contig 18507 bp, 19 predicted proteins | sample SepL4417m_MetaG_FD_155490 | JGI IMG/M metagenome (GOLD analysis project Ga0194058, IMG submission 155490) | Anoxic zone freshwater microbial communities from boreal shield lake in IISD Experimental Lakes Area, Ontario, Canada - Sep2016-L442-17m | ecosystem: Environmental > Aquatic > Freshwater... | reverse complement strand
CACGGCAACAACGAAAGCCACCGCGAGCAGCACGGCCCCCAGCACCCACAGCGTCACGGCCGAATGCGCGAGGCCGGCGCCTGCCGACGAGCCTACGTTCGACGCAATCACACGTCCGGTCATGGCCAAGCCGACGATCGATCCCACGAGCCGCAGGGTCATATTGATGCCCGACGCCTCACCGCGCCATTGGGCGGCGACGTTGGCAAAAGCGATGGCATTGGTCGCCGGAATCGCGAAGGCCATGCCGAAAGCGCACAGAGTCAAGCCTCCCACCACCATGCCAAGACGTTCGCTGCTGGCACTCAGCGCCAGCAGCAACATGCCCAGTATCCCCAGTGCCAGACCGACTAACAGCGGGGTGCGCGCACCCACTCGGTCGATCAATCGACCCGTGAATGGTGTCAAAACGAGCCACCAGAGTGCGTACGAGCAAAACACCAAACCGACCTGCAGTGATGAAAGATCAAAGGTCGCCTGCAAGAAGAAGGTCAACATGAACCAGATCAACGTCATCGCCGCGTAGAGCAACACAATGATGCTGGTTCCCGTAACAAACCCCTCACTCTCAAAGGGCTCACGCGCTATCAGGCGACCGGTTCGAACCCGCTCGCGGCGGTCGGATTGCGGAGTCGCTGGCATGAACTTCGGTGTCAGCACAAGCGCCACGACTGCCAGCAACGCGTTGAACACCAAAATCCAACGCCACGATGCACTGTGCGTCAGCAGTCCGCCAACAAGGGGGCTGAGAAATACCGCCACGCCCCCCACAAAGGCCCAGAGGCCGAACGCTCGACCGATCTTGTCAGCAGGAGCTGCGTCACGAACGATGCCGAGCAATCCAGAGAAGAGGAATCCGGCACCGATTCCTTCGATGACGCGCGCCACCAAAAATAGCGCAAACGTCGGTGCTATCGCCGCACCGAGTGAACCCACCGCGACGATGCCGAAGCCAATCACCATCACGCGCCGACGGCCGACGGCATCGCCGTAGCGACCCGCGGCGATGAGGAGCACTGCATCGGCGATGAGGAAGCAGAGCATCACCCACCGCACGTCCGGCACCGCCAGACCGAACTCGTCGCGAATGCTCGGAAGCGCCACAGCCAGCGCATATTCGTTGAGTGCACCAATCATGAGCGGAATTCCTGCCCATGCAACGACGCGGCGCCAGTTTGCAGTGGTCTCAGTCACGACTAGATACTAGGCATCACTCAAGCGCACACCTACCGTGCTACTACGGTAGTCAGCATTGCGCGTCCTTAGCATGAGACCAAAGGCGTCTCACGGTCGTTCAGGGAGGGTCTTCACGACATGGTTCTGACGCAGTTCATGAACAACGTTCCATCCACAGTTCGGCTACTTCTCGCCCTCGTAGTCACCGTTGGAATCACCTTGATCGCCGTCAAGCTCATGCATTCGCGCAGTTTGAGTATCTCTGAGCGAAACGACGAGTCGTTCGGCAAGACCCCGCCCCCGAGTTGGGATCTTGCAAGCCGCGTGCTCGCACTTACCGGCACAGGCTTTGTCTTTCTGTTTGCATTCACGTTCGGCAATTTCTGGAGCAACGGGCAAGACGCGAGCACGGCGAGTTTGATGGAGCAATCGGCGTACCAGAAGGCGCTCACCACAGCGGACTCAATTCCCACCGACCAAGGTGGCAAGACAATCGCCGATGCGGTGAAGGCGTACGGGGCGAGTGTGCGCGAAACCGAATGGCCGGCGATGCAGGCCGCTGATAGACAGACGGCACAGAAGGCGCATATCGATGCAGCAACAGCAATTGGTCGGGCAGCCATGAGCGCCTCCCAGGCGGGCGCATCCAAGAGCCTGGAGTGGGACACCCTCACCAGCGCACTAGCAGACATGACCGACCAAGGAACCACTCGCATTGCACAGGTGCCTGGTCCTGCCGCTCCGGGAGCTGTCGCACTCATTGCGCTACTCGGAATTGCCAACCTCGCTCTTACCGCCGCACTGCTACCCACACGTTTCACCCTGAACTTGACACTCATGGGCCTCATGGCGGCCATCACCGGACTGCTGCTCTTCCTGATAGTTGAGACGAGCAACGTCTATGCAGGAGGAACCGTCGTTCAGTTTCCCCAATTCATGGGGTGACGACCGGTGACGAACGCGCTGCCAGAATGAACGGGTGACCCCATCGCAGCGCGATCAGATGCACACGCAGTTGCCCGACTTCGACTGGGAAGATCAAGAACTCTCTGACCTTTCTTACGATCACACTCGGTTCACCGATGGCACGCTGATCGGCGCGCAACTCTCGACGAGCACATTCGACAGGTGCCGGTTCGGCAACGTTGCCTTCAACACAGCAACCCTACGATCGTCGGCATTCACGAACTGCACGTTCACCCGATGCTCGTTTTTCGACACCTCGTTCGACGACTGCCGCGTCTTTGGATCCACCTTCGATCGCTGCACCTTCACCGCACTCAAGGCCACCGGCGGGGACTGGTCGCTGAGCAGCATGATTGGCGCCGATCTTCGGGGCGCGGAGTTCACCGATGTGCGGCTTCGGGAAATTGATCTCACCAATGCGCGACTTGAAGGTGCCGCCGTGCGCGACTGCGATCTCAGCGGTGCGCTTCTTTTCGGCACCAACCTCATGGAGTGCGATTTGCGAGGGAGCAACCTCAGCACCCTCGACCCGAGCGAATGCTCCTTGCGCGGCGCCGTCATCACCTGGCAGCAGTCGATCGACTTGGCCACCGCGATGGGTCTGGACGTTCGCCCCGACTAGAACACCGTGGGACGCTCTTCCCTCGGTAGGCTCGGTGCATGCTGCGACAGTTGCCGAACACCGACATCCGCGTGCATCCGCTGTGTCTGGGTGGCAATGTCTTTGGCTGGGGCGCCAACCGTGACGAGTCGTTTGCGGTGCTCGATGCGTACGTCGAGGCTGGCGGCAATCTCATCGACACTGCCGACACCTATTCGTCATGGCAGGGCACCGACGGTGGCGAGAGCGAAACCATCATCGGTGACTGGATGGCAGCACGTGGCAACCGCGACAGCCTGATTATTGCCACGAAGGTTGGCAAGTTACCGGGAATGAACAATCTGCGACCCGAGACCATTCGCACGCAGATGGATCGCTCGCTGCGTCTACTGCGTACCGATCGCGTTGATCTGTACTACGCCCACATGGATCACGACGACTCCATGCCTGACGCACTCGAGACTTTGGATTCGCTCGTGCGCGGCGGCAAGGCCCGGTATCTCGCCGCGTCCAACTACTCCCCCGAACGACTCACCCTCGCCCTCGATTTGGCAGCTGACAATGGCTGGGCTCCCTTCATCGCGCTTCAACCCGAGTACCACCTCATGAATCGCGAGTTCGAACACGGACTGCAGCAGGTGTGCGCCGAGCGCAACCTCGGCGTCCTTCCCTACTACGCCCTCGCCCGCGGCTACCTCACCGGTAAGTACCGAGTAGGTGGCCCCGATATCTCGAGCGTGCGCGCCGCAGGCGCATCGACGTATATCAGTGAGCAGGGCGAAAACGTGCTGATGACGCTCGAGCGCGTCGCCGCCGCTCATGAGGTTTCACTGGCAGCTGCCGCTCTTGCTTGGCTGACTTCACGCCCCACCGTCGTGGCCCCGATCGCCAGCGCCCGCACCCCCCTTCAACTCAGCGAATTGCTGCCCATGGCTGGCCTGCGGCTGTCTACAGACGAGATCGCCGCACTCGATTCGGCTTCGCAATCCCCCGTTGTCGCACCGCAGTGAGATAGTCGAAGTAGTACGCGAAACAGCGCCTGTGCATTAGTACGTGTGAATAAGTGAATCGACGGGGTGAGAGATGAGTCGGCGACGAGTCGGAATTGTGGCCTTATGCCTTGCCGCTGCCTTGGCGCTTGGCGTCGGTGGTGCCTACGGCACGGTCCTCACGGCCAGTAGATCCCTCGTTCAACAGGCGGTGTCCGTCTTTCCCGGAGCCGATGCCAGCGTCGGTGACGTGGTCAGCGCTGACAGCGAGCCAGCCGCCTCGAGCACCACATCAAGCCTCACCGCGCTCGCTCTCGCTCGCACACTTGCGATCAAGGGCCGGGCACCCAAAACCGGATACACCCGCTCGCAATTCGGCACCGGCTGGAAGGATCCTGACCACAACGGCTGTGACGCCCGCAACGATGCACTGCGTCGCTATCTCACCCACGTGGTGATGCGCGGAACAAGTCGGTGTGTCGTCTACAGCGGCACGCTGGTCGATCCGTACTCAGTGGCAGTGATTCACTTCGTGCGCGGCACACGAGGAATCGACATCGACCACATGGTGGCGCTCAGCGATGCGTGGCAAAAGGGTGCGCAGAAACTCACGTACGCATCGCGGGTTGCCTTGGCCAACGATCCACTCAATCTGCAGCCCACCTCGACTCGACTCAACGAACAAAAAGGTGACGGCGATGCGGCTACCTGGCTACCGCCGCTGAAGTCGTACCGCTGTAACTACGTCGCACGCCAGGTGGCCGTCAAAGCCAAGTACCACCTGTGGGTCACGTCGGCTGAGCACGCCGCTATCGTGCGCATTCTGAGTACCTGCCCCACACTGCGCGCCCCCACGCGTTAGAGAACGCGGTCGTTCAGCACGGGAAACTGCGCGCGCCACTGACCTGTCACATCGCAATCAACGTCGGCACGCACCGCTTCTTCCCCATCTCCACCTTCGGCCAGCACCTCACCGCGTGCGTCGACAATCACCGATCGACCACCCAGAACTGTGCCGGCGTGAGTTCCGACTTCGTTGCAGGCCGCGATGAGCATCTGGTTCTCGATAGCGCGCGCCCGCACCAGAGTCGACCAGTGCGCAATGCGTGGGGTCGGCCAACCCGATGCCATGAGCACCGACGTTGCGCCCGTGTCGACCAGGCCCCGGTACAACTCAGGGAATCTCAGGTCGTAACAGGTGGCCAATCCGGTGCGTCCGAGCGGAGTATCCACGGTCACCAGCTGTTCGCCCGCGCTCATCAGCGTCGTCTCTCCGCCCGAGAAACCGAAGAGGTGAATCTTGCGATAGACCGCGGCGAGGTTTCCTTGCGGATCGAACAGAATCGACGTATTGAAGTGTTGACCGTCTGCAGTGACTTCGCAGAACGATCCGCCGTGCACCCACGTGGCCGCATCGCGCGCGACCTCGGCGATTGCTGTGACGAGCGGGCCGTCCAGTGGCTCCGCGTTCGATCGCGCCAACTCGATGTCGAAGGCACCCACATGCCACAGCTCTGGAAGTACCACGACGTCTGCCGTTGCCGCTTCCGAACGAGCCCATTGCAGCGCCCGGGGAACACGCTCGTTCACGGGCTCGCTGTCATCAATGCGCAACTGCAGCAATGAGATGAGTGTCATGGTGCGATCTCCCGAATGTCGTCGATGCACGACAACTTACTGCAGGCTGCCACGAATGCGGCGACCCTCATCGACGAGGCAGGCGAGGAAAGCTTGGCAGACGGGAGATGCTGGCACATCGCGTCGGCTACTCACGCCCACGGTTCGACTCACGCCTTCAAGTGGTGTTGGAAGGAGTCGCAATTGCCGATCATCGCGCGCAATGAGTTCCGGTAGCACCCCAATATATTTCGATGACACGATCAGCGAACGCAGGGTGAGAATAGACGTGGTCTCGACCCGGTTTTGCGGAAGTTCGACACCTTCACGCGCGAACGCGGCTTCCAACTCACCCCGCAATTGTGTTTGCGCGACCGGCAGAATCCATGGGTCGTCAATGAGGTCACGTAATTGCGGATCGCGCATCGAGGCTGCGGGGTGATCCGCCGATACGACAACCCGGATCGGCTCGCGATACAGCGCCACCTGCTCAAGTCGTACATCCGATGCCCCCGCAGCGAGCCGACCGACCACCAGATCGACGGCACCGGCGAGCAAACTCACCTGCAACAGATCGGGAGTTGCTTCCTGAATCACCACACCGGCCCGCGGATACGCCCTCTTGAAGGCGCCGACGGCATCGGGCAGCAGTCGGTTGGAGCCGGCGAGGTGAGTTCCGATGGTGACCGTGCCGATCTCACCGCTCGCGACTTCCTGCACGTGCTCGGCCGCGGAGTTTAGCTGGGCGACCACCGCCCGAGCATGCTCAAGAAACACCTCACCCACAGCCGTGATGGTCATGCCACGCTTGCCTCGTTCGAAGAGCCGAACCTCGAGCAGCGCCTCCAACTCCTGCAGTCCGCGTGAAACCACGGGCTGCGTCACCCGCAACTGTTCGGAGGCGCGCAGCACTGTTCCCTGGTCAGCCACGGCGATCATCAACACCAAGTGGCGAATCTTGAGTCGACCATCAAGCAGGTGCGGGGCAGCCATGGTCTAACTATGCCTGTTTAGACATACTTGTGCACGGAATCGGCATTGGCAGTACATACCTCAGGACCGACAGACTCGCAGGTGCCACCATTCCACGAGGAGCCTGAATCTTGACTGCTGACGCCATCGACATGCACAACCACAACGTGCCCCGCGGCTGGCCCGATCTGGCTGTCGCAGCGGGCGGCGGTGACAACTGGCCCTCCTTGCGCATCGATTCTGAACGCGACGCGATGATCATGATGGGCAGCCAGGAATTCCGCCCCATCACTGATTCGGCGTGGAGCGCCGACACCCGCCTCGCCGACATGGACGCCGACGGGGTGGCCATTCAGGTCATCTCTCCCACACCGATGTTCTTCTCCTTCACTCGTCCCGCCGCACAAGCCGTCCCGGTCGCACGCATCTTCAATGACCTCGCGCTCGAATTGTGCAGTGAAGCCCCCGACCGGCTTATCCCCTTCTGCCAGGTACCCCTCCAAGACACCGATGCGGCGTGCCGCGAACTCGATCGCTGCATCGAGGCCGGCTTCCGCGGTGTCGAGATCGGAAACCACATCGGCGACCGCGACCTCGATGATGAAGGCATCGTCACGTTCCTTCAACACTGCGCCTCGGTCGGCGCACCAGTGTTCGTACACCCGTGGGACATGCCCGAATCTCCTCGCCTCGATCGATGGATGGCGCAATGGTTGGTCGGAATGCCACAGGAGACGCATCTGTCGATCACGGCAATGATTCTTGGTGGCGCCTTCGATCGACTGCCTCGCGATCTGCGCATCTGCTTCGCTCACGGCGGCGGCTCGATCGCCATGTGGCTCGGCCGCATGGACAACGCATGGCGCAACCGGCACGACATCTTGGGTACCACTGAGCACCCGCCGTCGTACTACGTCGACCGATTCAGCGTCGACAGCGTGGTGTTCGACCATCGCACTCTGCGCTACCTCGTCGATGTGATGGGCTCTGAGCGAGTGATGATGGGAAGCGACTACCCGTACGCACTCGGCGAGCGGCCCGCTGGCGCGGTGGTTCGCGACAACCCACTTCTTTCGGCCGACGAGCAGCAGGCAATCCTGCGCGCGAACGCGCTCACCTTTCTCAACGGTCCGGGCCGTGACACGGTGAACTCATGAGCATTCCGGGACGCGACGACGCCACCACTCGCGAGAACTCCGACGCCGTGCCGACCCGGCGCGGTGACTTCCTGATACCCCCGCATGCCGGCGGCGAGGTTGCCTACATGGCCGGCAACTCACTGGGGTTGCAGCCGCGCGCCGTGGCCGATGACCTCGCGATCGAGTTGAACGACTGGGCCACGCTCGCCGTTGAGGCACACGTGGAAGGAACGCATCCGTGGGTCGACTTTCACGAGTTCTTACGCGCGCCCCTGTCGCGCTTGGTCGGCGCACGCGAAACGGAAGTCGTGGCGATGAACTCGCTCACCGTCAACCTGCATCTGTTGATGGCGTCGTTCTACCAACCCAGTGCGAGTCGCCATCGCATTGTCATTGAAGACTCGTCGTTCCCGTCCGACAGTTACGCAGTGCGCAGTCACGCCGAATTCCGCGGCTACAACGCTGACGAAGCGATCGTGCGATTGCGACCGCGCGAAGGCGAGACGACTTTGCGCACTGACGACATCGTCGATCTGGTGACTCGCGAGGGTGAGTCGATCGCTCTGATCATGTTGGGAGGAGTCAACTACCTCACCGGGCAATTGATGGACATTGCCACGATCACCGCCGCGGCGCAGTCAGCGGGAGTGGTGGTGGGGTGGGACCTCGCACATGCCGCCGGCAACGTGCCGTTGCAGTTGCACGACTGGAACGTCGACTTCGCCGCGTGGTGCAGTTACAAGTACCTCAACAGCGGACCGGGTGCAGTCGCAGGAGTCTTCGTTCACGAACGCCACCTCGCTGATCAGTCGATACCCCGGCTGTCGGGTTGGTGGAGCAACGATCCGTCGAACCGCTTCGAGATGCTGCCAACACTGACACCGGTGTTCTCGGCCGACGCGTGGCAATTGTCAAACCCGCCCATCCTGGGCCTCGCCCCCGTACTGACGTCGCTCGCAATCTTCGACTCAGTCGGAATTGCCACCTTGCGCGAGCGCAGCCTGCGCCTCACCGGCTATCTCAACCAACTCCTCGACGCCCACGTCATCGACCGCGGATTCACAGTGGTCACCCCGAGCGACCCCGCGGCGCGCGGCGCACAACTTTCACTCGACGTTGGTGAACGCGACGCTCGCAGTGTCACTCGCGCGTTGCGCCACGATCACGCGGTCATCGCCGATGCTCGCGGTGAGCATGTCATTCGCCTCGCCCCCGTTCCCTTGTATTGCACGTACGACGATTGCTGGCGCGTGGCCGACGCGCTGGCCACGATGTAGAGGACACGCACATGACGCCACCACGCACTCAGTCCACGACCACCGATGTCGCCATCGTGGGAGCCGGGCTCGTCGGATGCCTTCTTGCGTGCTTTCTTTCACGTAGAGGATTGTCGGTCACCCTCTACGAACGACGTAGCGATCCGCGGGCGGCCGATGCCGAGCGTGGTCGGTCAATCAACCTCGCCATCTCAGCGCGCGGAATCGATGCACTCGATCGGATCGGATTGCGCGACCAAGTCATGGCCGAGGCGCTGCCGATGCGTGGACGACGAATTCACGACATCGCAGGGCAGACCGTGTTCACTCCCTACAGCCACGACGGAACGCGCGCAATCGAATCGATCTCGCGCTCGGCGCTCAATGAAACATTGCTCTCGGCCGCACTTGAGTCGCCCCTCGTCACGGCGGTGTTCGAGCATCGACTGCTGCGAGTTGGCCTTGAAGACGGCACCCTTGAATTCGAAACCCCCGACGGCATCAGCACCATCAATGCCGGTGTTGTCATTGGCGCTGACGGCGCCTACAGCGCCGTACGCGCCCGCCTCCTCGCAACGCCCGGATTCGACTACCGCCAGGACTACCTCGGCGCTCAGTACAAGGAACTCACCATCCCTGCCCGCGATGACGATTTCGCCATCGATCCGGAGGCACTGCACATCTGGCCGCGCGGGGGCTCGATGATGATCGCGCTACCCAATCCCGACCACTCGTTCACGTGCACGCTCTTCTGGCCACACACGGGCCCCGGGTCGTTCGACGAAATCGACTCGGGCGAAAAGGCACTGGCGTACTTCACGGCCAACTACCCCGATGCCGTGCCACTGATGCCACACCTCATCGACGAATTCGACGAGAATCCAGTGGGCAACTTGGTGACCGTGCGTTGTGCTCGTTGGTCAGTCAACGGCGTCGTCGGTCTCATTGGCGACGCAGCACACGCCATCACACCCTTCTTCGGCCAAGGCGCCAACTGCGGTTTTGAGGATGTAGTCGAACTCGATCGCTGCCTCGACGAGACGGATGGCGATTGGGCACGCGCATTCCCGCTCTATGAACAGCGCCGGGGCGCCAACGCCAATGCCATCGCCGACATGGCGCTCGAAAACTTCGTTGAGATGAGCACCCGCTCGGCGAGCAAGGTCTTCCAAGCTCAAAAGGATGTCGAGCACACCCTCGAACGCATGCTGCCGGAGCACTACGTTTCGCGATACGAACTCGTCTCGTTCAGCACCGTTCCGTACGCGGAAGTCGTGCGCCGCACCTCGGTGCCATCGCAGGCACTCTCGGTTGCCACCGGTGTTGCTTCACGGGTCAGCGATTCACTCACTTCACTCACCTCACTCATCGGCCGCAAGGGCGACAGCGCATGAACGACGTTCGCAGTGTCACCGTTGAAGGAAAAGCCACGCCTCGCGGTGCTTACCCCCATGTGAAAGTTGTCGGCCGAACCGTCTACGTCTCCGGAACGAGTAGCCGCCGACCTGACGACACGATCGCCGGGGCCGACCTCGTCGACGGCGAAATGGTGTACGACATTCGCGTGCAGACGCGGGCCGTCATCGAAAACATCGCCGATCTACTCGCGACCGTCGGAGCCACACTCACCGATCTCGTGCAGGTGACGAGCTATCTGGTGTCGATGGATGACTTCGACGGCTACAACCAGACCTATGCCGAGTTCTTCGACCACAACGGTCCAACGCGCACCACTGTCGCCGTGCACCAACTACCCCACCCCGATCTGGTTATCGAAATCCAGGCCGTTGCCGTGCTGCCCGAGGAAGGGAAACTTTCATGACCGATGCACCTACCCCCATCGACTTCACCGCGTGGCTTGCCGAGAACGGACCGCTGCTCAAGCCACCGGTGTCGAACCGCGAGATGTTTCCCGGACACTCCGACTTCATCATCATGATCGTGGGTGGCCCCAACCAGCGCACCGACTATCACGTCGATCCGTACGAGGAGTTCTTCTACCAAATCAAAGGCAACATGCACCTGAACGTCATCACCGACGACGGGCCTGCACGCATTGATATTCGCGAAGGCGAAATGTGGATGCTGCCGCGCAACATGCCTCACTCACCCCAACGGCCCGAAGCGGGTTCGATCGGCATGGTGGTCGAGCGCATTCGCGAACAGGGCACCACCGAACGCTTCCAGTGGTACTGCCTGGAATGCGGCACCAAAGTGCACGATGTCGAAGTACAACTCAACGACATCGCCGTCGACATGCCGCCCATCTTCGACGCCTTCCACGCCAATGTCGAAGCACGCACCTGTTCCTCGTGCGGGGTTCTGCACCCCGGGAAGGGATGAGCCATGCGCAAGCGTTCACGCACCCCATCGCCCGACCGTGCCTCAGATGAGCCGCAGCTGACCTTCGTCGAAGGAACGCCCTACGACGCCTACGTCGGCGCCACCAAACTCGCCACGATGCAGACCCTGTTCACCAATGAGCCCTCGGAGATGCCGTTCCTGGTCGTGAGCCAGATCATGGAGTTGTACTTCGGTCTGATCTGTTGGGAATGGAAGCGCGCCGTCGAGGCACTGCGCGACGACGATCTCGACACCGCCTTGCAGGCGCTGAAGCGCAGTTGTAGTTCCATCGATGGTCTCAACGCGGCCTGGCTCTCGCTGTCGTGGATGACACCGCGCGAGTTCAACACCTTCCGCGCTGATCTCGGAGAAGCATCGGGCTTCCAGTCAGCGCAGTATCGACGAATGGAATTCCTGCTCGGCAACAAGTCACGGCAGATGCTCGCCGCACACAAAGGCAACCCTGAACTGCACCGCGATCTTGCCGAGGCGCTCGAATCTCCGAGTCTGTACGACGAGACCCTGGCCTGGTTGGGGCGTCGCGGCTTCGCCATTCCCGCAGATGTTCTTGATCGGGCCCTCGACGCTCCGTACGAGCCCTCGGATGAGGTAGAGGCCGTGTGGGTGACGATCTACCTGAACGAACCAACTCCGGAAATTGTGCTCGCCGAGGCGCTCACCGATGTGGCGCAGCGCATCAGCGAGTGGAAGTTCTGGCACCTCACCGCCGTGCGCCGCACGATGGGGAACAAGGAAGGCACCGGCGGCTCGTCCGGCGTGGCATGGCTCGAACGGAGTCTGGCCAAGATGCCATTCCCGGAGATCTGGACTGCACGTTCGCAGGTCTGATCGGCTCATTCCACTGGCATAACCTACGTCGGGCAGACAGGATGGGCTCACTACCCGGCCGGTTGACACTGCATGGAGGACGAATGATCCACGCAAGCCCACTTCCCGATGTCATGATTCCCGACGTCCCGCTGACTGACTTCGTACTCGAAGGCGCGGCGGCTCGCGGAGATAAACCCGCTCTCATCGATGGGCCGACCGGACGCACACTCACCTATTCGCAGTTGGTCGGGGCCGTGCGCTCGCTCGCAGGCGGGCTGACATCACACGGCTTTGAAAAGGGCGATGTTCTGGCCCTCATCTCGCCTAACATCCCCGAGTACGCGGTGGTCTTCCATGCAGTTGCGATGACCGGCGGCATCATCACCACGATCAACCCCACTTACACCCAGCGCGAGGTTCACCACCAACTCGTTGACTCCAACGCGCGCATCCTTGTCACCGTCGGCATGTTCCTTGAAACAGCCATCGCGGCAGCCGTCGACACCAATGTGCGCGAGATCTATGTTCTGGGCGAGGTTCCTGAAGGTTCCGATGTGCCGGCGCTCACCACGTTGATGGGGGCGCCCCGGTCGGCGTCCGAACCCGTGAGCCCCGACGACCTCATCGCGCTCCCCTACAGTTCCGGAACCACCGGCGTGAACAAGGGCGTCATGCTGACGCACCGAAATCTGATCGCCAACATCCAGCAGGTGTTGATGCCGGCCGACATCAACAGCGATGACACCTTGCTCGCCGTACTGCCGTTCTTCCACATTTACGGCATGCAGGTGCTCATGAACACCGGATTGCGCGCTGGAGCAACGATCATCACCATGCCGCGATTCGACCTCGAGCAATTCCTGCAAGTTCACCAAGATCACGGCATCACGCGATCGTTCGTCGCTCCTCCCATCGTGGTCGCTCTTGCCAAGCACCCCATGGTCGACAACTACGACCTGTCCAAACTCAAGCAGGTGTTTAGTGGTGCCGCTCCGCTGTCAGCGAGTTTGGCACTTGAAGCCGGAACCCGTCTGGACTGCGAGGTTGTGCAGGGTTACGGCATGACCGAACTGTCCCCGGTGTCTCAGTTGACCCCTCCCGGCATGTTCAAGCCGGGATCGGTTGGTGTCACCACGCCCAACACCGAGTTGCGCATCGTTGATGTCGCCACGGGTGAAGACCTCGACATTGACGTCGACGGAGAAATGTGGATTCGCGGCCCGCAGGTGATGAAGGGATACCTCAATAACCCTCAGGCCACCGCCGACACAATTGACGCCGATGGCTGGCTGCATACCGGAGACATCGGACACATCGACAGCGACGGACACGTATTCGTGGTCGATCGTCTCAAGGAACTCATCAAGTACAAGGGATTCCAGGTTCCCCCCGCCGAACTCGAAGCACTTCTGCTGACGCACCCCGCCATCGCAGATGCCGCTGTCGTCGGCAAACCCGACGAGGAAGCCGGCGAAATTCCGATTGCATTCGTGGTGCTCAAGCCGGGTCAGTCGGTGACTCCCGAAGAGGTTCAGGAGTTTGTCGCCGGGCAGGTGGCAACCTACAAGCGGCTCGGTGAAGTCACTGTCATCGACGCGATTCCCAAGTCAGCCTCAGGCAAGATCTTGCGTCGAGTGCTACGAGACGGACCCTCCTGACGCGGCCGCCCGCGCGTCGATCTCTCGCTGTCGCACGACACTCGCGGGAATACCTGCGATCCCCCAGTGCTCGGGTTCGACCATGGTGACTACGCCCCTGATGCTTGAGCGTTCAACGCCGAGTGTGTCAACCAGTAGATCGGTGAAACCGGCAATCAGTCGGTGCGCCTGCTCAATGGGACGGCCCTTCATCAGCCAGAAGGTGAAGAAGGGCGCGCAAGCTCCCGACTCACTCACCAACGTGTCACCCACGCACACCCGTTGAGCGGAACGCTCGTCAACCATCACGCGGATTCGGTCGACAGGTGACTCGGTGACGTCGGCAAAGAGTACAGCCGAGCGAATGAGCAGAGCGGCCAGAGCGTCGTCCTCATGCTGACCCTGAACAAGGTGGTAGGTGAGGATCGGCATTTCACTCCCCGGGGTAGTTGTTGATCACTGATGATGGCACGTCGGCGTCGCGCAACGACGCATGTGCACTACGTTCGGCACATGACGCAGCAGATTGCCGTAGTGACTGGCGCTTCCGGCCATCTTGGTTCCCGCCTCGTAGCGGCGCTCGCCGCACGCGGCCTTTCGGTACTCGCCGTTTCACAGTCAGGTACGGCACCTCGGGCCGGCGAAGTCGCAACAGTTGCGGCCGATCTGGCGAGTGACAGTGCCATCGACATCATTCGCGCTGCCCTTCCTGCCGGTGAACTCGCCATGGCCGTGCACGCTGTCGGAGTTCCACCCGCCCCCGGTGTGACAACCGTTGAGCCAGGTCTGCTGGCAGACGCCGTTGACGTCAAGGTGGGTGGACTACTGCGACTGCTGCGCGCCGTAGACGATCGACTGGTTGCGCACAGCAGAATCGTGGCGGTCGGTGGCCACTTGGGAAACGAACCCAGCGAACACGCGCCTCTGGCCGGAGTCGCCAACGCGGCCCTCGCCAACCTGGTGCGGCAACTCGTAGGGCCGTTGGGCCGACGCGGAGCGACCGTTCATCTGGTCGCGCCCGGCCCCTTTGAAAGCCCCCGCACCGAACGCCTCATTGCCTCGAAAGCTTCAGGGGACGGGATTTCCGTTGAGCTCATGCGCGAACAGATGGTCGCCGACTCTCCGCTCGGACACCTGCCGACGGCAGACGACGTTGCCACGCTCATTCTCGGACTCCTCGACCCTGCCGCCGATCTACTGACAGGCTCGACCCTGTCGGTCGACGGCGGAGTGCGGCGCAGCATCTTCTAGTTGACCTGTGGTGCTAGCACCCCATATACCTTCGATGTGGCCGCCGGGACCAGCGTCGCGATACCTACCCAACCTTTACTCGCGTAGGTTGGGCGGGTCGAGTAATGGGAGGAGTCGCAATGACCGCACCACTGCGAGTTCTCCTTGTCGACGACGATCCCTTCACGCTCACCATGATGAGTTCGATGCTGCGCACGATCGGCTGCGAGGTCGTGGGTGAAGCAACCTCGGCGGCCCAGGGACTCAGTGAAGGCCACCTCCACTCTCCCGATGTCGCCGTGCTCGACCTCGACCTCGGCGAAGGCCCCACGGGAATCGACCTAGCACACCGCCTTCGTGCCGTGATTCCATCGCTCGGAATTGTCGTGTTGTCGACCTACGAAGAACCACGACTCATGGGGTACAACCAGCCACCCCTTCCCGCCGGATCGATTTACCTCGTGAAACGCACCGTCGTCGACACCGCAGTTCTTGAGCGCGCTCTGCAGATGGCAGTCGATCCCGACCTGCGTGAGGGGCTCGCCAACCCGGAAAGCACGACCCACGCCGCCAGCAGTCTGAGCGATTTGCAGATCGATTTGATGCGCATGGTGGCCGCCGGCTATTCCAACGCTGAGATTGCGCGACGCCGATCGCTGACGGTTCCTTCAGTGGAAAAGGCCATTGCCCGCCTCATCAAACAACTCGGTCTTCAGGCATCCCCTGCCCAGAATCAACGGGTGATGATCGCGCAGGTGTACTACCAAATCACAGGCGCCGTCAGTGCTCGACTCACCTGAGACCTCACCCACGCGTACCTTTCGCGAACGCATTGGCGGCAAGTGGGCCATCGCGTGGCAGTCGTACCTCATCACTGCCGGACTCGGACTGTTCGCCTTGCTTGCCGGGGAGTCCTACACAACGACAACGGGCAGTGTGGCGGCCTCATGGATTGCCTTGTGGCTCCTCGGATCCGTGGCGCTCGGACTACTCCTACTTGCTGCGAATGCCACCGTCTTTCGCAATCGACGACAACACCCCATCGCCGTGGGGTGGGTTATCGCATTCGACGGTCTGTGCGGTGTCTTGTTCAGCCTGGTCGTAGGCATCGGGGCGCAGATGCTCGAACTTCCAACCAACCAAAGCATTGCGGAACGCTGCGTGCTCAACCTCCTCTATGCCATCTGGTGGGGGCCAGCTCTGAGTTACTTCCTCGACTACCGCGAACAGGCAGCAAATACCCGCCGTCAACTCATCGCGGACTCCGTGGCACTCGAACTCGCCCGCATCCAGCAGTCGGAGATCCTTGACCGCATCCACACCGAAATCAGTGATGAAATCGGAGCCGAACTGAGCCCGGCCCGCGAACACGTCGAAGCATTGCTGCAGATCACAACAGCACCCGACGGAAGCACAACTTCGATGAGTCGCGATGAATGGGAATCTATTTCGAACCTGCTTCTTGGAACAGCGGACAACTCTGTGCGACCACTGAGTAAGAGACTCTGGCAGCGCACAGAAGAGCGGTACCCCAAGACCCCATGGTGGTCGCTCGTCGTCAACATCGTTCGCTACCAGCCTTTTCGGCCTTTCGCGTACGCACTTATTGATGTCTTTGGCACGCTCGCAGTACAGACGAAGGTATTCGGTCTCGCTCACGGAGTACTGCTCCTGCTCGCCGGGCTTGCCATCACCATCCCTGTGGGTCTGCTTGCCAACGTACTCATGCGGCGCCGTCCCAGTTGGCACGCGGCGATCTTCATCGGTGGCACATTGCTGATCCTCACCTCCGTGCTGGTTCGCGCTGAATTGCGCGAGATGTGGATCCCCGGGTCCGCGTCGATTGTCTGGCAACTCACTCAAATGATCGCCAGCCTCCTAGTCACCTTTGCCACTTCAGGCTTCGGTGCCTGGCGCGACAAAGAAGACGAATTGCGCAGCAATGTGCGCGCCGACATTCAACACGATCAGGTCGAGTCCATCGCACGCAGTCGTCAGGTTGCGTCACTCGCTCGCGAAACGGCCCAATCCCTTCACGGGTCCGTGCAGACTCGACTCGTCACCTGCGCCATGGTGATTGAGCAGGCGGCCGCAACCGAAGACGAGTCAACGCTCAACATTGCCCTCACCGAGGCACTGAGTGCTCTTGGAGCACCGGTCGCACCACGTCGTACCGCATCGACTCTCTCATCGGAAGTGGCACGCAAAGTCTCTCTGTGGGAGGGGTTCTGCACCTTCGACGTGCAGATCGACCCATCGGCATCGCAAAGATTTCAAACCGAGGCACCCGCGGTTGGCCGAGTGGTGGAAGAGGCAATCGCGAACGCCATTCGACACGGCAAGGCCACCCATATCGTCATTGACGTCTCGAACGACACACACCAGACGCTGCACGTGGTGATCTCGGACAACGGAATTGGGCCCCAGGGTGGAACTCCGGGAATTGGTTCGGCCTACCTCACCCAAGTAAGCCAAGGGCAGTGGACAATCACCCCAACTGCCGAGGGAACTCGGCTTGAGGTCGTCATCTCACCGAACTAGGCGGTGGTGTGAGATTCACGGTTGTAGTCGTCGTCGAATCGCTCAATGTCGGCCTCATCGAAGTGACCGAATGCCACCTCAAGCACGCGAGCAGCCGCCGCACCTGAGTTTCCGAGCCGATGGGTAGCTCCGCGCGGAATCCAGACGCGCTCGCCAACTCCTGCCGACCACCGACGCTCATCAACCTGAACGTCAAGCGGAGCGTCAAGCACTTGCCACATCTCATCTCGCAACTGGTGTCGCTGTAGCGACAAGCGCTGACCAGCCGTAACCGTGAGCACCTTGACACTCACCTGCTCGTTACTGACGAACTGTTCGAAGCGTCCCCAGGGGCGATCCTCAATAAAGATGCTGTCGAGCCGATGGGTCGTCGCACTCATAGTTACTCCGATCTACGCGGTGGGTGAAACCGGCTGAGAAGCTGCGCTAAGTCGATGAACGCGAAGCGGATAGTGGCATCACTGCATCCATAGGGAAGCACCACAGAGTTGCCGTGAATCAAGGCCCCACAGGAGTAGAGAACGTTCGGAACGTAACCGTCACGCTCATCTGACTCAGGCGAAAGCAGCGGAGCATCAATGACCCCGATCACGCTCGTCGGATCGTCGAGATCGAGCAGCACCACACCGATGCTGTATACCCTCATCGGGCCGACACCGTGGGTGAATACCAGCCATCCTTGCGACGTTTCGATCGGCGACGAGCAGGCGCCAACCTGCACTAGATCCCACGCCCGGCGAGGAGTGACCAAAACCGCCGGAGACTCCCAGCGGATTCCATCAAATGAACTCGCAATGCTGATGTTCTCTCTGTCCCAACGCGACAGCGTCCACATCAAGCCGCCGATGCGGCGCGGAAAGAGCGCCATTCCCTTGTTGTGAGCGGCCGGACCCATCATTGGCCCGAAGTCGAAAGTCAGAAAGTCGTCGGTTCGCATGAAGTGCGGGGCGATGTGCGATCCGTCATAGGCCGTGTAGGTACCGAAGTACGTGATAGTTCCGTCAGTTTCGCGAAACTCCACGAGGCGTACATCTTCGAGACCATGACTCTCAGCCGCACTGGTTGGCATGATGACGCGCTCCGATATGTGGTACCCGGCTGAGAAGCGCAATCGGTACGTCGACGCCGCCGTCCGGCGGATTCGCTCGAGTAAGCCATCGCTACCGCTGCTTGACGGACTGTCCAGCGCGGTTGACGCGAGTACTTCTT
>Ga0194058_10000528_pt1 | contig 18575 bp, 19 predicted proteins | sample SepL4417m_MetaG_FD_155490 | JGI IMG/M metagenome (GOLD analysis project Ga0194058, IMG submission 155490) | Anoxic zone freshwater microbial communities from boreal shield lake in IISD Experimental Lakes Area, Ontario, Canada - Sep2016-L442-17m | ecosystem: Environmental > Aquatic > Freshwater... | reverse complement strand
CCCAGGCACGACCTCATACCCGATCCCCAGGCGATCCAGCTCGGTCATCTGCTCGCCGATCGCCCCGTAGATCGAAGGATCTCCTGTGTGCAGGCGAACCACATCGATCCCGCGCTCGCGTGCCTTCCGGCAAACCTCAGTCGTTTCTTTGAGCGTCATGGATGAGGAGTCGTATTTCTCCGCAGTGGCGGGGATGAGCGCCAGCACTTCCGGGCTGACAAGCGAGCCTGCGTAAACGCAGCACTGGCAGGCTTGCAGCAGCCGTGCGGCTTTTAAGGTTAGCAATTCAGGATCGCCCGGACCCGCGCCGACAAAGGTGACTTTCATAAGGATTTTTTCGTGGCGTGAATGAGGATGACCGAGAGGTAGCCGGCCTCCGAGCCTTTGTCGCGCAGCTTGTGCAGGTCGAGCTCAATGACCTGATTGGGATGGCCGGCCCGCTGCACAAATACCGCGTCGCCGATCACCCCTGTCTCTTCCAGAATATCGAGGATATCTCCGAGCCGCTTTCCGATCTTCATGAGGACGACGGTTCCTCCGGATTCGATCGCCTGGCGCACGGCGCTCAGATCGTCTGCCGTAGGGATGACCGAGATCGGCTCCTTGCCTTCCCCGAGCGGAAAATCCGTGAGCGCAGCCACGGCGGAAAATGAGGTGATCCCGGGAACCGTGATGACTTGTACGGATGGCAGGATCGCTTTCAGCTCGCGGAGAAGGTAGATGTAGGTCGAATAAACCAGGGCGTCTCCGAGCGTCAGGAAGCAGACGTCCTCGCCGGTTTTCAATAAGGTAGCAATCGTCCCGGCGGATTGCCTCCAGCTTCTGGAGAGCTCGGCCTTGTCAGCGGTCATCGGGAAGACCAGCTCATGAATCACGGCGTTTGGATGCACGTAGCGGCTCGCGATTTCGAGGGCCACGCTGCCGCCATCGGCCTTGGCCTTGGGCACGACGACGTGTGGGCAGCGGGCGAGGACCGAAGCCGCTTTGACCGTCAGCAATTCAGGATCGCCGGGGCCGACGCCCATTCCGTAGAATGTTCCGATCGTCGAGGGATCCATCAGTGAGCCTCCTTTCGAAAAAAGAGCAGGATGCTTCGGGAGGCGAGGTTCATAGGATTTTCCAGGCTTTCTAGCTGGCGGACCGACTCGTCGGCCAAAGTGAGGTTTTCACAGATAAAGGCCGCGTGCGTCGGCAGCATCGAGGCAACGAGGGCTTCAAGCCATGCGGCATTGGAGGGATTGCCCGCCAGCACCGCAAGCTTTTCCTCCAGGGCAAGAGCTTCGATGCCGACCTCCGGAACCGAGTCGTGGGCCGAAAGAATCCGCGCGCCCAACCAGTCGCGCCCCACGCTGGCAAAGGCCGCGTGGACAGAGCTGATCCCGGCAACCACTCTGCATGCGTCGTGTCCAAAGCGCCGGATAACCGGGCGCGCGAGGCTGCACAGTCCGGGATCTCCGGTTACGAGGACGACGATGCGCGCTCCGCCGAGCCGGCCCGCCATGACATCAAGCGCCTCGGGGACGTTAGCTCCGACAACGATCCGCTCCGCCGCGACCTGCGGAAACATCTCGAGAAGCCGCCTGGCCCCAACCAAAACTTGTGCCCGTTCAATTTCCCTGAGCGCCGCCGGAGTGACATGCTCGAGCGCGCCAGGCCCGCAGCCCACGATCGTGATCGGTTTCATTTCCATATCGTCAGGTCACCATCGAATCCCAGGATGTCGCCAGGCATGTTGATCAGCACCACGCTGAGGGGTTTTTCTCCGCCGATCCTTGCGACGGCCGCATTGCGGATCCCCGCAGCAAGAACATTGCCGAGCCGCCCGGAGCGGGCGGATCCGCAGGCTGCAAAAATCCCCTCGACCGTGGCGGATTCCGGCAGGGGGCCGCCAAAAACCTCTTCGCCAAGCCGGGCGACGATCCCGGTGGCGCTTGCGGAGTTTGACGAATGGGTATCCCACTCGCCGGCGATGAGCTTCGCCAGCTTTCCGGGGTGCCCTAGCACAAGGAGCGCGTCGAAGCGCGATTCTGCTGCCGCCTGATCGAGCATGAACCCCCAGTGGTTGCTCACCTGCACGGCCTGCCCGGGGTTCAGACGAAAATTTCTATTTGCGGCCCGTTCGCCGATGTTGCCCGGGACGAGCACGGGATTCCGCACTCCGCAGGCCGCCGCCACATCGAGCGCACATTGGAGCGAGGCCTTGAGCGCCGGGGCGCTGAACGGCTTGACGATGCCGGTGGTGCCGATAATGGAAAGCCCTCCTTCGATGCCCAGGCGCGGATTGAACGTTCGCGCGGCGAGCTCGCGGCCGCCGGGGATCGATACGGTGACTCTCACCCCCCGCTGGGTGACTTCGCGCACGCCCTGCCGGATCATCCGGCGAGGCACGGGATTGATGGCAGGTTCCCCCGGAGCGACCGAGAGCCCGGGCTTGGTGACCGTCCCCACGCCCTCGCCCGCCGCAAACCCGACCTCGTCGCCATCCGAAAACTCGACATCGGCAACGATCAGCGCCTGGTGGGTGACATCGGGATCGTCTCCCGCATCCTTGCACACCGCCGCCTGCGCTCCGCCAGGGGTGAGGCTGCCGCTGACCACGCAAAAGCGAACCCGGCGGCCCTCAGGGAGGCCGATTTCGACGGACTCCGGAGCGACGCCTTCGCAGAGCCAAGTTGCCGCGGCCTTGGCCGCCGCAGCTGCGCAGGCGCCGGTGGTGAACCCTGCGCGCAAATTCACGGCGCTTTCACCTCCAGAATCAGCTCGTCGGGGATCAGGCTCAAGAGCTGTTCCCGCGCCTCCCGAAGGGTGAGGGGAAGCCCCTGAATCGGCACGCCGTCGAGGCGTTTCAACTCGTTCAGAAGCCGCGATACATAGGGGAGCCGCAAGCTCGCCCGCTCGATCAATTCGTGATCATGAAAAACCTCCTCCGGAGTTCCCTCCTTAAGAACTCGGCCCTGGTTCAGCAGATAAATGCGATCGGCGAAAAGCGGCAGCGTGTCGACCGAGTGGGTGGCCAAAACAATCGTGATTCCCTGCTCCCGATTGAGCGTGCCGAGCAGGTGCAGCATGCTGTGCTCGCCGGCGGGATCCAGCCCGGCAGTCGGCTCGTCCAGGATCAAAATCGGCGGTTTCATGGCCAGCACCCCGGCGATGGCGACCCGCTTTTGCTGCCCGAAACTCAGGTGGTGGATCGCCCGCCCGCCAAGGTCTTCCGCCCCCACGGCCAGAAGCGCCTCGGCCACGCGCCTCTCGACGTCACGTTCCGGCAGGCCGAGGTTTCGCGGGCCAAACGCCACGTCATCAGAAACCGTTGCCCCGAACAGCTGGTCGTTGGGGTTTTGAAAAACCAGGCCGACCATCTGGTAAAGTTCGGTTTGCGGGTAGCTGTGGAGATCGCGCCCGTTGATCCGTGCCTCGCCCTTCTGGGCCTTCAGCAAACCCGCGAGAACTTTGATGAGAGTCGTTTTTCCGGAGCCATTTGAGGCGAGCATCGCAACAAACTCTCCGCGCCGCACTCGGAACCCGACATCCGTCAGCGCGACGAATCCGTCAGGATAGCAAAACGAAACCGCGTCTGCCTCCAAAGCGACGTCGTTCATCGGGACAGCACCTCCGCAGCCAGCAGGATGCCGATGATCGACAAGGCGGCCCCGGCGATGATTGAGGCATCCCGCCATGTCAGCGGTGGCAGGACACCCATCGGAATATCGCCAGTGTAGCCCCGTGCCCGCATCGCTTCGTTCGTACGAACCGCTTGGTCGACGGCTCGCAAGACCACCACCCCTGCGACCAGCCCGGCCGAAGAGACGCCGCGCCGCATGCTGGAATATCCGAGCCGCACGCGCTGCGCATCGGTCACGTCCGCCGTCAGATCCAGCAGCACGAAGATGTAACGATACATGAGCATGGCAATTTCTACCCAGCCCTTGGACATCCCCAATGTCCGCATGGCCAGGAAGATCCTGTGTGCCGGGGTCACGGAGCTGAGGAGCAACATCGCGCTCATTCCCCCAACCACCCGGGAGGCCATCAGCAAGCCGGTGTGCCAGCCTTCGCGGGTGACCGTGATGCCGAGCGCCGGGACGGTCCAGAGTGGAGTCGTGCCGGCGAACACGGATTGCAGCACCAACAGCACGGCCGCGATGCCCATCGGCGCGGCCAGGCGCAATGCGATGAGACGGGAGGGGACGCCCATCGCGACGGTCGTGGCGACGCACGTCAGCATCACTCCGAGAGGAACTGCCGGGGTCGGAGAAAAAACGACAAGCGCAAGCGCCGCCAGCGCCACGATCAGCTTTGTTCGTGGATCGACCCGCACAAGGATGTTGTCCTGGCGGGCGAAGAGGTCAGAGAAAATTTCCGAAAGCAGGGACATGTCAGCCTTTCTTTTTTGGTGGAAACATCTCGCGAAAGCAATATCCCGCGACAAACCCGCCGGCCGTGCCCGCGATGAGAAAGAAAAAGAGAAGCAGGTCGCCCTGGTCTGTATTGATGAGCGGCGGGCTCGCCGGCCGTCCGGCGGCGGCCGCAAATTTTTCCACTACGGTTTCGTCCACCCCGTGCCACTGATAGGGGAGGCGGGCTGCCAGGAATGTCAGCGCGGCGGCAATCACTACGACCGCAGACATGATGAGGATGGTTTTTTTCATCGGGCGGGTTCCATCGGTTTTTTGTGCGCGCAGGGCATGGGCTCGACGCCGAGGCAATAAAGAAGCGAGGGGCGCCTGGACGCAATGAACGAGTAGACTCCCGCCGTGACGAACCCTTCCAAAATTCCCAGTGGCAGCTGCGTCGGCAGCAATGACACTCCGATCGCGCTGAAGAGTTTCAGCAGCGAGCCGGAGCCATGAAGCGCCAGGGTGAGCTCGAAGGACGTGGCGGCGTAGGTCGCCCAGTCGGATAGCATGCCGGCGAGGAATGCTGCCCCCCACGCCGGCATGCCGAAGCGGCGCGCGAGCCGGAATACCGACCATCCGGCCAGCGCCCCGACGACGCCCATCGACACGATGTTTGCACCGAGCGAAGTGAGTCCGCCGTGGGAAAGGAACAGCGCCTGCAACAGCAGGGCGATGCTGCTCACAACGACTGTCAGGGCAGGCCCGATAAAGATCGCAGCCATCCCGGTGCCGCACGGATGAGAACATGTTCCAGCCAATGGCACGGGAAAGGGCATGCATGAAATGACGAATACCGCCGCGCCGATCAGCCCCACCATCGGCTTAAAGAATGGTTCCCGTGCGCTCTTGACGCGCAGATCGCGCAGCCCCCACGCCACGAAAGGAATCGCGAGGGCATACCAGAGCGCCGCCCATTGCGTTGGCAGGATCCCTTCGGAGATATGCATCGCCCGGGCGGTGGACGGCAAGCCGAAGACGGCCAGGAGGCACGCTGCGGCGAGGATTGGTTTGCGGCTCATGCGGGATCCCCCGTGACGTTCTTGTGGGATCGCGCCGCGAGGGAGCAGAGGGCATGCACCGTGGCGACGGCCAGCGTGCTGCCTCCGCGGCGCCCTTCGACTGCAATAAATGGCACGCCGAGCGTTGACAGCTCCTCCTTGCTCTCGACGACGTGAACAAAGCCGACCGGCATGCCGACGACCAGAGCGGGCCGGATTCCTTCTTCGAGAATCATCCGGTTGAGCTCCAGCAGCGCCACCGGCGCATTTCCAAACACGACGAGGCCCCCGTCGAGTTGGGCCTTGGCTTTGCGGATGGCAAAGAGCGAACGGGGGAGCCCCCTGTCCAGGGCTTCAGCAGCAACATCGGCATCGGCGACATGGCAGGTGATCCTGCCCGGTTCATATCCGGCGTTCACTCCCCGCAGGCGCGCCAGGGAAAGTCCGCTGCGGATCATGTTGGAGTCCGCATAGATCGGCGCCCCGCGCACGAGCGCCGCGATGCCGGAGGTGAGGGCGTCCGGAGAAAATCGGACCGACCCGGCCAGGCCCATGTCTCCGGTCGTGTGGATCATCCGGCGCACGATCTCCCATTGTTCGAGCGGGAAGCCGCAGCGGTCGGGGGCCTCTCGGTCGATGATCTCGAACGAACGGGCCTCGATTTCCGGGCCGCTCATCGGGCGGTTTAGCAAGTGGTGGATGAAGGGTGTCATAGGTGCGAGGATTTTAAATAGCTAACAAAGTGGCGGACGGACTTCGCGCACGAGGCGAAGTGGAGGTGTGCGTAGCTGGCGAGCACCGAGCCCGACTGAAATCCTTCGGCCGCAGGGTGTCCGGACCGGCGATGGCTCAGCTCGTAGGCGGTCACGCAGCCGGCAGGTGGATGAGAAAGTTCGGAATAGTGAAACTCATGCCCGCGCAAGACGTCGCCGGTATCGCCCCACAGGGTTTCGCGCGTGAGCGTGACTTCGACGTAGCCGAGCGACTTGCGGCGCGTGCACATCCGGGTCCAAGCCGGAAGGATCCCGACCATCGGATGGCGGATGCCGTCCAGGGTTTCGATGCCTTGCGAGAGGTACATGAGCCCGCCGCACTCCGCATAAATTGTCCGGCGGCTTTCGGCAAACTGGCGGAGGCATCCGCACATCGCGTCGTTGGCTGAAAGCTCCTGGGCATGCTCTTCGGGATAGCCTCCGCCGATATAGATCCCGTCCAGATTGTCCGGCAGCCCACCGTCGTGGAGCGGTGAGAACGGAACCAGCTCGCATCCCTCGCGTTCCAAGGCTTCGAGGTTGTCGGGGTAGTAAAAATGGAAGGCCTCGTCCCTAGCGATGCCGAGGCGCACTTTTGTCCCTTCCTCCGACCTTCCGGAAATTGCAGGGCGAGGTAGCAACGGTCGGGCGCTGCGGGCGAATTGAAGGACCTGATCCAAAGAGATCGCTGATCCCACGCCCTCGGCAAGCTCGTCCAACATGGCTCGGGTCAACTGTTTTTCATCCGCGCTCACCAGCCCAAGGTGGCGGCTTGGCAGCTCCGGCAAGGCGCCGCGGCGGACGGCCCCGAGCAGCGGAGGCAGTGAGGCAGCGGAGAGCGATGTGCGCAATCCCTCGGCATGGCGGGCGGATCCGCAGCGGTTGGCAATCACACCAGCTAGGCGAACTTCGGGCAGGAACGTCGCAAACCCGTGGGCCGTCGCTGCGAAGCTGCGTCCGGCTCCGTGCGCGTTGGCGACGAGCACGACCGGGGCGTCCAGCCAGACCGCGACTTCCGCAGTGCTGCCGGAGAGGCCCTCCGGATCGGCTCCGTCAAAGAGCCCCATAACCCCCTCGATCACGGCCAAATCCGCATCGGCACATGCGTTCGCAAAGAGATCTCGAAGATAGCCTTCTCCTGTCATCCACCCGTCGAGGTTGTAGCATGGGCGGCCCGAGGCCAGCGCGAGATACGTCGGATCGAGGTAGTCCGGGCCGACCTTGAATGTCTGCACGCGCAGGCCCCGCCGGCAGAACGCCGCGACAAGCCCGAGAGAAATCGAGGTTTTTCCGGCCCCGCTTTGCGTCCCTGCGATCACCAGGCGGGGGATCATCAAAACTCGACTCCTTCCTGGGCGAGGATCCCATGGGCATACCCGTGGCGGACGCAGGCCATCTCGGTGACCGTGTCCGCGTGCTCGATGAGGCGTGCGCTGGCATGGCGTCCGGTGAGGACGATGCATGCGGTGCGGCCGGGTGCGTCGAGCAGGCCGATTACGTCATCCTCGTCGATCAGCCCGCGCGCGATGGCTCCGCAGATTTCGTCGAGCACGATGAGGTCATGTTTGCCCGAGTCCAGGGCCTGGCGCGCGAATGCCAGGGCTTTCTCGGCCGCCTCGCAATGCTTGGCGAAGGTCGCGTGCTCCGGCGGAGGAACAAATCCGAGGCCGATCTGAACGACCTCGACATCCGGCAGGCGGGCGCATGCCTGCAGCTCGCCGCTCGCCGCGTTCGATTTGAGGAACTGCACGACCAGCACGCTCTGCTGGTGGCCAGCCGCGCGCAGGACCATGCCAAACGCCGCAGTCGTCTTGCCCTTTCCCTCGCCCGTAAAAATTAGTGTGCGCGGGCTCATCGGGAAAAAATGGCGACCCGGACAGCGAGGAATGCGCCGAGCGCCAGCACCGAGGTGAGGAGCATGAGCCGGTTGGTTTGGAGGATATGCGAGCGGGCGAGGGGGTGAAGAGGATCGCCCATCCGGGGCCGTTCGGAGGGGGTTCCGAAGTAGCAGTTCGTGCCGCCTAATTGCACCCCGAGAGCTCCCGCAACAGCGGCTTCGGAAAGCCCGGAGTTAGGGCTCGGATGTTTGCGGCCATCTCGCAGGAAAATCCGCCATGCGCCAGCCGGATTCAATCCGAGGAGCGCTGCGGCGAAAACGGCCAGCGGCACGGTCAACCGGGCTGGAAGGAAATTTACGACATCGTCGAGCCGCGCCGAGGCCCAGCCAAATTGGAGGTATCTCTCGTTTTTGTAGCCGAAGGTTGAGTCGAGCGTGTTGACGGCCTTGTAGAGGATTGCGCCAACCGGCCCGCCGATTGCGGCAAAGAGGAGCGGGGCAGTCACGCCATCCACCATATTTTCCGCGACGCTTTCCACTGCGGCGCGCACAATCTCGGGCTCATCAAGGGAATCCGTATCTCGCCCGACCAACATGGCAACCCGGCGCCGAGCCTCGGGCAGGTCGTCGGCGGCGAGCGCCTGAGCGACCCGCCCGCTGTGCAGCGCGAGATCCCGTCCGGCAAAGCAGGTGTAGAGGAGCGCGATCGAGACGGCGTCCGCCAGAGCGGGAAGCATCCGGGCGGCTGCCGCAATGAGCAGAAATGCTGCCCCGCCAGCGACGGTCAGAACGGCGAGTACGGCGACGGCACCCGCCGCGCGCGGATTGGGGATCGCTCGCCGCAGCGGGGATTCGAGAGCCGCTGCGAACGTCCCGATGAGCTTCACCGGATGCGGGAGCCATCGCGGATCCCCCAGGAGAAGATCGAGGCCAAACGCTGCGACGACTTGATATTCGAGGCGCATCACAGGTGCAGGAGACGATAGATTTTCTTCATGTCAAGCCGCTCGCGGACCACGGTGGCAAGCCGGTCGAAAGACTCTTCATGGTCATAGACCGCGACGACGTTGCCGATTGCGCAGAGGCCGCGCCGCACGCGCAACCGGTCGATGAACCAGCGCCGGAACAGGTCGGCGTCGAAAATCCCGTGCAGATAGCTGCCCCAGACAAGCCCTCGGCCGGCCCCGATCACCTCGCCGTCGTCACGCAAAACCACCGCTTCCAAGGATGCGTCGCATGCGCTCAACCCGTGGTGGATCTCGTAGCCACGCAGCGCAGCCCCCGACTCAGCGTGCCTGCCAACGACCCGCCGCAAAGTTTTTTCCGGAGCCATGGCAGTGGTGAGCGGAAGGAGCCCGAGCGCATCCATCGGCCCGCCATGGGATTCGATGCGGAGGGGATCATCGATGCGCCGGCCGAGCATCTGGTATCCTCCGCAGATGCCGATAATCTCGGTGCGCCCCGCGTGCGCGAGCTCGACGACGGCAGCTGCCAGCCCGCTCTGGCGCAGGTGTTCGAGATCGGAAACAACATGCTTGCTGCCGGGCAGGATCACGGCATCGGGATGCCCCAACTCCTCGAGACACCGGACGATCCGCACGGTAACGTCCGGCTCGATCTTCAGCGCGTCGAAGTCGGTGAAGTTCGAGAGGTGAGGGAGATCGAGCAGCGCGATGTCCACGCGATCGCCCCCGACGGTAGCCCCTTGGGATTTTTCAGCCTTAAACGTCACGGAGTCCTCCTCGGGCAACCCGAGCTTTGGCAGAAACGGCACGACGCCAAAAACCGGAAGCCCCGTGTGGCGGATGAGGTAATCGTGGGCATCGGCGAGCAGCGCCTCCTGCCCGCGAAACCGGTTCACCACAAAGCCCGCCACGCACGCGCGCTCCCACTCGTCGAGCACCTCCATCGTGCCGACAAACGAGGCGTAGACGCCGCCACGATCGATGTCGCCCACCAGAAGGACCGGCGCATGCGCATGGCGGGCCATCGGCATGTTGACGATATCGTGGTGCTTCAGGTTGACCTCGGCCGGGCTGCCCGCGCCTTCGAGGATCACGACATCATGCTCGGCGGCAAGCGAATCGAAGGCTTCCTTGGCCACCTCGAACGCCCGGGGCTTGAAACGGATATATTCGCTGACGTTCATGTTGCCGACCGGCTTGCCGAGAAGGATGACCTGCGAACCGGTGTCCGAGTTCGGCTTGAGCAGGATCGGGTTCATGCGCGCTTCGGGCTCGATCCGGCACGCCTGCGCCTGCACGACCTGGGCGCGGCCCATCTCCAGCCCGTCGCGGGTGACAAACGAGTTGAGAGACATGTTCTGCGATTTGTAGGGGGCGACGCTGAGCCCGTCCTGCTGCAGAATCCGGCACAGCGCGGCGGTCAGCACGCTCTTGCCGGCATTCGAGCTGGTCCCTTGAAACATGAGCGATGCCGCGCGGCGCTTGGGGGCCGCCGCCGCCGGGAACCCCATGGCCTGGCGAAGCGCCTCGCAGAGCCGGGCATTCTCGGATTCCGTGCGCACGGCGACCCGGAAGAACCGGGCGTCAAGGCCCACAAAATCCGTGCAGACCCGGATGGCGATGCCCGCCTTCAGCAGGCGTCCGGACAATGTCGGGGCATCCATCGACATCGATTGAACAAGCAGGAAATCTGCCTCGCCCGGATAAACCCGAAGGCCCGGCATGGCAGACAGCGCTGCCGTGAGCGAGGCGCGCTGTTCGGCCACGTAGGTGCGCGTCCGGTCGAGGTAGTCGGAGTCTTCCAATGCGGCGACCCCGACGGCTTGCGCCAGCGTGTTGACCGACCATGGCGGGAGGAGCTCCCGGATCCGCCGGGCAATCCGGGCATCGGCCACCGCGCAGCCCAGGCGCAGCCCCGGAATCGCAAACGCCTTCGTCAGCGAAAGCAATGCAACCACATTTGCCGGGCGCTCACCGGTGATGCTGTCAAAGCTTTCAACGAAATCTCCAAACGCCTCGTCCACGACAAAGATCGTTCTAGGATGCCGGGCGGCCAGCGCCCTCAGATGTTCGGCATCGCAGACATGTCCGGTCGGGTTGTTGGGGCGCCCAAGAAAAACCGCTTCATTCCCGCGCAGGGCGGACTCGAGCGCCGCAAAATCGAGGCGGAACTCCGAGCTTTCGTCCAGGAGCAGGGGCTCGACAGACATCCCGCCCAATGCCGCCGCGCGCGAGTAGTCGATGTAGGAAGGCGAGGGGATCAGCGCGCGCGGCTTCCCGAGTGCCCGCGGCAAAATCGAAAGGATTTCTGCCGAGCCGTTTCCGGCAACGACCTCATCCGCCCTTGCTCCGTAGCGCTTGGCGGCCGCTTCGACAAGCGCCGTGCAATCCGGGTCCGGGTAATGCGCGAGCGCGCTCACGCTTGCCGAGAGGACCGCCCGCAGCCACTCCGGCGGGCCGAGGGGGTTGAGGTTCGCTGAAAAATCGAGGAGCTCGCACTCCCGCTTGCCCGAAGCGAGCGCCAGCTCCCTCAAATTGCCTCCGTGTGCCGACATGGGTTCCTTAGGGTTTTGACGGCCACGCGACCGCGAGCAACGCGGGGATCAGCTCGACGAGCTCGCACCCCGCACCGAGGGTGTCGCCAGTGAACCCGCCAATTTTTTTTCTGCACCACAGCGAGAAGATGGCAATCCCTCCGCCCGCGGCGCCGGCCGCACAAAGCCCAAACGCGCCGCCGGCCATCCACCCGACCGCCGCAAGAACCGCCACCGTGCAGGCCACATCCGATCGCCGCAGGTATTGAACAAAGACCGAGCAGAGCCCGCCGGTCCGGGCGTAATTCAGCATGCCGAGCTGGACGGCCATCGAACATCTGCCAGCAAATGGCATCAGGAGGAGGACGCCTGGGCGGAGCGCGACGGGCACAGCCGAAAGCGCAGCGACCTTCAAAGAGAAAACGCTGATGAGAGCAATGACCCCCATGGCTCCGGTGTGGCTGTCGCGCATGATCTCCAACATCCGCTCGCGCGGACGGGAGCTAAGGAAGCCGTCCGCAGCATCGGCAAGGCCGTCGGCATGGAGCCCGCCGGAGGCTGCGATCAACGCGATCACGTCGATCACGCTGGCGAGCGGGACCGGAAAAAAAGCGAGCGACGCGCGATCCAGCGCGACCACCGCCGCGCCGATCAGCAGCCCGACCAGAGGAAACCAAGCCGTGCTCCGCCCGATGTCGCGCTCGGTGCAAGGCACGCGCGATACGAGCGGACAAACGGTCAAAAACTGCAGGGCGGCGATGAAGGGCTTCATGGTTTGGCATGGGAAACCGAGGCCTCCTCAAAGGTGGCGACTTCGGTCAGCACGCGAACGGAAGCCTCCACGAGGTTCATCGCGAGCGCTGCTCCAGTCCCTTCGCCGAGGCGGAGGCCCAGGCTGAGCAAGGGCTCCTTGCCAAGGCGTTCCAACGCCGCGTCATGGCCGGGCTCCACGCTCCGGTGCGAGGCGATGATGTATTGGGCAGCCCCCGGCGCAAGCCCCTGCGCGATCAGCGCCCCCGCCGTCGTGATGAAGCCGTCAATGAGCACCGGCTTCTTCAGCGCCGCCGCGCCGAGGATCAGCCCGGCGATCGCTCCGATCTCAAAGCCTCCGACCTTGGCGAGGACATCAAGAACATCGTCCGGATCTGGACGGTTCACACGCAGGGATTCCTTGACGACGGCGATCTTGTTCTGGAGCGCCTCGTCGTCCAGACCCGTGCCTCGCCCCGTGATCTCTTCCGCCGGGCGGCCGGTTAGCGCGGCGACGATGGCGCTGCTCGGCGTCGTATTTGCAATGCCCATCTCGCCCGTGGCAAAAAGATCGGTAGATTCGCCCAGCGAAATGGCGACCTCGATGCCGGCCTCGATCGACAAGATCGCCTGTTCGCGGGTCATCGCCGGCCCTGTGAGAATGTTCGCTGTGCCCGGGGCGACGCGTTTGGAAACGACTTTCCCCTCGGCGACCAGCGAGCTCAAATCTCCCGCAACTCCGGCATCCACCACCACGACCTGAGCCCCGGCGAGGCGGGCCAGCGCATTGCAGCCGGCCCCGCCATTCGCAAAGTTGTGGACCATCTGCACAGTCACCTCCTGCGGGTATTGGCTCACGCCGGAGGCCGCAACCCCGTGATCCCCGGCCATGATCACCACCGCTTTTCGAGCGACCGGGGGACGCGCCGAACGCGTCATTCCCGCAAGGTCCTCGGCCATGTCCATCAAGCGCCCGAGCGCCCAGTGCGGCATCGTCAGCTGCTCGAGCCGGGCACGGGCGGCAGCGCGAAAATCGGGGTCTTGAGGGGCAATCTGTCGAATCGTTTGGCTGAGCAGGTTCATGTGTTTGGAAATTTCTGGCTTGGCGGTTTGATTAGGAGCGGCTGCCCGCAGACGACCAGGAACACCTCGTCGCTCTCGTCCGCGACGATCTGGTTCGCCCGGCCCGCCAGATCGCGAAACCGGCGGCCCAGCGGGGTTTCCGGCACGAGCCCCATGCCGACTTCGTTGGTGACAAAAACGATGCGGCCCCCGTGGTTGTGCGCGGCTTGCACCACCGGCTCGAGAAGGCGGGAAATCTCGGATTCGGCGATCGTCTCCTCCTTCTGTCCGGCGGCATGCAGGAGGTTGTTGACCCAGAGCGTCAGGCAGTCGATAAGCACCACGGGCTCGGCATGGGCACCAAGAATGGCAGCCGCCAGGTCGATCGGTTCCTCGATGGTCCGCCAGTCGCTCGAGCTTCTGGCAAGCTGGTGGCACCGCACGCGCTCGCTCATTTCCGGGTCGATCACCGGGCAGGTCGCCACAAAAGCGCGCGGCCCAGCCCAGCCTTCGGCAAGCCGCTGTGCGAACGCGCTCTTTCCGCTGCGGCTGCCGCCTGACACAAGGACCAGCTTGCTCATCTCGGTTGCCCCGCGTGCGGCATGAATGGGGCGGTCCTGGCAGCGAAATAGCAGCAGGCCGGTTCGGGGGCAACCTCGAACCGGCGGCTCTGCGGCGGTCGGAAATAGGGAATCATTGGAGCACCTTTGTTACGAAGGGTTCACGGTGTTAAAGCGTTCCGGACCGGTATTCTGGCTTCTGGCTTCAATCCTACCGCCCCACCTTCCCCGGCTAATAAAAGCCAAGTGGTTCTGAGGTTTCGTATCCAGTTACAGCAGCGGCACTGCTGCCGATTTTCACGGCATTCCCAATCCTAAACGCACGGGATGTCTCCACCCCGATCGAGGGTTTCTTACAAGAGGATCCGCACGGCAGCAAGCGGGAATAATTGAAATGTTTTCTTTTGCAGGCGGGTGCCGTCCCCCTGGAGCCCTGCGATCATGGATAACAATGGTCCTTGCCGCCGTGCGGATTTTCGGCATCTTGCGCGGATGAGAAAAGCGATTTGCTACCTGGTGGGGGCCGGTCCCGGCGACCCTCTGCTCATGACAGTCAAAGGCAGGGAGCATATCGGCCAAGCCGACGTCATCGTCTATGACTACCTCTGCAACCCGGATTTTCTCGCGTGGGCACCTCCGGGAGCCGAGCTCATTTACGCGGGGAAAAAGTGCGGTGCCCATGTCATGCCGCAGGAGGAAATTAACCGCCTGTTGGTCGCCAGAACAAGCGCCGGAATGACGGTGGTCCGGCTGAAAGGTGGGGATCCCTTCCTTTTCGGACGGGGAGGGGAGGAGGCGGCGGCGCTTGCCGATGCCGGGTGCGCGTTCGAGGTCGTTCCCGGAGTCTCCTCCGCCATCTCAGGAGCCATCTACGCAGGAATCCCCCTGACCCACAGCGCGCAAGATGCGGTGCTCACGATATTCACCGGCCACGAGTCGCTCGAAAAGCTGAAGTCCTCGCTGGATTTTTCCGCCATTGCCAAGGCTCCCGGAACGAAAGTCATGCTCATGGGCATCAAGCGCCTCGCCTTCGTCACCAAGGAGCTCCTCGCCGCGGGGATGGACAAAGATCTGCCGGTCGCGCTCGTCCGCTGGGCGACGACCCTCCGCCAGGAGTCGCTCGTCGGAACTCTCTCCGACATCGCGGAGCGAGCCGAAAAGTCCGGCTTCAAGGCTCCGGCCATCGCGGTCTTCGGCGAGGTGGTTAGGCTGCGGGACAAGCTAAGCTGGTTCGAATCCCTCCCGCTTTTCGGGAGGACGATCGCTGTTGCCCGGGCGCGCGAGGAAGCCGGCGATCTGGTCGCGGGGCTTGTCGCGCTCGGGGCGGACGCGTTCGATCTGCCGCTGATCCGGATCGGTCCAGCCCCGGACATGCTCGCGTTTCACGAGGCCGTCGCAGGCAGCCGCGCCTATGACGCGATCATCCTCGGCTGCCGGGACGCAGCGTCCGCCTATCTCCAGGCATTCTTTGAGATCTCCAAGGATGTCCGTGAGCTCGGCGCCGCAAGGATCGTCGCGATCGGGCAGGACACATCCGAAACGGTCCGCGCATTCCACCTCCATCCGGACATCCAGCTGGAAAATGGCAAGGCCGCAGCAATCATCAAGGCTATCGAAAAGGAAACCAGCATTGAGAACCTGAAGCTCCTCCTGCCGCGTGCCGAGGGGCCGACAGGGGAGCTTGCTGACGAGCTCGCCCGCCGCGGCGCGATCGTGGACGAGATTTCGGCTTATCAAATCGAGCCCGCGAGCACCGACTTCCCGGGAGTCCGCCGGCTGGTCGAGAGGGGAGCCGACCTCGTGGCATTCTCCGGGCCGTCCGCAGCGGAACAGTTCCACGCTTTGAATCTCCCGGCCATCCCCGGCCTTCGGCAGGCAAGCCTCTGCCCGAATACATCGAAAACGTTGGAGAGGCTGGGCATGCCGGCGGACATCCAGGCCCGTTCCGTTCCCGATTTTCTAAAAGCTGTCGTCAGGTTTTACGCCCGGCCGGCTTCCCATCCGATATGAATGCCGTCGTTGTGCGGAAGATCGGCTCGGCCGGAATGGAAGATGTCTGCGTCCCGGAGCCTGGAGAGGGAGAGGTGCTGATCGAGTCGGCGGTTGCCGGGATGTGCCGCACCGACCTCAAGATCATCGAGGTCGGGCATAGGGATCTCGTCCTTCCCCGAGTGCCGGGCGAGGAGGTTGTCGGGACGGTTCGTTCGATTGGGCCGGGCGTGGACAAAGGATTTCTGGGCCGGCGGGTTTACGTCTATCCCGGGACCAGCTGCGGCAGATGCAAACCCTGCCTCCAAGGGGCGGGCAACCTGTGCCACGAAATGCAGATCATGGGGTTCCACCGCGATGGCGGATTCGCTGAATATGTTCTCGCCCCGGCTGCCAGCACGATCAGGATCCCTGACGGCTGCGCCTTCGATTGGGCCGTTGCCGCCGAGCCGCTCTCCTGCTGCATCAATGCGCTGGAGCTGGCCGGTCTTCGCCCTGGCGAAACGATTGGCATCTGGGGAGGCGGTCCGGCAGGAGCCTTTCTCGCCAGGGCCGCTGCGGCCATGGGAGCCGAACCGACGGTGGTTGAGCCGGACGAGCGCCGCCGTGCATACCATAGGCGCAGCCTCAGCGACCCTGCCGGCCTTTGCTTTGACGTTGTGATCCCGGCCGTCGGCTCGGCGCAGGCTTACGCCGAAGCGATGGCGCACCTGTGCCCGCGCGGCCGCCTCGTCGTTTTTTCCGGGCTTGCCGGCGCCGATGCCGTGCGCCCGGTGGATTTAAATAGCATCCATTATCGCGAGATGATGATCGTGGGCGCATACGGCTGCAGCTTCCGCCACGGAGTGCAGGCTCTGGACTGGATCAGCGCCGGAAAGGTTCCCGTGGGCGACTTGATCTCTCACCGGCTGCCGCTCGACCAGATCCACCAGGCGCTCGACCTTGTTCGCACCAGGGCCGGCATGAAAATCCTGCTTTATCCGGGATCCGGTTCGGATAGCTACCAAGGGGAGGCCGAATGATCGCGGAGCTCGAGCTGAAGGCTTTTGGGGCGGCGATCCAGAGGCTGATCAACAAGCAGGATCTCGCCGAGGAGGAATCCTATGCCCTGTTCCGCCAAGTGCTCCGCAACGAGCAGCCTGACCTGCAGCAGGGGGCATTTCTGGCCGCACTCGTCAGCAAGGGCGAAACAACGGGCGAGATCGTGGGCGCATGGCAGGCGATCCGCGATTTCGATACCATCGAGGCATCGGCCGGCATCGAAGGCCCGATCATTGAAAACTCGGGGACCGGAATGGATTCCTTAAAAACGTTCAATGTGAGCAGCGCTGCCGCGATCGTCGCGTCTGCGTGCGGCGCAAAAATGGTCCGCCATGGAGCCCGCGCGCTGACGTCGTTTTGCGGAACCGTTGACATCCTGGAGGCGCTTGGCCTGGATGTGGAGTGCGATCCCCGAACCGTCGAGCGAAGCCTCCGCGAGGTCGGGATCGGGCTCTTCAATGGGATGAGCGCGCGTGTCCATCCGGGAGGCCTGGGACGGATTCTGAGCCAGATCCGTTTCGGGAGCACCCTCAATATCGCAGCGTCGCTGGCAAATCCGATCATGCCCACCCACGGGCTGCGGGGGGTGTATTCGGAGTCGCTCGTTGAGCCGGTCGGAAAAATCATGGCGGCGATCGGCTACGTGCGGGGGATGGTCGTTTATGGCAAAGCCGACGGGCAGCCCGGCGGAATGGACGAGCTCTCCGTCTGCGGCGATTCCGTCGTGTTTGAGTTTTCCGCAACCGGCGGGGCCTCTTCTTGCCGGCTTCGTCCGGAAGATGCCGGGCTCCGCACCTTCCCGTTCGCTGAGATTGCGACGACTGGCAATCTGCAAGCCGAGTGCGAACGGTTTCTGGGAGTGCTGGCCGCTCACGGAAGCCCGGCATGCACCGCCTTCACCTGCCTCAACGCCGGAGCCACGCTCTACATCGGCGGGCTCGCAAAGAGCATCACCGAAGGCGTCCTGATGGCCCAGGACGCGATCGCCTCCGGGGCCGCCATAGAAAAATTGAGGCGATGGGTAGCCGTCCAGAATTCCGACCCGGAACGCGGGATCGCCTGTCTGAATCAGAAGATTCAAGCGCTCAAACCGGCGGCGTGAGCGCCCTGGCCCGGAATTCAGGAGGCGGTTTGATTCAGATGTGCTGGTTGGCGATGCTCGGCAGATAGGGAAAAAAGTTGATGTTCGTCTCTACCTCGTTTATCCATCCTTAACATGAGCACTGCCATCCAAGACTTCAAACAGTTGCCGGTCTCAGAACGCATTCAAATCGTCGAGGATCTCTGGGATACCATTGCCGATGAGCCGTCGGCGATTGGGTTGACTCCCGCCCACATTGAGGAATTGGACCGCCGGTTGGACTCGTTCGAAATTCTGCCGGAGGCTGGCACGGCTTGGAATGTCGCCCGCGAGCGGATTCTTGCCTGCCTGTGAGCCTGCCGGTCATCGTTCGAGACGAGGCGCGGAAGCCGACATAAATACTGGGGGCACTAGTCGCGCCGTCTTATCTTGGGATTACCGAAGGCGGGGCGAAGGCAGCTGCCGAGGCGGCGCTAGCAGCCTGTCGGACTTTTCCAAGCCTGCGGCTTGAAAAAACCGAGGAACAAAGTAATCGGGAGCATGGCCGCCCGATTCGTCACCGTAGATCGTGAAACGCAGCTTCTCTTGCCCCCAGATATGAGGCAGTGG
>Ga0194058_10000526_pt1 | contig 18587 bp, 18 predicted proteins | sample SepL4417m_MetaG_FD_155490 | JGI IMG/M metagenome (GOLD analysis project Ga0194058, IMG submission 155490) | Anoxic zone freshwater microbial communities from boreal shield lake in IISD Experimental Lakes Area, Ontario, Canada - Sep2016-L442-17m | ecosystem: Environmental > Aquatic > Freshwater... | reverse complement strand
CACCGATACCCTGCTGCAGGTTGAACAGCGTGGCCAACTCGCCGACCGTCATGCCGTGCCGCGCGGGAATGGGGTACATGCCGATGAACGACGAGAAGGCCGGGTCCAGCAGGGCGCCTTCGACGATGTCGCCGCCGATCGGATTCGGCCGGTCGAGAACGACGAACGGGATGCCTTTGCGCGCGGCGGCCTGCATCGCCAGCGCCATGGTTGACACGTAGGTCCAGGTGCGGCTGCCGACCTCCTGAAGGTCATAGACCAGGACGTCCACGTCCTTCAGCATCTCGGGAGTCGGGCTGTGCCCCTGCGCCGCATAGAGCGAGTAGACCGGTAGGCCGGTCTTCGCGTCGACACCATCAGCGACCGTGACACCCGCTTCGGCGGTGCCGCGGATACCGTGTTCCGGCGCCAGCAGGGCCACCAGTTTCAGGTCGTCGTTCTGGGCTATTAGATCGATGTCCGACGTGCCTGACCGGTCGATGCCGGTGTTGTTGGTGATGAGGCCGACCCGTTTGCCGCGCAAGGCCGCCGGCACGTCGTCGAGGAAGACCTCGATACCCGGACGCACGCCTGCCGCGGTCGGAGCCGCCGACACCGGTGTCGGCGCGCCGCAAAGCAGCATGATGAACGCCAGGAAAGCGCTCAGCGCCAGCCGGTGGCCGGACCGTGCGACGGGCATCCGCGCACTATATCGGGGCGCTTGCAGTTCTCGTCGGTACGGCTTTGCGATAGTTCGGGTTACTGTTCACAGCCAAACCTGCATCGGGGACCAACATGTCGGAACTGCTCGCACAATCACTCTCGCTGCCCTGCGGTGCCCGCTTGCCTAACCGGCTCGCCAAAGCCGCCATGACCGAGGGCCTGGCTGACCCCGCCGGTATACCGACGGCGGAACTGGACAGGCTGTACGGGCTGTGGAGTGATGGCGGTGCGGGACTGCTGCTATCCGGCAACATCATTGTCGACGGCGACCATCTCGAGCGCCCGGGCAATGTGATTATTGATCGGGAGCCTGATGCCGCAATGCATGCGGCGCTGTCGCGTTGGGCGGCAGCCGCTACCCGCAATGGCAATCACTTCTGGGCGCAGATCAGCCATGCCGGGCGCCAGACACAGAAAATTATCAACCCGCATCCGAAAGCGCCCTCCGCGGTGAAAGTCGGCCTGCCGGGTGGCCAGTTTGGTGAACCCGTTGCGCTCACAGTTTCCGAAATCGGCGATATCGTGCAGCGCTTTGGGGTGTGCGCCGCAGCCGTTAAAGCGGCCGGGTTCACCGGGGTCCAGATTCACGCCGCCCACGGTTACCTGCTGTCGCAGTTTCTGAGTCCGCGCAGCAATGTGCGCACTGATCAGTTCGGTGGTGTACTCGCCAATCGCGCCCGAGTGTTACTGGAGACTGTGAAGACGGTGCGGGCGGCAGTGGGGCCTGACTTTCCGGTGGCGGTCAAACTCAACAGTGCCGACTTCCAGAAAGGCGGATTCGCTTTCGAAGACAGCCTGCAGGTGGCGCAGTGGCTGCAAGACGCGGGCGTCGACCTACTGGAAATCTCCGGCGGCACCTACGAGCAACCGAAGTTATTGGGTGTCGAGGGTATCGAGGAGGAGGAGCCGCAACATGTCGCACACTCCACGCAGATGCGCGAGGCTTACTTTGTTGATTTCGCACTCGCCATGCGGGAAAAAGTTTCTATTCCGTTGATGGTGACCGGAGGTTTCCGTCGGCGTGACGTGATGGAACAGGCTATCCGCAGCGGCGGTGCCGACCTGATTGGTGTGGGACGGCCGCTGTGTGTGATGACCGATGCGCCCGCCCAACTCCTGCAGGGTCTGGCGGAGTTGCCGCGCTATGAGGCGCAGCTGTCACTGTTTCCAACCTGGCTGACGTTTCTCAACAGGATCAAGATCGTGCGCACCATTGCCAGCTTTGGCGTGCAGTACTGGTACTACGCGCAGCTGGAGATGCTAGGGAAGAACGGCAGGGCGGCACCCGACACGACAGTGTTTGCGGCAACTCGCAAAGTGCTTGCGCAGCAACGGCGCTGGGTCGCAGCGCGCCGTCGGCTGTGATAGCCGACGACGCCCGAACCGCGTGAGGACGGTTCCAGGCCCTCAGCCGGTGATCCAGGTCATGCCGGCGGCGAAGACGAAGCCGCAGGCCGCCAGGACGCCGGCCCACCGCTTGGCGCCGCGCACGGCGATCGGGATCATCTCGTTGACCACCACCACCAGCAGGGCGCCAGCCGCGATCGCTTGAATGATCGCGATGACGTCGTGGGGGGCGTTGACGAGCGACCCGTAGCCGAACGCTCCGGCGACGGCGCCGATGAGAACTATCACGGAGAACCGCGCGAGGATCTTCGACAGGGTGAAGCCACCGGCCAGCAGGGCAGCCGCCACGCCGATGGCCTCGGGCAACCCAGCGATGAACACCGAGCCGACCAGCGCAGCCGACACACCAATGGAGCCCAGGTGCAAGGTGAGGCCGATCGACACCGACTCGGGAACGCCGTCGACGACCATGCCGATGAGCAGGTTCCGTGCCTCCGTGGGTGACGCGCCCTCCACCTCGTGGTCCGCGCGCTCGTCGGCCTTCTCAATCACCACGGCGGCCTTCTCCGAGTTGCCGGACCGTTCGAGCAGGGAGACGATCAGGAAGTACCCCAGCCCCCCGATGCCGATGCCCAGCGCCGTGGGTCCCGCGCCGGCCTCGTTGTAGGCCACGGAGACCAGGTCGGTGCTCACGGCCGAGATGACGGCCCCGGCGCCGAAGGCCATGATCAGGCCAACGCGCGCGGGCTTGGTGAGACCGCTGAAGCGCCACACCAGCACCGCGCCGAGCAGTAGGGCGGCCTGGGCTATGGCCGCGAACACCGCTGCTTCCAGCATTGCGCCCATGCTCCTCTCGCCGGCCCCGGCCGCTTCCACCTCCGGCGGAAAACTGACCTGCGCATGCTAGCGGCTTGCGCCCCGGCGCAGAGTGATTCGCCCTGCGGCGCGCTCAGGCGAGCTGTTAACGTACCTGCACCGCCTGGGCCTCGCGGCTTTGATGAGATTATTCGGATGTGAGTGAGATGACTGCCGACGACGCCAGGTCCGTCCCAGGGGACGACCGCTACCGCGACTTTCCCGACGGCTTCTTCACCCGGTCCGACGAAGGCGACGACCGTGGCTTCTACGGCCAGCCGCGGCTGGTGCAGCACATCGACGACGGTGCCATCGCCGCTGTGCGTGACCTCCACGACGAGCTCGGCCTCTACGGCGAGGTACTCGACCTATGCAGCTCCTGGGTGTCGCATCTGGCCCGGACCCCGCAACGGCTGGTGGTGCTCGGCATGAACGCCGTTGAGCTAGAACAGAACCCGCAGGCGAAGGAACGGGTGGTCCAGGACCTCAACCGCGAGCCCGCGCTGCCATTCGCCGACGCCTCCTTCGACGGGGCGATGTGCACGGTATCGGTGGACTACCTGGTTCGGCCGCTTGAGGTGTTCGACGAGGTGGCCCGGGTGCTGCGGTCCGGCGCGCCGTTCGTGTGCACGTTCTCCAACCGGTGTTTTCCGACCAAGGCGATCCGGGGTTGGCTTGCCACCGATGACGAGTTCCATGTGCGGCTCGTGGCCGAATACTTCCACCGCTCGACCGGTTGGGACGCGCCCCGCATCGAACAGCGCCCGACGCCGGGTGATCCGCTCTTCGCCGTGTGGGCCCACCGGTCCCGACCGCTGTGAGGGTCAGGGTCGGTGTTCGTATGCTCGGTAGTCGCTCACTGATCGAGGGTCGTTGAGGATGGCACGGGGGCGACAGCCCGTATTACCGACCTGGAATCGTTGTGGGACAACGACGAAGACGGCTCAAGCCGATAAACCCTGCTGCTTGGGACAACCTGGACGGTTCAGCTAATCTCTGCCGATGGCTCAGCAACCACCATCGGGTTGGTATCCGGACCCTGCTGGTTCAGGGAGCATGCGGTATTGGGATGGCGGGCAGTGGATCGCGTCTTCCCCGATCGCGTCTTCCCCGGCGTGGGAGAACCCAAAGCCCGGGACCGAACACCGCACACGCCGGCGCCTCATCCTCGCTACCGCTGCGGGGGTCGTCGCCGCGCTCGTCGCGGTCGTCGTCCTCGTCGTCACCCACCACCAAGTTAAGCCAGCCGCCATCGGAGGCCCGATACTGGACGGAACCTACCGCCTGGTCTACGACGACAGCCAGCGGACGAAAAACGGTGCGACCGTTCCGCTGCGGCGCTCATCAGACAAACCCGATCTCAAGTTCTGGGCGTTCCGCTCGCGCTGCACCGCCGCCGGATGTGTGGCCACAGGGACCCAACTGGACCCGAACAAACCCACAGTCGCCCTCACCGCCGCCGCCGCGGCGGCATCAGGAGGCTCGCAACTCACCTCCGTACTGCACTTCGCCGACGGTCACTGGAGCAGCGAGCCTGCTCGGGTCACGGGGTACCCGCCGACGTGCCTCAGTGGCGACACCGTCGGCCCCGGATCGGAAACCGTGCTTTCCAGCAAGACGTTTTCACCACAGCCGGACGGCACATTTAACGGCGTCGCAGAAGGCACGTTTCTGACCAATGGGTGTGGCCATCAGGGGTCGGTGGATCAGATGCCGTTCGTGGCAAGCCGGACGGGGGACGTCCCCGCGGGTGTCGCTATCGCTGACCCGGCCGAGGTTCCGGTCGCGGCGACCGCGACGAGCACGCCGCCATCGACACCGGCGGGGAGCCCCGTTCTCAACGGCGTTTACCGCATCACCTTCGACAACACCCAGCAGACCAAGCCGCTAACGGGCGACGCCAAGGACCCAAAGAAAACGTGGGCGGACGAATCATGGGCGTTTCGATCCGAGTGTTCTTCGACCCGATGCGTCGCTACCGGCGCGTCGCTGGCCGAGACCAACCAGCGGGAGGCCTCAGGCGTCGCGTCGGTGGTCCTCGAGTTCATCGACGGGCGGTGGCAGAGCTCGCCGCCGGGACGGTTGCTGGCGCCTGACCCGTGCCCGTTAGGAGCTGCCTCCGATCAATCCAACCGCAACTGGTCGGTGGAACCGGAGCCAGAGGGCACACTGCGCGGCGTCCAAACAGACACTGTTGTCTCAGACCAGTGCGGCCTGCGAGGTTCCGAGTACACCACGCCGATGGCCGTGACACGGACCGGTGATGTGCCGCCGGCGGTGATACTGGCCGATCCCTCGTTGTTCCTTTCGTAGGCTCACTAATCGGTAGTCGTTGAGGAGCACGTCCATGTCAACACTGTTTGACGCTGTCACGTTCATGCACGGGCCGGCCATGAAGAACCGATTCATGTTGGCGCCGCTGACCAATCTGCAGAGCAATCCCGACGGGACGCTCTCGGATGATGAGGAGCGGTGGTTGACGATGCGCGCCGCCGGCGGGTTCGGCATGACCATGACCTGTGCGAGCCACGTCGACCCGCTTGGTCAGGGATTCCCGCGGCAGCTGGGGTGCTTCAGTGACGACCATCTTCCGGGTCTCACCCGCCTGGCCGCGGGGATTCGTGCGCAGGGGAGTGTGGCGATTGTCCAACTGCACCACGCGGGACGTCGCGCGCCGGCTGAGCTCATCGGCACGTCTCCGCTCGCGCCCGCCGATGACTCCAAGTATGGGGCGCGGCGGATGACGACTGATGAGGTGCACGAGGTGATCGAATCGTTCGTCGCGGCTGCAGTCAGGTGCGAAATGGCGGGATTCGACGGCGTCGAACTCCATGGAGCGCATGACTACCTGCTGTGTGAGTTCCTCAACGTCGAGTTCAATGACCGAACTGATGCCTACGGGGGTAGTCGCGGCGCGCGGTTCCGAATCTTCGACGAGATCATTGCGGGAATCCGACAGCGGTGTCGTCCAGACTTCCAGGTGGGGGTGCGGCTCTCGCCCGAGCGGTTTGGACTGGACACGGCGGACGTGATCGACGGATTCGAGCGACTGGTCGCCACTGAAGCGGTCGATTTCATCGACCTCTCGCTCTGGGATGTGTTCAAGGCGGCAGCCGATGACGCGTTCGGGCCCCAGCCGCTGCTCGAGGTGTTCGCCGCTCTCGACCGAGGATCGGTTCGCCTCGCCGTCGCCGGCCACCTCTACTCGGGATCAGACGTGCAGCGCGCACTTGATGGTGGCGCCGACATCGTGGCGATCGGTCGAGCGGCGATCACCAACCATGATTTCCCGCTGCTGGTGCAGGCGGACCCTACGGCAGCGATGCGTGAGCTTCCCGTTGCGAGGGAGACCCTCGCCGCCGAGGGGCTGGGACCGGTGTTTATCGACTACATGTCGAACTGGAAAGGGTTCGTCGGTGGCTGATGGGATCGCAGCATCCTCCAATCGGAGTACGCCGCCGTCCCCCGTCGAAGGGTCCAGCCGGTGGATGATATCTAGTTTGCGTCACGGTAATAGTTGAGTGAGGCCGACGTTGCCGGCCGATCGAACACCGAGCACGAGGAGAAAGACCATGACGGGTCTTCGTGGTGAGGCGGCGATCGTCGGTTACACCGAGCGCCCCGCGACTAAACGGCCGACGGGCCCGCTGGAGTCCACCCTGGAGCAGTGGGCGCGACTGGCTGCGGCCACCCTGGCAGATGCGGGTCTGTCGGCGACCGAGGTCGATGGAATCTGCACCGGGCATCTGCAGGAGGTCGGGATCTTTGCGCCGTCGACAATTGCCGAATACCTCGGGGTGAAGGTGAATTTCGCTGAGATGGTCGACCTTGGCGGGGCCAGTGCGGCGGCGATGGTGTGGCGGGCCGCGGCGGCGATCGAACTCGGCCTGTGCAATGCCGTGCTGTGTGTGCTGCCGGGAACGCCGTTGACCCCGTTCAGCGACAAGAAGCCACCGCAGGTCAATGACTCATTGCATTTCGGCGGCTCGAGCAACCGGTACGGCTCACCGCAGGCCGAGTTCGAAATCCCCTACGGCACACTCGGACAGAACGGCCCCTACGCCCGAGTTGCCACGCTCTACGGCGACACCTACGGCTACGACGAGCGGGCAATGGCCAAGATCGCCGCCGACCAACGCGTCAACGCGAATCACCACCCCGGGGCGATCTTCCACGACGTGCCCATCACCGTCGACGACGTCGTCAACAGCCCGGTCATCGTCTCCCCGCTGCACATGCTGGAGATCGTGAGGCCCGTGATGGGCGGCGCCGGCGTGTTGGTGGTCAGCGCTGATGTGGCCCGGCGATCGAAGAATCGGCCGGTGTGGGTTAAGGGCTTCGGGGAGCGGGTGACCTGCAAGATGGTGATGTACGCCGAGAATCTTCTGCAGACTCCGATGATCAAGGCTGCCGCATCCGCGTTCTCGATGGCCGGGCTGACACCGGCAAACATGGACATGGTGTCGATTTACGACTGCTACACGATCACCGCACTGCTGAGCCTGGAAGACGCCGGTTTCTGCGATAAGGGCGCGGGCCTGACGTTCGTCGCCGAACATGACCTGACATTCCGCGGGGACTTCCCGATGAACACGGCAGGCGGCCAACTGGGTTATGGCCAGGCCGGCTTCGCCGGCGGTATGCACCACGTCTGCGACGCCACCCGACAGGTCATGGGCCGTGCCGGCGCGACACAGGTTCCCGATTGCAACCGGGCGTTCGTCTCCGGCAATGGCGGAGTTTTGGCGGAACAGACCACTCTGGTTTTGGAAGGAGACTAGTGATGGGCGAGTTCAGTAGGCCGATGCCGGTCCCGACGCCGACCACCCAACCGTTCTGGGATGCGTTGGCAGAGCACAAGATCCGAATCCAATACTCGCCATCGGCACAGCGCTACGTGTTTTATCCCAGGATTTTGGCGCCTGGCACGCTCGCCGATGATTTGGAGTGGCGACAGATCTCCGGGGCGGCGTCGCTGTTCACCTACACCGTCGCCCACCGGCCCGTCGCGCCGCACTTTGCCGACGCAGTCCCGCACATCATCGCCGTCGCGCAATGGGATGAGGGCCCCCGGTTCGCCACCGAGGTCGTCAATGTCGATCCTGCAGAGTTGCGGGTGGGCATGCGGATACGGCCGGTGTTCGTCGACTTCCCCGAAGAAGGGGTGACGCTACTTCGCTACGAACCTGCCTGAGACGGTTCACTCAGACAGCGATGCTCGGCTGGTACAGGTCGAGCCAGACCGAGAGGTCGAGGACGCGTTCCAACCGGAATCGATCCAGCAGGCCCATCGATGCGGCGTCGATCCGAGTCAGCTGCTCCAGCGCGTGGCAGTCGACCACGCTGAACACCGTGTCGTTGCCGCTGGCGAGTAGCTCGCGGGCCTGGGCTTGGATATCGGCGCAGTACTGGGGATCCGAGGTGCTGGGGTAGCGGCTCTTGACCCGCTGCACCACCGATTCAGGCAGGACGTCGCGGACCGCGCCGCGCAGCAGGCTTTTCTCCCTGCCGTCATAGCTCTTCATCGACCACGGCGTGTTGTAGACATACTCGACAAGGCGGTGATCGCAGAACGGCACCCGCACCTCCAAGCCCACGGCCATGCTCATCCGGTCATTGCGGTCCAACAGGATTCGCACGAACCGGGTCAGGTGCAGATAACTCATCACCCGCATCCGGTGGGTGAAATCGTCTTCGTCGGCGAGGCGTTCCACCTCGGCCACCGCGTCGACGTAACGGTCCTGCAGATAGGTTTCCAGGTCGAGTGCCGCGCGCAATTCCGGCGTGAGGATGTGCCCACTCGGGTCGGTCCAGGAAGCGCCGATCGCGATCCACGGGAAGGCGTCCGTGCCTTGCACGCCGGCGTCATGGAACTGTCGGTATCCGCCGAAGATCTCGTCGGACGCCTCCCCGGACAGCGCCACCGTCGACCGCTCCCGGATGGCCTTGAACAGCAGATACAGCGAGGCGTCCTGTTCACCCCCGCCGGTCGGAAGATCGAGGGCCGCGACCACCTTGCGTCGGATGGCGGGATCGGACAGCTGCCGGTGATCGATCACGATCTCGGTGTGGGCGGAGCCGACGTACCGGGCGACCTCGTGAACATAGGGGGAGTCGAGCGTGGGGTGGGTGTCGCTGGGTGTGAAGGTCTCGGCTTGGCCGGTGAATTCGACGGAGAAGGTTCGCACCGGTGTGCTCAGGTCGCGGGCGGCCAGCGCCGTGATGGCACTGGAATCCAGCCCGCCCGAGAGCAATACACATTTGGGTACGTCGGCGACCAACTCTCGGCGAACGATGTCATCGAGTAGTTCGCGCACCCGGGCGACTGTGGTGTCACGGTCGTCGGTGTGCAGTTGTGATTCCAACCGCCAGTAGGTCCGCTCCCGGATGCCGCGCTCGTCGACGGTGACGATCGTTGCGGGCTCGACCTCCCGCATGCCCTTCCATATCGATGTCCCGGGGGTTTTCGCCGGCACGAGTAGCTCGCGTAAACCGTCCAGGCCGACCGCCCTTCGAGCAAGCGGGTTGGCGAAGATCGCCTTCGGTTCCGAGCCGAACAGCACGCCGTCGGGAGTCGGGAAGAAGTAGAGCGGTTTCACCCCCATCCGGTCGCGGATCATCACCAGTTTGCGCTCGCGGGAGTCCCAGATGGCGAAGGCGTACATCCCGTTGAGCCGGTCGGCGAGCGTCTCACCCCACTGCAGATAACCGCGCAGGATGACCTCGGTGTCGCTCGCGGTCTCGAAGCTGTGTCCCTTGGCGATCAACTCGCGACGCAACTCGGTGAAGTTGTAGACCTCACCGGTGTAGACCATGGCCACATCACCCGACGGTGTGGAGACCACCATCGGCTGCGCGCCACCGGCCAGGTCGATGACTGCCAGCCGACGATGACCCAGCGCGACTGCGGGCCGCGACCACACCCCGGCCGCGTCGGGGCCACGGCAGGCCATGGTCTCGGTCATCGCCTCGATCACTGCCCGCTCCCGGGTCAGATCGCGGGAGTAATCCACCCAGCCGGTCATGCCGCACACGTCAATCAACTCCCCCCGCAAGATGCGCGTCGGCATAGTCGTCGGCCGCACCGAGGTGAGCGAACCTCATCACATCCCGTCAAATGGACTGCGCCACTGTAAGTTTGGGAACTTGGCATAGCCGCGATCATTGGTGATCCAGGTGGCGCCGTGCTCGACGGCCAGCGCCGCGTGGTACGCGTCTGGCACGTCGTTGGCTGTGGCGGCGACCGCCTGGCAGAGTTGGGAAAAGATCTCCCAGTGCTTCACGCCCGGCCGCAACGGGACGGCAGCCGGTGCGTGGCGCATCGCCTGGCAAAAATCGAGCGCGTCCGCCGTCCTGCTCGGCTGGTGATAGACCCGATGATTGGTGGCCAACCGCACGACTCCGGACAGCACGAGTTCGCTGACGCCCACAGGCTCCGGCCCGGTCATGATCAGCTGCAACCACTGCGCGTATCGGGCGTGCTGGTCGCTATCGCGGCGGAAGGCATACAGCAGGATGTTCACGTCAGGGCAGAGCATTGTCACCCATCAGGTCGGCAAGAGCCTCTGTGTCATCCAGATTCACTCCGGGCTGAAGGCCTCCGGCACCGCTGGTGGGGAAGGTCCACGCTGCGGCCGCTTCCGGGTCGTCGCGGCGGAGAAGCACACGCAACGCGTCGTCGACCACCGCGCCAATCGGGCGGCGCGTCCGGACGGCAAGCACCTTCGCTTCAGCCAGCAGATCGTCCGAGATATTCAGCGTCGTTCGCATGCGTCATCTTAACATCATCAGTTGACATCATGATGCGCTCTTGACCCGGTGTGGACCACCAGGCTGGACGGGCCCGCCGGAGCCGTGCAACTGGCGATCACCGGGGCGCCTAGCCGAATTTCGGGGCGCGCTTGGTGAGAAACGCGTCGATTCCCTCGCGGCCGTCGGGGCTGTCGGCGCATGCCGCTATGAGCCGGCCCTCGAGGTCCATCTGTTCTTCCAGATTGTGCGCGAATGATGCGAGCAAGAGTTTCTTCGCGGCGCTACTGGAACCCTTTGCTGCAGAGGCTAATTGATCGGCCAATGCGGAGGTTCTGGCTGCCAAGTCGGCTGCGGGCACTACCTCGTTGATCAGGCCCCAGCCGACGGCCTCGGCGGCGGACAGGGTGCGATTGGTCAGCATCAACTCCTGGGTGCGACGGATCCCGATGAGCCGCGGCAGGTAGTAGGACGAGCTTCCGTCCGGGCTCAACCCGGCCCTGGTGTAGGCCATCGTGAACGACGCCGCATCGGAGGCCAGCACCAGATCGCCGGCAATGGCGAGGCTGAATCCGGCGCCTGCGGCCACACCGTTGACCGAGGTGATCAGGACGGCATCCATCCGGGCGAATATCGATAGGGCGCGATGCAGATCGTCGGCGATGCCCTTGACGAAGGGCCCGGGGCCCAGTGGTGAGGTGGCCATCGCCTTCAGGTCGCCGCCCGCGCAGAAGAACCGGCCGGCGGCTGTGAGCACCACGACCTTCGTTGCAGCGTCGGTACACCGCAGTGCCACCTCGGCCAGTTCGCGAGTCATGACGTCGTTCAACCCGTTGGCCGCCTCGGGGCGGTTGAGGACTATCCGTGCGATGGATCCGGACTGCGAGAAGGACAGGGTCTGGTATTCGGTCACCGCGAGAACACTAATGGGGCCGCAGTCAGATCCCTATCATCCGACGGCGGACTCCAGCGCTTTCGTGCCGGCAACGATCGCATCGAGTTGAGCCGGTGACAGCGGGGCGAACAACGCCGCCATCTGTGCGGTCGTTGCCGCTTCGGCCGCTGCCTTCTGTGCGTCGATCTCCGGCGTGTGCTCGACCATGTCCTCCTCGGAGAAGCCGTGCATCTGGAAGTACCCCAGATCGCGGTCGAACTGACACGCCGCGGCGGGCGTAAGACCGCATGCCTTCACGGCGTCGGTGTGCACGCCGCCGCGCAGTTCGCGCAGCAGGATGGCGGCCCGGTAGGCCCGAGCGGCGTCCGTCATCGGAGCCGGCGCTGCGCGATAACCATCGAACAGCGGCCAGGAACCGGAGGGAACCGTTGCGGCGAGGGCATCGACGGCGTTGGTGAAGGCACCCAGAGTGGCCGAATCCACGCCCGCAAGATGCGCGTCGGCATAGTCGTCGGCGGCGCCGAGGTGGGCGGCGGCGATCGCGTCTTCGCCGGCCAGACTTCGACCCCGCGCCACCACGCCGGCGACCATGCCGGGCTTAAAGAAGTAGAAGACGCCGTCGGCGGTCTGCGGGTCGACGCCACCGAGCATCGACGCCCGACCTGCCGCGTAGAGGGAGATGACGTCGAGTCCGATGCCCTCGCCTCGGGCGGTGGACTGCGGCGAGAAGTAGAAGTTGGCGGCCAAGCCCCCGAGGGGGCCGGCGACGGTAGAGGCTGCGGTGGTTGCGTCCATTGTGCAAACCTAGCAACGTGAAATGATTCGATGAACGCGCATGGTCTAAGGGAGGTGAGAGTGGGTTTGTTCCAGGTTGCCGAGGCAGGGATTGCGGACCTTCGCCGCGCCCTCGAGGACGGCCGAGTCTCAAGCGTCGAACTCGTCGAGTCGTACCTGCGCCGCATCGACGCCTATGACCGTGGTGGCCCGGCACTCAATTCCATCGTCGTGTTCAATCCGGACGTTTTAGCCGAGGCGGAGGCAGCCGACCAACGCCGATCCCGGGGCGAGTTGCTCGGCCCGCTGGATGGCATCCCGTACACGGCCAAGGACAGCTACCTGGCGAAGGGTCTGACTGCGGCGGCGGGTTCGCACGCGTTCGCTCACCTCATCGCTTACCAGGATGCTTTCGCGATAGAGCGGCTCCGGGCCGGCGGTGCGATCCTCATCGGGCTGACGAATATGCCGCCGATGGCCAACGGTGGTATGCAGCGCGGTGTGTACGGGCGAGCCGAAAGTCCCTATAGCGCGCACTATTTGACGTCAGCGTTCGGATCGGGTTCCTCGAACGGATCCGGAACCGCCACGGCGGCGAGTTTCGCGGCATTCGGGTTGGGGGAGGAGACCTGGTCCAGCGGCCGGGCGCCGGCGACCAACAACGCCCTCTGCGCCTACACGCCGTCGCGCGGAGTCATCTCGGTGCGCGGGAACTGGCCACTGGTGCCCACGATGGATGTGGTGGTGCCGCACACCCGCACGATGGCCGATATGTGCGAGCTGCTCGACGTCTTGGTCGCCGACGACCCTAACCCGCGCGGCGATCTATGGCGCACGCAACCGTGGGTCAAGATCCGGCCGGCATCCAACGTGCGGCCCAAGTCATACCCGGCATTGCTGCCTCGCGACCGCGACACTGCTCGGCAGACGTTGGCGGGCAGGCGATTCGGGGTTCCGCGCATGTACGTCAATGCCGACCCGGACGCCGGGGTGGGCGACGGTCTGGGCATCGGTGGCGCGACCGGCCAGCGCATCGAGACTCGGCAGTCGATCCTGGAGCTGTTCCGTGCCGCCTGTGCCGATCTGGTGGCAGCGGGGGCCGATGTCGTGCTGGTGGATTTCCCCGTGGTCTCCAACTACGAGCATGACCGCGAGGGTGTGCCGTCGATCAAGACCCGCGGACTGGTGAGCCCCGAGTTCCTCGAACGTGAGGTGCTCGATTTGTCGGCATGGGCGTGGGATGACTTCCTGCGCGCCAACGGTGACCCGAACCTGCCGAACCTCGCCGCAGTCGACGGAAGCCTGATCTGGGTCAACGACCCGGGCGCACTGCCCGACCGAGTGGAAGGGTTCGGCGAGGGCAGTGACGAGATCAATATCTACCCCGACTTCATCCGCGAGCACGTATACGAATCTTTCCTCGACATCCCACACATGGAAGAAGGACTGCGCGGACTGGAACGCACCCGCAAGGTCGACTTCGAGGAGTGGATGCACCGACGCGGACTGGACGCGGTGATCTTCCCGACCGTCGCCGACGTCGGCCCGGCCGATATGGACGTCAACCCCGCCTCCGCCGATCTGGGTTGGCGCAATGGCGTGTGGGTGGCCAACGGCAACCTGGTTCCGCGCCATCTCGGCATCCCAACCGTGACGGTTCCGATGGGAACCATGGCCGATATCGGCATGCCCGTCGGGCTCACCTTCGCCGGGCGCGCGTACGACGACAACGCACTGCTCGGTTTTGCCGCAGCCTTCGAAGCGACCGGTGATCGGCGCACCCCACCACCGCGAACCCCACCCCTATGAAAGGTGACACATGAGCGCAAACATCGCAGACGGTAACCGGATGCCGGCCGAATACGCTCCGCAGGAACGGATTTGGATGGCCTTCCCGTGTGACGGGTACACCCTCGGCGAGTCTGGCGAGGCTCAGGATGAGGCGCGATCCACCTGGGCCGCGGTGGCTCACGCGGCGGCCGAATTCGAACCCGTGACCATGGTCGTGCATCCCAGGGAACGCCATATCGCCGACCGTTACCTGTCCGCGGAGATCGATATCGTCGAGGCGCCACTCAATGACGCGTGGATGCGTGACATGGGGCCGACGTTCGTGCATGCCGCCGATGGTTCGGTGGCCGCGGTGGACTGGGTCTTCAATGGATGGGGCGCCCAGGACTGGGCGCAGTGGGATCTCGATTCGCAGGTCGGACGCTTCGTCGCCGAGACCGCAGGCACGCCCATCATCAGTTCGGACTTGGTCAACGAGGGCGGCGGCATCCAGGTCGACGGGGAGGGCACGGTGTTCGTCACCGACACCGTGCAACTCGACGCCGGCCGCAATCCCGGTATCACCCGAGCGGCGGTCGAGGCGGAGTTGGGCCTCACCATCGGTGCCACCCACGTCATCTGGCTGCCCGAAGGGTTGACCCGGGATTCGCAACGATTCGGCACCCGCGGCCACGTCGACATCGTCGCCGCAATCACTTCACCCGGACGGTTGGTGTTGCACTCCCAGCGCGACGAATCCCATCCCGACTTCCAGGTGTGTCAGCGGATTCGCGCCGCCATCGAGGCCAGCACCGACGCGGCGGGGCGCGCGTGGGACATCACCGAAATACCTGCTCCCGCAACGCTGACCGACTCCGAGGGCTTCGTCGACTACAGCTATATCAACCATCTCATCGTCAATGGCGGCATCATCGCGTGCGGATTCGGCGACGACCATGACGCCGACGCGGTGGCGATCCTCGCCGAGCAGTACCCGGGCCGCACCGTGGTGACGGTGGATGCGCGACCGTTGTTCGCCCGCGGCGGCGGAATCCACTGCATCACCCAGCAGCAGCCGTTACCGCGAGGCTGAATCAGTTCAGCCTGCGGCGCAACCGGGCAGAAACAGCGCTGCGGGGATCAGTGCATCGGCGGGCGCGGTGGTGGTGATCGGATTGGTGCCGCACACCTTCACCTTGTCCTTCGGAATCCAGAACTGGCCTTCCTGTTCGAACACGAAGGAGGTCGGGGCACCCATATCCGGGTTGGACTTGTTGGCCAGCACGCCGCCGGTGACCGCCCAGCCGTCGGCGCAGTGCAGATCACTGATCGTGTAGACGTTGTCGGGTCCCATGGCCTGGGCGGCGTTGGTTGCGGGCTGGGTGAGTGCGTCCTTCGTGCATTCGGTCATGCCGCCGACCATCGGCGCGGTCGAGGAACTCGAGGCTGCGACGCTGCTGCTCGGCGCGGCCGGTTCGGTGCTGCTAGTGGCGCATGCGGACAGGCCGGCCGCAGCCAGGCATGCCAGCGCGGCGGTAAGGCGGGCGGGGTGGCTCATAGGTCCTCCGTGATGATTGAGCAGTGGCGGTGTACGGCGATTGTACGTACACTTTGGATGGAGGTATCGCAATGACCATAAAAGCCAAGCGTCTGGAGATCCGGGCGGAGGCGGCAACGTTGGACCGTATTCAGCGTGCGGCCAGCGCCGTGGATGAGCAGATGTCCGAATTCGTCCGGAAAGCCGCACTGCAGCGCGCCGAGGATGTGCTGCGACATGAGCTGATCACAGTGATGGAGCCCGCGCAGTTCGACGATTTGATGTCCTCGCTCGATACCGCTGATGCCGCGCCCAGACTGGCAGCGGCAGCTCGAGAGCCCTCGGTGTTTAAGCGCGGTTGAGGCATCAGCGTGTTTGACTCGGCGCGACTCGACGACAACCACGTGCTGGGGAACTTCGACTGCGGCACGGAGTCGTTGAACGCCTGGCTGATTGATCATGCTCGTCGTGCCGACGCCCGCGGAATCGCCAACGTCTACGTCTGGACCGCGGCTGGATCACCGGATGTCTGCGCCTATTTCGCGATCTGTCCGACCGAATTGGTCCGGAGTGAAAGTGGTATTACCGGGACGATGTCAGGCGGCTATTCACGAATTCCCGGGTACCTCATCGCGAGGTTGGCGATCGACGTGTCGTTACGGGGTAATGGATACGGCGCGCAGCTATTACTCGATGCGTTGGGCCGGGTGGTTGCTGCCTCGAAGATCGGCGGTGGTCGACTCATCGTCGTCGATGCAGTGGACGACGATGCAGTGGACAACAATGCCCGGCGGTTCTACGAGCACTTCCACTTCACGCCGGTGGGTAAACGTGAAAACCGATTGGTGATGAAAGTGTCTACCGCGGTGGCAGCGCTACGCGAAGCTCAGGACGCCTGACGCTCCCGCTTCTGCTCCTCGCGGGCGAGCATCCGATCGCGCTGCTCTTCGAACTTGAGTACCTGACCCTCGAGGTCGGTCATGTAGGCGGCGAGTTGCTCGCGGCGTTGCTCGCCGACGGCGCTGAAGTCGGTGCGCTCGAAGATCTTCCACTTGCGCAAGACCGGTGTCAGGACATCTTCGAGGTGCTGGCGCGGGTCGTAGATGCCGTGTTTGGCCATCAGCACGCCGTTGCGGCGGAAATTGGGCATGCCCTGACCGGGCATCCGGAAATTCTCGACGATACTGGCGATAGCTTCCATGGCCTGGTCGGGCGCGAGGTCAAGTGCGGCGCTGCAGGTATCGCGGTAGAAGATCATGTGCAGGTTCTCGTCCGCGGCGATGCGGGCAAGCAACCGGTCCGCGATCGGATCACCGCATGCCTTGCCGGTGTTGCGGTGGCTGACCCGGGTCGCGAGTTCCTGGAAGGAGACATACGCGATCGATAGCAGGAAGTCGGTCTTGTGACGTTCCTCTTCCTCGGCTGTCGGTGCGAAACCGTGGGTCATATGGGCCATGCGCGCTTCCTCGAGGGCGACCGGGTCGACGCTGCGGGTCACGACGAGATAGTCGCGCAGGGCGATGCTGTGCCGGCCCTCTTCGGCCGTCCACCGTCCCACCCAGGTTCCCCACGCCCCGTCGAGCGAGAAGTTGTCCGCCGCCTGGCGATGGTAGGAGGGCAGGTTGTCCTCGGTCAGAAGGTTGGTGATCATGGCCGCCCTGGCAACCTCACTGAGTTGTGACTCTGCCGGATCCCAATCTTTGCCACCCATGGCCGCGAAGTTTCGACCCTGATCCCACGGGATGTAATCGTGCGGATGCCAGTTCGTCGTCGCGGACAAATGCCGGTTCAGATTGTTCTCGGCGACCTGCTCAAGTTCCTGGAGCAGGTCCAGGTCGGTCATTACTCGCTGCATCGCACCTCACCCTTGCTTTGAGCAGCAGGGGTAGGTCACCCGCACGGCATATTTAAGAACTTTAAGAATATCAGCCCGGTTGCTGTGCGCGGTACCGCGACACGACCAGGAACCGCAGTTCAGACCGCCCGCGTCAGGAATCGTTGCCGAATTGTGCCCGGAGAAGCGGCATCGGCGACGGTTCCGGCCAGGGCGAGTGCGCCCTGGGCGATTGCCGTCTGCGCCGCACTCGTGATGGTTGCGGCGGCAAATTCGGGTTGATGGTTGACCGCAGGCAGGGAGTCGATGCCGATATACGGGTGGATCGAGGGGATAACCTGCGAGACGTTGCCCATGTCGGTGGACGCCCTCGCCATCATGATGTCCGGACCGGTGCTGAAGCGCCGGCCGACGGCGGTGGCTCGTCGCTCATAACAGGCCAGCAGGTCGTCGTCGTTGCGGAACTCCGCATAGGGTTTCGACTCGGCGGAAACGGTGAGTGCGGCGCCGGACGCCAGTGCCCCGGCCTCGAAGCAGCGCATCACCCTCGGCTCGATCTCGGCGAGTTCGGCGAGTGTTTCCGCGCGGACGTACCAGCGTCCCTCGGTGCGCTGTGGAATGGAGTTCGGTGCCTCGCCGCCGCGGGTGACCAAGCCGTGCACCCGCACCGAGGACGGCAACTGCTGGCGCAGCAGACCGATGGCGACCTGGGCGACGGTGAACGCGTCGGCGGCGTTGATGCCGCGTTCGGGATAGGCCGCGGCGTGTGCCGCCCTGCCGGCGTAGGCGATATGGCTGTGCGATACCGCGAATGGCCGCGCCCGAGCGATATCGACCGGGCCGGGGTGCACCATGGCCGCGGCGTGCTGTCGCTCGAAGCCGCCGCGCTCCAGCAGTTCGATCTTGCCGCCGCCGCCCTCTTCGGCGGGCGTGCCGATCACGGTGAGCGTCACACCCAGATCGTCGGCGGCGGGTGCCAGTGCGAGTGCGGCGCCGACGCTGATGGCCGCAATCAGGTTGTGGCCGCAGGCATGCCCGAGGCCGGGCAGCGCGTCGTATTCGGCGCACAGCGCGATATGCAGATCGCCGCTGCCGATCCGGGCGGCGAACGCGGTGTCCAGGCC
>Ga0194058_10000524_pt1 | contig 18597 bp, 15 predicted proteins | sample SepL4417m_MetaG_FD_155490 | JGI IMG/M metagenome (GOLD analysis project Ga0194058, IMG submission 155490) | Anoxic zone freshwater microbial communities from boreal shield lake in IISD Experimental Lakes Area, Ontario, Canada - Sep2016-L442-17m | ecosystem: Environmental > Aquatic > Freshwater... | reverse complement strand
GTTCGAGATTGATCTGTCCGGCGGTGTTGACCGAGGCCAACTGCGCCTGACCGCCCCAGACCGCGGAACCGAGTCCCTCGTGGGTGCTGAGGTAGCCGTTGGCGATCGACGTGGCGTGCTGGAGTGCCGACTCGATTGCCTGCTGGGTGGTGCGCAGCACCTCCGGTGTGACGATGAGGCTCATACGTTCTCCTAACTGGTCAACTGGATGCTCAACCCCTGGCGGGAAAAGTGCGTATGAGTATCTGGCGGCACTGTGGCGGTGTCACTTCACCCTGTGTCAAACGGCACTAGGCTGCGTGGGTGCGATTCGCTTTCAAGACCTCACCGCAGCAGACCACCTGGGCCGAGATGCTTGCGGTCTGGAAGGCCGCTGACGATATCGAGGTCTATGAATCGGGCTGGAACTTCGACCACTTCTATCCGATCTTCGATGATCCGACGGGGCCGTGCCTGGAGGGCTGGACCACGCTGGCGGCATTGGCGCAGGCCACCACGCGGCTGCGGCTGGGCACCATGGTCACCGGGATCCACTACCGTCACCCTGCGGTGCTTGCCAACATGGCGGCCGCGGTGGACATCATCTCCGGCGGTCGGCTTGAACTTGGTGTGGGTTCCGGCTGGAATGAAGAGGAGTCCGGTGCCTACGGGATCGAATTAGGCACTGTGACAGAGCGATTCGACCGTTTAGACGAAGCGTGCCAGGTGCTGATCGGGCTGCTGAGTCAGGAGACGACCGACTTCGATGGCCGGTTCTATCAACTCACGTCGGCCCGCAATGAACCCAAGGGGCCGCAACGTCCACATCCGCCGATCTGCATCGGTGGCGGCGGCGAGAAGCGGACGCTGCGGATCACCGCCAAGTACGCCCAGCACTGGAATTTCCCGGGTGGCACGCCCAAGGATTTCGCCCGCAAGCGTGATGTGCTCGCCGCGCACTGCGCCGATGTCGGACGCGACCCGAAGGAGATCATGATGTCGGCGCAGATCCGGCTCACCTCGGATCTCAACTACGGCGGCGTCGTCGCGGACGCGATCGCCTACGGCGCGGAGGGCATGGACCTGGCGATCATTTACCTGCCGGCGCCGTATGACCCTGCGGTCGTCGAGGCACTGGCCGAGACGATCCGCAACTCGGGGTTGTGGCGGTCGACCTGATCTATCGACTCTGCGCCCAGATCGTCACATCAGCCGAAAGAGCGATCTGTACGCAGACTCGATGGGAATTCGAACCCGTACTGCATCAGTTCCGCCGCAGTGACGAGCCGCTCGCGGTGGGCCGGGAATTCCCAGTTCTTCACTGGTTGACGAAACAACGACCAGGCGATACGCCCGACCCGCGAACGGGTTATCGGCACGAGGTACACGGAATTTCTCCTGTGGTCGACAACTTTGGCAACCGGGACCGCGTTACCCGCAGTACCCACCTCAGCAATTAGAGCCGGATCGAACGCTAATCGACAGAAGGCGCGCCGATGCAGGTCGCATGTTTCTGTTGTTACAGGAGTTACTAACGTTGCGGAGCGGCCGTTGGCGCGATGGGGGCTGGCAAAGCCGTGTGGCCCATCAGGAAGCGGTCGACGCCGGCCGCCGCGGCCCGGCCCTCGGCGATCGCCCAGACGATCAGCGACTGCCCGCGACCCATATCGCCGGCGACGAAAACCCCCGGCACCGAGGTCTCGAAGTCGGCATTGCGGGCGACATTGCCCCGGTCGGTCAGTTCAACTCCGAGTTCGGTCAACAGGCCAGGCCGTTCCGGGCCGACAAAGCCCATGGCCAACAGGACCAGGTCGGCCTCGAGTTCAAAGTCGGTGCCCTCGACCTTCTCGAACCTGCCGTCGCGCATCTCGACCTCATGCGCGCGCAGGCCGGTGACGCCGACCTCGGCGCCCAGGAAGCGCTCGGTGTTGACCGCGAACACCCGCTCGCCACCTTCTTCGTGCGCCGAGGACACCCGGTACACCAATGGGTAGGTGGGCCACGGTGTGACGTCGGCACGCTCTTCCGGCGGCCGCGGCATGATCTCGAACTGATGCACGCTGGCCGCACCCTGACGGTGGGCAGTGCCCAGGCAGTCGGCACCGGTATCGCCGCCGCCGATGATGACCACCCGTTTGCCCTTGGCCGTGATGGGAGGTTGGCCGTCGGCATCGAGCACCGGGTCGCCATGGGTGGCCTTGTTGGCCCACGGCAGATATTCCATGGCCTGGTGGATGCCGGTGAACTCCCGGCCCGGGATGGGCAGATCGCGCCAGTCGGTGGCACCACCGGCCAGCACCACCGCGTTGAACTCCTCGCGCAGTTCCGCCACGGTGACATCGACACCGACGTCGACGCTGGTACGGAACTGCGTGCCCTCGGCTCGCATCTGGTCCAGACGGCGGTCGATGTGGCGCTTCTCCATCTTGAACTCGGGGATGCCGTAACGCAGCAGGCCGCCGATTCGGTCCGCCCGCTCGAACACCGTGACGTCATGGCCGGCCCGGGTCAACTGCTGTGCGGCGGCAAGCCCGGCTGGGCCGGATCCGACGACGGCGACCGACTTTCCGGTCAGCAGGTGCGCCCGCTTGGGAACCACCCACCCCTCGTCGAAGGCATTGTCGATGATCTCGACCTCGACCTGTTTGATGGTCACCGGGTCGGAGTTGATACCCAGAACGCAGGACGCCTCACACGGAGCAGGGCAGAGCCGACCGGTGAACTCCGGGAAGTTGTTGGTGGCATGCAACCGCTCGATGGCGTCCTGCCATCGGTCCTGATGGACCAGATCATTCCATTCGGGGATGAGGTTTCCCAGCGGGCAACCGTTGTGGCAGAACGGGATTCCGCAATCCATACAGCGGGACGCCTGGTGCCGAAGATCCTCGTGATCGAAGTCCTCGTACACCTCGTTCCAGTCGCGCAGACGAAGCGGGACCGGTCGCCGCTTCGGCGTTTCGCGTTTTGTGAATTTCATGAAGCCACTCGGATCAGCCACGGGACGCCGCCATGATCATCTCGTCCACGTCTGCCCCGGTGCGTTCGGCTTCGGCGATAGCGTCGAGTACACGCCTGTAGTCGCGCGGCATCACCTTCGCGAAATCCCCTGCCTGTCGCGGCCAGTCGGCCAGAATGCGCTGGGCCACAGCCGAATCCGTGGCATCACTGTGCGCAACCAGCTTGTCGTGCAACCAATCCAGTTCGCCATCGTCGAACGCATCGAGATCCACCATCTCGGTGTTTAGGTTGTCCGGCAGCAGGTGGTTCGGATCGTAGACGTAGGCCACTCCGCCGGACATGCCGGCGGCGAAGTTACGCCCGGTCGGGCCGAGGATCACGACCCTGCCGCCGGTCATGTACTCGCAGCCGTGATCACCCACGCCCTCGACCACGGCGTGCGCACCGGAGTTTCGGACGGCGAACCGCTCACCCACGGTGCCTCTGATGAAGGCCTCACCACTGGTGGCGCCGAAGAGGATGACGTTGCCGCCGATGATGTTGTCCTCGGCGACATAGCCTTTCGGCGCGGCGTCGGACGGGCGCAACACTATCCGGCCGCCGGACAGTCCCTTGCCGACATAATCGTTGGCATCGCCGTGCACCCGCAGCGTGATGCCCTTGGGAACGAAAGCCCCGAAGCTGTTGCCGGCCGAGCCGTCGAAGGTGATGTCGATGGTGCCGTCCGGAAGGCCATGGGCACCATAGGCTTTCGTCACCTCATGGCCCAGCATGGTTCCGACGGTGCGGTTGGTATTGGTGATCTTCATTCCGAACCGCACCGGGGTGCCGGAGTCGAGAGCCTCGCGGCACCGGACAATCAGTTGCTGATCCAGAGCTTTACCCAGACCGTGGTCCTGCCGGGAACTGCAGTAGAGGTCCTGGTTCATGAAGGCCGAATCGGCTTCGTGCAGTACCGGTGCCAGATCCAGCTTGTGCGCCTTCCAGCGCGAGGCGGCTCTGCTGGTGTCCAGGGCGTTGACCTGACCGACCATCTCGTTGACGGTGCGGAAGCCGATCTCCGCCATGAGTTCGCGAACTTCTTCGGCGATGAACATGAAGAAGTTCTCCACGAATTCCGGCTTGCCGGTGAACTTTGCGCGCAGAACCGGGTTCTGGGAGGCCACACCCACCGGGCAGGTATCAAGGTGACACACCCGCATCATGATGCATCCCGATACCACCAGGGGGGCGGTCGCGAAGCCGAACTCCTCCGCGCCCAGCAGTGCCGCGACCACGACATCGCGGCCGGTCTTGAGTTGGCCATCGACCTGGACGACGATCCGGTCCCGCAGTCCGTTGAGCAACAGCGTCTGCTGGGTCTCGGCCAGGCCCAGTTCCCACGGTGCGCCGGCATGCTTCATCGACGTCAGCGGTGTGGCGCCGGTTCCGCCGTCGTGACCGGAGATGAGCACCACGTCGGCATGGGCCTTTGAGACACCGGCCGCAACCGTGCCCACGCCGTTCTCGCTGACCAGTTTCACGTGGATCCGGGCCACGGGGTTGGCGTTCTTCAGATCATGGATCAGCTGAGCCAGATCTTCGATGGAGTAGATGTCGTGGTGCGGCGGCGGCGAGATGAGTCCCACCCCGGGCGTCGAGTGGCGCACTTCGGCCACCGACGGGTAGACCTTGTGGCCCGGAAGTTGGCCTCCCTCACCGGGTTTGGCGCCCTGGGCCATCTTGATCTGGATATCGGTGCAGTTAGTCAGGTAGTGACTGGTCACACCGAACCGGCCCGACGCCACCTGCTTGATGGCACTGCGTCGCCAGTCACCATTGGCGTCGTGTTCGAAGCGGCTCACCGCCTCGCCACCCTCACCCGAGTTCGACCGCGCACCAAGGCGATTCATCGCGATCGCCAACGTCTCGTGCGCCTCGGCCGAGATCGAGCCGTAGCTCATCGCCCCGGTGGAGAACCGCTTCACGATCTCCGCGGCCGATTCAACCTCGTCGATCGGAACCGGCGGACGCACCCCGGCCTTGAACTGCAACAGTCCGCGCAGCGAGGCGATCTTCTCGCTCTGGTCGTCGACCAGCCTGGTGTACTCCTTGAAGATTGAATACTGCCCCGTACGGGTGGAGTGCTGCAGCTTGAACACGGTGTCGGGGTTGAACAGGTGGTATTCGCCCTCGCGTCGCCACTGGTACTCCCCGCCGACTTCGAGTTCACGGTGCGCACGCTCGTCGGGCCGATCCAGGTAGGCCAGTTGGTGGCGGACGGCGACGTCGGCGGCGATGTCGTCGAGGTCGATCCCGCCCACCGGGCAGTGCAGGCCGGTGAAGTACTCATCGAGCACCGCCTGCGAGATACCGATGGCCTGGAACAACTGGGCGCCGGTGTAGGAGGCGACCGTGGAGATGCCCATCTTCGACATCACCTTCAGCACACCCTTGCCGGCGGCCCTAATGTAGTTCTGCAGCGCCTTCTCGCGGTCTGTGCCCGCCAGAACTCCCCGGTCGACCATGTCGCTGATTGACTCGAATGCCATATAGGGGTTGATCGCGGCCGCACCGGAACCGATCAGCATCGCCATGTGGTGCACCTCACGGGCATCACCGGCCTCGACGACCAGGCCGACCTGGGTTCGGGTGCGCTCGCGAACCAGGTGGTGATGCACAGCGGAGACAGCGAGCAGGGTCGGGATGGGCGCGGCATTCTCGTTGGACTCCCGGTCCGAGAGAATCAGTATCCGTGCGCCGTCGGCGATGGCCTTCGACGCCGCCGCCCGGATGTCGTCGAGTGCACGTCGCAGGCCGGCCCCACCCTCGGCCACCGGGTAGAGGCAGCGGATGACCGCCGAACGCATCCCGTGCCGATGTCCGTGCACCTCGTCGTCGGGGTCGAGGTTGACCAGTTTGGCCAATTCGTGATTGCGCAGGATCGGGTGCGGCAGCAGGATCTGGTGACAGGACTCCGGGGTGGGATTCAGCAGGTCGCCCTCGGGGCCGACGGTGGCCTGGATGCTGGTCACCACCTCTTCGCGGATGGCGTCCAGTGGCGGGTTGGTGACCTGAGCGAACAACTGCTGGAAGTAGTCGAACAACATCCGTGGCCGCGATGAGAGCACCGCGATCGGCGTGTCGGTTCCCATCGAGCCCAGCGACTCCATGCCGGTGCGCGCCATCGGCGCCACCAGAAGGTTGAGCTCCTCGTAGGTGTACCCAAAAGCCTGCTGGCGCAACACAACCCGGTGATGCGGCATCCGGATGTACGGGCCCTGCGGAAGGTCATCAAGGTGGAACTGCTCGGCGGCCAGCCATTCCCGATAGGGATGTTCGGCGGCCAGGTCAGCCTTGATTTCCTCATCGGCGATGATGCGGCCCTGGGCGGTGTCGACCAGGAACATCCGGCCCGGTTGCAAGCGCAGCCGTTGGACCACGGTGGCGGGATCGAGGTCGAGCACACCGACCTCCGAGGCCATCACCACCAGTCCGTCCTCGGTGACCCAGATGCGCGAGGGTCGCAGGCCGTTGCGGTCGAGCACCGCGCCGACGACGGTGCCGTCGGAGAAGCACACCGACGCCGGGCCGTCCCACGGCTCCATCAGCGCGGCGTGGTAGGCGTAGAAGGCCCGGCGTGCCGGGTCCATCGACTCGTTTCGCTCCCAGGCTTCGGGGATCATCATCAGCACCGCGTGCGGCAGGCTTCGCCCGCCCAGGTGCAGCAGTTCGAGTACCTCATCGAAGCGCGCACTGTCGGATGCGCCGGGGGTGCAGACCGGGAAGATTTTCTCGACGTCGGTACCGAAGAGGTCGGTGTCGATCAGCGCCTCGCGGGCGCGCATCCAGTTCTCGTTGCCGGTGACGGTGTTGATCTCACCGTTGTGGGCGATTCTGCGGAACGGATGCGCCAGCGGCCACGACGGGAAGGTGTTGGTGGAGAACCGGGAGTGGACGATTCCGAGCGCACTGGTGACGCGCTCATCCTGCAGGTCGAGGTAGAAAGCCTTGAGCTGCGGGGTGGTGAGCATGCCCTTGTAGATGAAGGTTCGCCCGGAAAGGCTTGGGAAATAGACGGTTTCGCGGCCGGGTCCGTCCTGGCCGGGGCCCTTGGTTCCCAACTCGTGCTCGGCGCGCTTGCGGACCAGATACGCGCGACGCTCCAGCTCGATGCCGGAGGCGCCCAGCCCTTCCCCGTCGCTTCGCTCGCCCCAGCCGATGAACGGCTGGCGGAAAGTAGGCATGGCATCCCGGGCCAGTGCGCCTAGCGAGGAGTCATCGGTCGGCACATCACGCCAGCCGAGCAGCGTCAGTCCCTCGGCGGCGACGATCTTCTCGAATGCGTCACAAGCCGCGGTTGCCTCGCGGGCCGACTGCGGCAGGAAGGCGATGCCGGTGGCGTACGAGCCCTCGGGCGGTAGGTCGAAGTCGACCACCGCGCGGAAGAACTCATCAGGAATGCCGATCATGATGCCGGCCCCGTCGCCGCTGTTGGGCTCGGCACCGGCCGCACCGCGGTGTTCCATGTTCAGCAGGGCGGTGATGGCCTTGTCCACGATGTCGCGGCTGCGCCGACCGTGCATGTCAACGACCATGGCCACGCCACACGCATCATGCTCGTACGCGGGGTTGTAAAGCCCGACACTGCTGGGCATGCGCACCTAACCCTTCACAACAAGTCGCACAGTCGTGGGACGACGGCGCCGCGCCGGCGTCGGGGTTCCTCCGTGCGTCGGTGAACGGCGGCCCTTCTGCGGTGTCAATTAGTAGTGAAACGATATGCAAGCGGGTCCGAAGATGCCAACTTAGGAGACCCTAAACCCGGAGATTGGCCGACCGGTAAAGCGTTCGAATAATTCCGGTAAAACACGCCGCGCCGTCGAATCGCGGATGCGACGATTTCCACCGACATCGCCCCACCCCCGATGCGGCCCCAAACAAATAAGGAGACCGAAATGACCGCCCCAACCATGTCCCACCGCTTGGCGGCCGAGTTCATCGGCACGTTCTGGCTGGTTCTGGGCGGCTGCGGAGCCGCCGTGTTCGCGGCCAACCCGGCCGGCGACAACTCAGTGGGCATCGGCTATCTCGGGGTGGCCCTGGCTTTCGGCCTGACCGTACTGACTGGTGTGTACGCCTTCGGCACCATCTCCGGCGGGCATTTCAACCCGGCCGTCACACTTGGCGCCGCCATCGCCAAACGGGTCGAATGGGCCGCCGTACCGGCGTACTGGCTGGTCCAGATCCTCGGCGGATTGGCCGCCGGCGGTGTCATCCTGACCATCGCCAAGGGCCGCCCGAAGTTCAACGCGAGCGGTCATATGGCTGCCAACGGATACGGGATCAACTCCCCGCATGGTTACTCGCTGACTGCGGTGATCATCGCTGAGGTGTTGCTGACCTTCATCTTCCTGCTGGTGATTCTCGGCTCCACCGATGATCGGGCACCCAAGGGGTTCGCCGGGTTGTCGATCGGGCTCACCCTGACCCTGATCCACCTGATCTCGATCCCGATCTCGAACACATCGGTCAACCCGGCCCGCTCTACCGGCGTCGCGTTCTTCAACGGCGCCGGCGCACCCGGTCAACTCTGGGTGTTCTGGCTGGCTCCCCTGGTGGGCGCCGCACTGGCCGGCGTTGCCTATCCCCTGCTGTTCGGTGGCCGCGACGAGGAACTGGCCGACCGGCCGGTACGCGACGCGGCACTGGAGCGCGGACCCGGCGTCAAAGCCGGCTGATGTCCTGCACCGGTAGCCGGGGACCCCGGCGGGGTTCGTAGGCCAGGCCGCTGACCTCGAGCAGACGGACTACCCGGTAGCGGTGCGGACGCATGGGTTCGAGCAGTTCCACCATCGCCGCGTCGTCGATGGGTCGGCCGGTCAGTGTCCAGCCGATCATCTTCGCCACGTGGTAATCGCCGACCGATAGTGCGTCAGCATCACCGAACGCACGCTGGGCGGTCTCGGCGGCCGTCCAGACTCCCACCCCGGGCAGTGACATCAGCGCCTCGCGGGCCTCGGCCGGTGGTCGGGCGGTGAGGCGTTCCACAGATTCGGCGCGCCGGGCGCAGCCGACGAGGGTGCGGGCACGGCCGGGGTCGACGTTGGCGCGGTGGAATTCCCAGGACGGGATGGCGCACCACTGCTGCGCCGACGGCGGCACCCGCATGATCTCCGGCGCAGGACCGGGCGCGGGCGTGCCGAACTTCGTCACGAGCAGCCGCCAGGACCGGAATGCGTCGGCGCCCGGGACGCGCTGCTCTAGGACGGCCGGGATCAGTGCCTCCAACACCCGCGAGGTGCGTCCGATCCGAAGATGCGGCACCCGGGCGGCAGCAGCGGCGACGGTCGGGTGGTTCGGTGTGAAGTCCGTCGCGTCGTCATCGATACCGAGCAGTGCGGGTAGGGCATCGGCGAACTCCTCGACACCCTCGCCCCACGCCTGACACCACACAGTGTCCGCTGCGGTGCGGCTGATGCGAGCGGTCACCGGTCCGCTGGGCAGCAGGCCGGTACGCCAGATGGCACCATCAGCATCGATCTGGAAGCACGGGTCGCGTGGCCCGCGGCGCTGCGGGGCCAGCGTGTGGCCGGGACTGACCGACCCCGGAAATCTGACCGCGCGCTCTGATACTTGCTGGCTCGGCACCGCGAAACGCCTAGGGGCGCCCGGTGATTCGATCCGCGACCGCGGCTATCGGGGAGGTGTTCGCCCGGCCGCCGGCCTCATGACGGTCGGCCAGCTTGTAGGCCGAGTACAGCCCCTGCACGCCGATCCAGCGCAGAGGTTCGGGCTCCCAGGTGCGCGAGCGGTGGTCCACCCAGGGCAGCTCGGTGAGCGACGTGCTGCGCTTGAGCACCAGATCTGCCAGGGTGCGGCCGGCCAGGTTGGTGGCCGCCACGCCGTGACCGACGTAGCCGCCGGCCTCGCCCAGACCGGTGGCCGAGTCCAATCTGACTCCGGCGGTCCAGTCCCGCGGAACGGCCAGCACGCCGCACCAACCGTGCGCGATGGGCACGCCGCGGGTCTGCGGTAGCACCGTGTTGAGAACTCCGGTGAGGAAGTCGATGGTTTTTTGGCCGACGGCCCCATCGTTATCGATCCGCGAGGCATACCGGTAGGGCACCGCGCGGCCGCCGATCGCGATCCGGTCATCGGCTGTGCGCTGGGCATAGAAGAAGCCGTGTGCGAGATCCCCGAGGGTCTCGCGGCCCTCCCAACCGATTGTGCGCCAAAGACTTTCGGTCATCGGATCAGTGGCAATCATCGCGCTGTTCATCGGCAGCCAGCGCCTGCGCAATCCTCGAATCCGCCCGGTGAATCCCTCCGTGGCACGCAGCACGATCGGCGCGCGCACCACTCCCAGGGCCGTCTCGGCCCGCCCGGGACTAATCGACATGACGGGAGTCTGCTCGTAGATGGTGACACCAAGGCGCTCGACCGCATCGGCCAATCCGCGAGCAAGTTTGGCTGGTTGCACCCGCGCGCAGTGCGGGTTGAATGACCCCAGCACCAGGTGATCGACCTGAATCCGTTGGGCTGCTTCGGATCCTGAGAGGATCTCGACATCGTCGACTCCCCAGTGGCGATCCTCGTCGACCTCGGCGCGTAACCGCTGGGCCTGTGCGGCAGTCCGGGCGACCTCGAGGTTGCCACCCTTGACGATGTCGGCCTCGACGCCTTCGCGGCGGGTCACATCGATCACCTCGTCAACAGTTTCGTTGAGCATCCGCTGCCAGGTGACGACGCTGTCGCGGCCATGTCGCTTCGCGAGCAGAGCACGGCTGCCGGGTGCCAGGCCGGCCAGCCAACCCCCGTTGCGTCCGGATGCGCCGAACCCAGCGAAGCGCGCCTCGAGCACGGTGATCCGCAGGGAAGGATCGGCCTGCTTGAGGTAATAAGCGGTCCATAGCCCGGTGTAGCCCGCACCGACGATGCACACGTCAGCCTCGCGGTCCCCGGGCAGAGCGGGCCGCGGGTCGGGAAGCTGGGAGAACCAGTGCGAGACGGCTCCGTTGCGGGTGGTCATGCTGATGATCTTGGCAGTGTCCGCAACCACTCGGTACCGCGACAGTCATTCGCCCAGGTAAAGCTGAAGCCTGAATCGGCGATATTTCACATTCGGCGAATCTGTCCGTATTTTGATGGACCAGCAACTACCTAGGCGGTGAACTCAGGGAGGGAACATGCCGGACCAACAGCGTGCGGCCCTTGCCACGCTTCCGGACAATGAACGGGCAACGGAGTGGAAGGATCGGTACCGCTACCTCCGACCGCTTCCCCTGTTGATGCCGGCCATCATCTTCCTGCTGATCCCGCTATTCATGGTTCTCGACCACCGGGGCCTGCAAAACATCACGGAACTGTTCTGCTGGACCGGGCCGGTTGTGCTCTACCTCATTTTTCCGGTACTGGACTGGCTGATTGGCCGAGATACCGACAGCCCGCCCGACGATGCGGTCGCCAGGCTCGAAGCAAGCCGGTTCTACCGCTGGACGGTGTGGGCCTTCGTCCCCCTGCAGTTAGCAGCGGTGATCGCTGGGGCGTTTTTGTTCGTCTCCACGGACCTGACATTCTTTGGGTTTCAAGGCTCGCTATCGACGCCGGCGAAACTCGGGGTCGCGATTTCGATGGGCATCGTCGGCGGGCTGGGCATCAATATCGGCCACGAACTGGCCCATCGGAATGATGGATTCGAACGCTGGCTGGCGAAGGCCGCATTCGCACCGACCTGTTACGGGCACTTCCCCGTCGCTCACAACCGCGGCCACCACATCCGTGTCGCCACCCCCGAGGACCCTTCCTCGGCTCGGCTCGGAGAACCTTTCTGGAGGTTTCTGCCTCGGACGGTTAGCGGGTCATTTCGAGCGGCATGGAGCCTCGAGGCCAGCCGCATGGCGCGACTCGGCAGGCCCACCTGGCATCTCAGCAACGAGGTGATCACCAGCTGGGTTGCGTCGGTTGCGTTCTGGACGGTACCGCTACTCCTGTTCGGCCCCCAACTGCTGCCGTTCATCGCGATTCAGGCGCTGAGTGGGATAGCACTGCTGGAATCAGTGAACTACATCGAGCATTACGGTCTGCTGCGGCAGCGGACATCGCGCGGCAACTATGTTCGGTGTGCACCCGAACACAGCTGGAATTCGGATTATCTGGCCACCAACTTTCTTCTGCTCAATCTGCAGCGCCATAGCGACCATCACGCGAATCCCACACTGCGATATCAAGCGCTTCGAAGCAGTCTCAGCGCTCCCCAGCTACCCAGTGGCTATGCCTTAATGATGTTGATCGCCTGGTTCCCCCCGGTCTGGCGAAAAGTCATGGACGACAAAGTTATCGAGCACTATGGGGGCGACGTGCAACGCGCCAACCTGGACCCGCGACGGCGCGTCACGAACTCATGACAGCACCGTCAAATCTCACCCGCCGACGGTTTCTTGGCGCGGTCGCCCTCGGAGCAGGTGGTGTCGGTGTCGGGGCGGTTGCCCTGGGTCGCAACCGGTTGTTCGGCGCTGAGGATGCCCCGCCGCACTTCACGGCGATCGTGATCGGGAGCGGTTACGGCGGTGGCGTCACCGCACTGCGACTCGGTGAGGCAGGAATCCAAACCCTGATCATCGAGAAGGGCCGGCGGTGGGACACACCTGACGCCGATGGCACGCGGTTCTCCAAGATGATGCCGCCCGATACCCGTGCGGGTTGGTTCTCCGCAGTTCCACCGAGCCTCATCACATCGTTCGGTGGGTTTTCCATTGAGGATGTGGTGGCGCACACCGAATCGCCCAAGCCCATTCAGGCCGGCATCTGCGAAAAAGTCGACTACGGCGCGCACAGCGTCTTTCGTGGCGTCGGTGTCGGTGGCGGATCATTAGTCAACGCAGGCATCGCCGCAATTCCCACCGAGTCGCAGATCCAGGCGACCTTTCCCGATATCGATCCGGCGGAGTTCCTCGGCACCTATATCGAACGAGCGAAGGCGACGCTGCGGATCAGCTATCGGGATATGGACTGGTTCGAACAAGCACCCTGCTTCCAGTACGCCAGGGTCGGCCGTAAATACGCGGAGGCAGCAGGTTATGGCGTCGATTACAACGGCAGTTCTTATTCCTTCGATTATCTGACGAAGGAACAGGCCGGCGAAGTTCCCCGTTCCGCACTCGCTTTCGAGCAGCAGTACGGCAACAACTACGGGCGCGTCGGCAACGTTGATCAGACCTACATTCAGGCTGCACTTGCCACCGGCAAGGTAACGCTGAAACCGCTGACCGAGGTCACTGAAATCCAACGCAACAACAGCGGCCGATGGCTGGTTCGCACGCAGGAGATTGACCGCTGGGGTAAGCAATTGGGCACAAGTGAAATCACTTGCGACAAACTGTTTCTCAATGCCGGTGTGCTCGGAACCAACAAGTTGCTGTTGCGGGCCAGGGAAACTGGCGCGCTACCGGACCTGAGCCAAGAGATCGGTCTTGGCTACGGGAACAACGGTGACATCATGGTGAGCCATACGCTTGGCGACGAGGATCCCGCCGGAACAGAACAGTCTCTGATGGGGATGATCAATCTCGACGGTCGTGGTGACCCCGATAACCCGGTGTACGCCAGCATTTTCTCGATGCCACTACCCATCGAAACGCATACTCTCGGCTATTACGTCATGCTTCGGACCGGTGATCGCGCGACCATCACCTACGACGGAGCGTCCGATTCGATCAATATCGGCTGGCCCCGGGAGTTCACCGATCACCTGATCGAACGCGCGAGTCTGGTGTTCGACAAGGTGACACAGGCCAACGGGGTTGAGTACCGCACCGATCTCTTCAAGGGAAACGTCTTCGCGCCCCATACAGTTCACCCGATGGGCGGCTGCGTTCGCGGTGTGGCCACCGACGCGGTCGGGCGGGTGAACGGCTACAAGAATCTGTATGTCAACGACGGATCGCTGCTGCCCGGCTATCTCGGCTGTAATCCGTACATGGCGATCACCGCACTGGCCGAGCGGAATATCGAGACAATCCTCCGCGAGCAGAACGGTTGAACGGAAGCTAATCCTGTTGCGGTGAAACCGATCGTTTCGCCTTGCGCAGCCCCACCCAGAATCGGGCAGCCTCCGCGATGGAATCCTCGACGGGCTTTGGCTGCCAACCTAATTCGCGAACGGCTTTCCTGTGGTCCACCGGAGCTTCGGCACGCATGAGTCGAACCGCATTGAGGGTGAGGCGTTCGTCTTTGCCACGCAGTCGCGCTTTGGCGGAGCCGAGGGCACCCATCACGTAGGTCATAGGCCACGGGATTTTCCGCGTCGGGGCGGGTACGCCTGCGGCTTGGGCGGCGATCCGCACCACCTCAGCATTGCTGATCATCTTCTCCGAGATCAGGTAGCGCTCACCCACTCGCCCACGTTCGGCGGCGAGGATCATTGCGGTGGCGGCATCGTCGACACCGACCGCTTCCAGCTCGATACCGCCCAACACGAACGGCAACTTGCCGAAGGCCGCACCGGCAATGATCGCGCCGTGCGGGGTGCGTCCCCAGTCCCCCGGGCCGTACGTGGTCGACACGCACATCGCGACTGCCGGCAGTACGCCGTCGCGGGCGGTCTGCAGGACCATACGTTCGGCCTGCACCCGGGTACGGACATAGTGGGTGAGTTTGGCTTCGTCGGTGATCACGTCAGCCTCACTTGCCACTCGCCCGTGGCGGCGGTCAGCGGTGGCGTAGGTGCTGGTGAAAATGAAGCGCCGCAACGGTTTCTGGCTATGCACGGCCTGGGCGACGTCGAGGACATTGCGGGTACCGTCGACGTTGGTTCGGTACAGCGGAGCCGGATCGATTAGATAGCCGCGGGTGTCGACCACGCAGTAGTAGACGTCATCGCATTCGGTCATGGCTGCGCGCAGGGTGTCGTTATCCCAGATGTCACCGATGAAACGCTCAGCTGTCAGGTCATCGATGCCGATGGTGTTGGCGCCGTCGCGCACCATCACCCGAACATCGTGGCCAGCTGCCACAAGCTGGCGGGTGACGTGCGAACCGAGGAAACCGTTGGCGCCGATGACGAGTTTGGGCCGCGTCACCGGGCGGTGCCGTTCTTGGCCATCCAGGCGGCGGCGGCATCGTCGAGGGTGCCCAGCTTTTCCGCCTTCTTGCACCACTTCGTTGACGCGGACAGGAAACGCAACGGATTGTAGATGTCCTCCTGACGGCTCCACAGTCCGTCGCCGGCATAGGTGATGATCGAGATGTTGGTGGCGCTGATGATCGTGCCGTCGCCCGGATCGCGCATCGGGTTGTCGAGCTCGATGATCACCCGGCCGGTGGCCTCGTCGATCACCGACCACAGCGACGGGAACGCGGTCATGTGGCTGCCGGGGAAGGTGGTCATGGTCGCGTAGATCCAGTCCCGCACCTGCTCGCGGCCCTTCATGGTGCCCATGGCGTGTTCGATGTAGTCCACGTCGGGTGTGTAGTGCGACACCCAGGCGTCCCAATCGCGGGTGCGGGCGGCCTCGGCGACGGTGGCCTCGAAGGTCGCGAAGGCCTCGGTCAATTCGGCGCGGGAGAACCGGGGAGTCGTCACGGATCCAAACTAGAACACGTTCTGTCGGGGTAGGTCGGCATGTCGGGGTAGATCGGCACAGTGATGCCATGAACAGCGAACAGAAGCTGGCGGTGCAGCGTGCCGAATGTATGACCAACGGTAGGATAAACCGTATGGCGAAGGAAAAGGTGTCGATTTCGGTCGACGGCGCAGTCCTGGCAGCTGCCGATGCCGACGCAAAAGCAGCTGGCCTGAACCGATCGGAGCTGATCGAGAGGGCGCTTCGCAACGAGCACCTGCGGGTCTCCTTGGAGACATACAAGAAGCTCACGGTGCCGGCGTTGAAGATCGACGAATACGCCCAGCGGGTGTACGGCGCTAATCGGTCTGCCGGTCTGTGATCACATCCGGGGACCTCGTGCCCCGCCTCGATACCACCGCGGAGTTGTATGTCGCGGTCCTGTCCGGAGAAGCCCATATTCAGGCTGGGACGGGTCGGCTCATCACGTGTCCGTTCATTCCCGGAGATCTCGGCGAAGGGGCTATGGCGCTCATCGTTGCCGTCGACCAGCCCAGTGGTGTGCTTCTGCCTGAGTTGGTTCAGTGGTTGCCGTCCTCGGCTCTGGATGCGCCCATCGGAAACGTTGGGATCGCGTCGCTTCAGGAAGCCACCTCGATGGTCGGTGCGCTGCTCGGGCCCTAACCGACCGGCTCGGCGGGCACCGCCTTCTCTGACATCTCTATAACCGCGCGCCCCGCGACGCGCGCGACGGCCGCGACCGGGCGCACACTTGTCAGGTATGAGATACGCCAAAGACCCCGCAGCGATCGAGGCGCTCACCGCCGAGCAGTACCGGGTGACGCAACGCAATGGCACCGAGCGCCCGTTCACCGGCCAGTACTGCGAGCACCACTTGCCGGGTATCTACGTTGACGTGGTGTCGGGTGAACCGTTGTTTGCCTCGGTCGACAAGTTCGACAGCGGCACCGGCTGGCCGAGTTTTACCAAGCCGATCGCTAACGTCGTCACCAAACGCGATTTCCGCATGATCTTCCCGCGCACCGAGGTTCGTTCCGCCCATGCAGACAGCCATCTGGGGCATGTGTTCGCCGACGGGCCACGGGATCGCGGCGGGCGGCGCTACTGCATCAATTCGGCTGCGCTGCGCTTCGTCCACCGCGACGACCTAGAGGCGCAGGGCTACGGCGAGTACGCGACACTGTTCACAACGCAGGGAGTCACAGCCAATGAGCTCACACCGAATGAGCTCACAACCACGGAGGACACCATGACGCAAAACAAGACCGCGATCCTGGCCGGCGGATGCTTCTGGGGCATGCAGGACCTCGTCCGCCGCCAACCCGGCGTGATCTCAACCCGGGTTGGCTACACCGGCGGCGAGAACGCCCGACCCAACTACCGCAACCATCCCGGCCACGCCGAGGCACTCGAGATCGTCTACGACCCGACCACAACCGACTACCGGGCACTGCTGGAGTTCTTCTTCCAGATCCACGATCCGTCGACGAAGGACCGTCAGGGCAACGACCGCGGTAGCAGCTACCGGTCGGCGATCTTCTATCTCGACGACGACCAGAAGGCGATCGCACTCGACACCATCGCCGATGTCGACGCATCCGGGCTGTGGCCGGGCAAGGTGGTCACCGAGGTGACGCCGGCCGCCGAGTTCTGGGAGGCCGAGCCCGAACATCAGGACTACCTGGTGCACTACCCGAATGGCTACACCTGCCACTACCCCCGGCCGGGTTGGACGCTGCCCAAGCGTGCACAGGTTTAGCTCCCGGCTATCACAAGCGCCTAGGATTCACCAGGATCATTATCAGGCTTGAGGAGAGAACATGCGGGTCGTCGCGTTCGCGCCATCGTTGAGCGCAGTCGAGGAAGACGCCGGCGGGGTGAATATCAAAGGCTTCCCGATGACCAGCTGCTACGTCGACAACTTTCCGGCGCAGATCACCGTTCCGATGGTCATTGCCGTGTGCGCGCTCGGCGGCGCCGACTACGACCCGGTTCAGGTCATCGTCGCCACCTCGCCCGAGGGTGAGCGCGTCGGGTCACTCGAATTCGGCTGGCACTGGCACGACAACCCGCCGACACCGGTGAAGTTCCGGGTTTTCACCCAGTATCTTCCGATGCGTGTCGAGTCTTCCGGTGTCTACACGATCGGGCTCTACAACAGCCTCGACGAAACCGAGACCGACGTTCTCTTCCCACTACCGGTGCTGAAGAGGAATCCGCTGCTGCAGACCCGAATTCCTTAGGAGCGACCGACATGACCGATAGTCCGCGCGCCGATGTGGTGGCTCAGCAGTACGAGAAGTGGCAGTACCCCGAGCCGATCCAGAACCTAGAGACCTGGCTGAGCAACAACTGGCAGTGGTTCGATCCCAGCCACGCCCATCGGATCCTGTGGCCGGACCGGCCGCTGCAGTCGGACCTGGACATCCTGATCGCGGGATGCGGCACCAATCAGGCGGCGGTGTTCGCCTACACCAATCGGGCATCGAAGGTGGTGGCGATCGATGTCAGCCAGCCTTCGCTGGATCATTCGAAGTACCTCAAGGACAAGTACGCGCTGAAAAACCTTGAGCTGCACCTGCTTCCGATCGAGGACGCACCGTCGCTCACACAGGACTTTGATCTGATCATCTCGACCGGGGTGCTGCACCATATGGCTGAGCCGAAGGTCGGGATGAAGGCGCTCGCGGACGTGCTGCGTCCCGACGGCGTCGCGGCGATCATGCTGTACGCACGCTATGGCCGGGCTGGCGTCGAGATGATGCAGGCAATCTTCCGTGAGATGGGCCTGCACCAGGACGAGGAGTCCCTGCGCATGGTCAAGGCTGCGGTGGCTTCACTGGCATCGAACCACCCCGTGACGAGCTACATCTCGATCGCGCCGGATCTGGCGTTCGACGCCGGCATGGTCGATACGTTCCTGCACGGCAGGGATCGCAGTTATACCGTCGACGACTGTCTGGACCTGGTGTCCTCGGCGGGCCTGGAGTTTCAAGACTGGTTCCTCAAGACGTCGTACTATCCGCCCACGTTGACCGAGCCGGGTAACGAGTTCTACGCGGCAATCAACCAGTTGCCCGCTGACAAGATGTGGGCC
>Ga0194058_10000520_pt1 | contig 18702 bp, 12 predicted proteins | sample SepL4417m_MetaG_FD_155490 | JGI IMG/M metagenome (GOLD analysis project Ga0194058, IMG submission 155490) | Anoxic zone freshwater microbial communities from boreal shield lake in IISD Experimental Lakes Area, Ontario, Canada - Sep2016-L442-17m | ecosystem: Environmental > Aquatic > Freshwater... | reverse complement strand
CCGGTAGGCCTTGAGGCCCATCGCCTTCATCATCGCGACGTCCTCCTTCATCCGGCTGTAGTGGTCGCAGGCGACATCGCCAGTGCCCCCGTTCGGGATCGCGCCTTCCTTGCGGCACATCATGTCCCAGATCGACGCGCCTTTGCCGTCGGTTTCGTGTGCCCCCTCGATCTGATAAGCGGCAGTGGCGGCTCCCCAGAGGAAGTCGGAGGGGAAAGCGGTGGACGTTGCCGATGAGGTGGATGGCATAGGGTAAGGACTCATGAGTTAAGAAAAATGAGAAGGAAGGGGCGCTGCCGGGTTGCAGGCTTCGCTCAGCATCCAGATCGCTCCGCCATGCCAGCGGACGCCGGCAGTGAAGCCGTTGTCCTGCCACCCGGTTCCCTGGCGGGAATCCGGCCCGATTTCGCCACCCTCGTGGAACGGGCGTAGGAGGGTGTAATATTTCCCGGGGGCAAGCCCGAGGGGACGGATGAGGGTATCGTCGAGATTATCGTAAAATCGGAAGACAAAGAAAAAGTGCGTATCCGTTACCTCGTCGGCGAGCTGAAAGGCAACCCAGCCACGCCGCGCTTCCACGGCTTGGATCGGAGTTAGGCAGCGGGCGACGCTTCTCGCGAGAGACGCCCTGTGCACCTTGTAGAATTCGTTAGCCTCACGGCAGCGGGCCAGATGCTCAGGCGCGAGTTGCGCCAGGTTGCCACCGTAGCCGGGAATGCCGAGCATCCCGTTCACCAATGCCTGGTCGAGAGGGATCGACTGGGCGGGATCCCAGACCGCGCCGCAGGGGGTGATGACGCTGTCCGGAACTTTTCCCGACCGCAAAGAATAGTAGTCGGGAATGGGGCCGGCATTGCGCAGGATGCTCCACTTGGTGAGGCGGCCGGGCGGCACATGCAGCGCAGCACCCTGGGTCAGGCGGACAACGTGCTCCGGGTGGGCATGATCGCTGAGGAAATGCGCATCGTGGGCCGCGAGGTTGCCGGGTTCGCAGCGCATGCCTCCGCTCGCGCAGCCTTCAAGGAAGCACTCGGGATGGGCATCGCGAATCTCCCCGAGCAGTCGATGCCAGGCACGGGTGTAGGTATAGCCCTCGGCGGAATCTGCCCCCACGCCGCCATGGAAGTTAAAGTCAATCTTCATCCATACCAGGCCGTAGGCCTCGATAAGCCGAAGCATTTCCGACTTGAGCCAGACGTAGGCCTCAGGCCTTTCCAGGGCGACAAAGCCGCCGCGAAACCATTCCGGATGTTCCTGCTTCACCGGAGTTTTTTTGCTGGCGTGCTCGGGTTCCATCCAGAGCCCGAATCCCAGTCCGGCAGTCCTCACCTCGTCAGCGAAGGCTTTGAGGCCACCGGGAAAACAGGGGCGGCCACATTCCCGCCAATCACCGACCTCCGCCTGCGCATCGGCCCCGCCGGAGCCGAACCAACCGGCATCCACGACAAAGATCTCGCATCCGATTCCCTTGGCGGCGGCAACCTGCGCACGCATTTGTGCGGGCGTGGTTGTGATCAGATCAAAGAACTCCATCCAAGTGTTATAAATGATCGGAGGCTCAGCGCGGTTGCGGGCTAGCAGCTTCTTTTGCTGATAGCGATGCAGGGGTGCGGTGCCCGACTCGACTCGCCCGTCTGGCAGGCTTTGCATCAGGATGGCTGGCAGCTCGAGCGTGCCGCCCGGGGACAAGTCCAAGGCAAGATTTTCATCCGACAGCCCCATTTCCACGCAGAGATAAGGAAGGCTGCTGAGCACCGTCGCCGTGCGCAGGTGCATGGACCAGTTGCCATGGGGGATCAGGTTGAACGCGATGGCGGGCTGACCTTCTCCGTGGCTGAGCGCGAGGTAGGGAGAGGCGTTCTCGTTCGTGCGGCCCTGCTCGCATGCCAGGCTCATGCCGCCCGGCGGCAGGTCCCGCCAGGCCCCTTGGAATTCGTGGCACCAGAGGCTCTCCTGCGTGTAGGCACGGAAACGGGCAGGGGCAAAAGTCAGCCGCGCCTGCGCCCGGTGAATCCGCACGGCATCGTCTCCCGTATTCGTGAGGAAGTCCTTGCGGACGAGGATCGCGTCATCGAATTCCCAGCACGACACCCAGCGCAGGCCGGAATCCTCCCAAGTAAAGGTCACGGAATTTTTATTTGCAGCAACAGCCCAAGCGCGGCTGTCGAAGCGCCCGCGACTGGTAAAGAGCGCGGCCAGCCCGCTGCGGTGTCCGGGAGCGCTCGCGTTGTCCAAGGGAAGTCCGAAAAGACGGACAGGCGTGAGCCGTTGATTTTCGGATTCGGCATCGAAAACAAATCCTTGGGTCTCGTTGGGGCCGATCGTGGTGCGCACGGGATATTAGGATTTGGGGCGTGGCCCCCAGGTTGGGGGCCAGGCGGAATTCGAGGCGGCGGCAAGAACAGCCTGGAGGAAGAGTCCCATGCTGGTCGTGTAGTAGGGGCACCAGAATCCCGAAGACTCGTAGATTTGGATGAAGTCGGAGTCGGCATATTGGGAGACAAGAATTTGACGCCAATCGTGCTCCAGACCTGTGGCATCCCCGCAGTTTGCGGCGGCAAGCCAGTAGGCCGCAAGCGTCCAGCCATTATAATAGCTGCCGGCTACCCCGGCATGGTGGAACCCGTCGCGACGATTTTCGCAAAGGCGATGGCGCAGGGAGTATGCACGCCGCGTGGGTTCGTCCACACGGCCCATCGGCAGGATCCAGAGCGGGTTGATTTGGGCAGGATGCTTCTGCCGGCCGAGCCGGTATCCGGGCTTTTCGCTTGTCGCATAAACGCCGAGCTTGGGACGATAAATTCGCTCGTAGGCGAGGCCGTCGCGCAGGATCCCTGCCCAGGTGGCTCGCTCGGCGATCGGGATCCGCCAGCGGCGTGCAAACGCCAGAGCCGTCGAGAGGGTATATTCGGCGGCAAAGAGCGCGCAGAGGTAGTTCCTGGCGTTTTCCCCGCCAAACTCGTCCTGCCCCATAGATGGGTTGACGTGCAAGCTCCAAGTTCCCCCTTTGCGGCGGAGGTTGGCCGCGTAAAAGTCGGCGGATTCGAGCAGGATCGGCCAGGCGACATCTCGAGCCCAAGCAGTATCGCCCAGCGCGTCAGCGGTCTCGGCTGCCATGCGGGCGGGGTAAGCTGCGTTGTGGGTCTCAAACTGGAATGCGTTCGGCGCGCCGTCCTCAAGCTGGCGCGAATCCGGGCCGATGGGGAACTCCCAGGCCCAGAGGACCCCGGCCGAACGGTAGATGCGGCGAGTCATTTCCCGCATCTGCGGGATGCGTCCGTGGTAAAACTCCACGATGGCTCGGGCAATGTCATGGTGGCCGAGGCGAAGCAGCGCAGGATGGATGTAGGAGAGGTCCTGGGGAAAATGATAGCCCCAAGCGTTGCCTGTCCAGCCCATCGGCGAGGCCGGGCAACGCACGTCCGGGGCGTAGCTGCAAAGGATGTGGTAGACGCTGCGCGTCCAGAGCGCATGCACGGAAGGCTCGGCAATATCGAGCGTCGTCGTGCCCCATCGTTTTTCCCAGGCGCTGGCGAAGTCGGCGCCGAGCTCCGGAGACGAGGCCTCCTTGAGATCGCGGAGCAGGCCGGGAGCACGCGTCCAGGCCGAGGTGGCCAGAAGGAATACGATTCGACCAGACTTGCCAATGGGACGCAGGCGCAATCGGGCCCCGCCCTGGACAACAACACTCTCATTCTCCCCATGCAGCACGCGGCACACAAACTCGCTGTCGGCGGTGCCTTGGCGGATCCGTGCAGACCAGAGCCCCTCGGGCGTCCGGGCGAAGCGGGTGCCTGGAGCAAGTCGCACGTTGTCTTCGTAATTGGTCAGGTGGCGCGCCTCGGGCGTAAAAACGATCTCGGGCACGTCTCCGCGGAATTCGAACTCGACGAGGAGCCAGTCCCGGTGGTCTGGACTGAAGGAGGTTCGCAGGGTATAAGCCGTCGGGCCGTGAAACCATTCGGTGGTGAGGACGCCGGAAAAAAGGTCAAGTTCCTGGCGGTAGGCCTTCGGCTCACCAGGAGCGTGCCCCCAGTGAAGGCGGCCGAGCGGCACGTGGTGATCGATGCCGTATTTGCCATGGTGCCAGTGGTCGGCGTGAAAAAGCATCGTCTGTCCGGTGCGACGAAAGCCATGCGCCGCCTTGGACTCCATCAGGCCGTCAAAATGAAAGCAGCCTCCAAAACGTCCGCTGCCCTGATAAAGAGCGAGCGTCTTATCGGGCTCAACCGGCCAGGCAGAGCGAACGATATTGGCGCGCTGGATGGTGGTTTTCATCGGGCGGCGGCAGGCGGATGAGAGAGGCGCAGCACGTTCCAAGAAAGCGGAGGGAGGGTGCCGGGCTGTGGTGCGGGGTGCAGCACGAGGCGGTCCGGCACCTCCCGGGTATTGGCAGCATGCGGGTCGGGATCCGTCAGCGTGATGTGCTCGTCGACGTCCAAGCCAAGGGGAAATGATTCCGTGAGGTGGCGACTGATAGCGAAGACCGTGACCACGCCCGAGACAAGATCCCGCACGGCCACTGCATCAAGGTAAGGCACCTCTCCGAATTCTTTCGTGGGGTAGGTCGGGCTTTCCAAGCGAGAAAAAACGACCTCTCCCCTCCCCCATTTCGATGCGTGCAGGAACGGAAAGAAAATCGCCTGCCTCCAGGCGGGACCTCCAGGCGCGGTCATGATCGGGGCGATCACGTTGACGAGCTGCGCGAGGTTGGCGATACGCACGCGGTCGGCGTTGCGGATGAGGGAGATGATCAGGGAACCGAAGATGACGGCTTCGGCCATCGTGTAGGTCTGCTCGACTTGCGCAGGGGCCTGGCACCATGGCTGGAAGCCGGGCGGGTTCAGATTTTTCCAGTGCCAGACGTTCCATTCGTCGAAGGCAAGATGGATGTCTTTTTTTCCGCGCTTGAGCGCCTTCACATAGTCACAAGTGGCGGCGATCGTGCGGATCATCGCCTCCATGCGCAGGCCCACGGCAAGGTAGGCCGGCAGGTCCGGCAGCTCGTTGTCGTTGACGTAGAGATGCAGGGAAATGTGATCCACAAACTCGTAGGTGTGCTCGAGCACAACACGATCCCACTCCGGGTAGGTGGGCAGGCCGGAGCTGCAGCTTCCCGCGACGACAAGCTCGAGCGAGGGGTCGCACTGCTTCAGCGCGCGGGCGGTCTCGCACGCGAGGCGACCATATTCCTCCGCCGTCTTGTGGCCCATCTGCCACGGGCCATCCATCTCGTTGCCCAGGCACCAGAGGCGGACGTTATGAGGTTCGCGATATCCGTGGGAGATGCGCCGGTCGCTAAGGGCGGTGCCTCCGGGATGGTTGCAATACTCCCAGTAGGCCAGCGCCTCGGCAACGCCGCGCGTGCCAAGGTTGAAGGCCAGCATCGGCTCGCTCCCGACCTCTCGGCACCACGTCAGGAATTCATTTGTCCCGACCGTATTCGGCTCGGTGGTGCGCCACGCAGGGTCAAGGCGCACCGGGCGGGATTCCACCGGCCCAACCCCATCCTCCCAGTTGTAGGTCGAAACAAAGTTGCCCCCCGGATAGCGCAGCAAGGTCGGAGAGAGCTCGCGGATCAACGCGGCCACATCCTGACGGAATCCATCGGCGGCGGCGGTCGGATGGCCAGGCTCGAAAATGCCCGTGTAGATGCTCCGCCCCATATGCTCGACGAAGCTGCCAAAAAGACGAGAATCGACCGCGTGCAGGGCATGCCGGGGATCAATGCAACAAGCGGAAGGTTTCATATGCGTCGGGAAAAACGTTCTTGGGGAGCTTTATCATGAACGGGACGACGCGCCTACTGTTCTGCTAGTAATCAGGTTTACCTACGACGTGCGGCCGCGTTGCGTAACGCGCGAAGCGCTCTGGACTGCGGGGATTCCTTCACCGCTCTGGAAGGCGGCAGGCTTTCGAAGTTCCGCGTCGAGCTGGCAAGCGACGCCTTCCCAGAAGAGCTGCAAAGGAATTGCAGCAGTCCAAAGGCCTCCGGCGAAAGAGATCGGCGTCTTTTCGTGACGCGCGAAGCGCTCTGGACTGCGGGGATTCGTTCACCGCTCTGGAAGGCGGCAGGTTTTGGAAGTTCCGCGTCGACCGTGCAATCCGTGCATTCTCTCCAGAAGAGCTGCAAAGGAATTGCAGCAGTCCCAGGGCGCTTCGCACGGCAACAGGAAGACATCCATGCCTCTTGAGCTTGGTTGCGTCCGAGGCAGTGAACCTTTAGCTAATTCCTTTCCTCTGAAGTGACGAGCGGGTTGCGGATCTTCAGCGCGGGGAAGCGGCTGAAATCCCGGTCAACTGTCCACAGCTCCGTGATTCCTGCCGTCAGGCACGAGGCGGCGATCCGTGCATCATGGATCAGTGCCCCGCGTACTTCCCCGGCGACGGCCAGCGCCGAAAGGGTGTCCAATGTGCCGTGGGAGTCACAAATCAACCTGAGACTTGGCGATTCCCGCCAAGCCGCAATTTGGTTGATCGCTGCATGCGGTGTGGTCGGTTGTTTCCAGATTTTCGGATGGGTCACCACACCGTAGAACTCCACGAGACAATGCCAACAGATGGCCCATGGAGTTGGGGATTCCGCAAGCCGCCTCAGCACCTCGTTGGCCCGCCCGTGGAGCGATGCCTCCCGCTGGTGCGCGTGGACGAGCACGTTCGTATCCACGGCGATCATGGGCGAAAAGAGTCCATGCGATTTTCATTGATGGCGCGGTTGATTTGCTGCACGGAGACCCCTTTCTTCGTCGCAACTCCCGAGGAGGCATCGCGCAGATGAAAGGGCTTTGCCGGTGCCTCCAGGGCATACTCAACCGCATCAATCACCAGCGCCCGAAAAGTCATGCCCCGCTGTGCAAGGATCGGCCGCGCCCGCGCCATCAGATCATCAGGCATATCTATGGTTGTTCTCATGCATAAATATGTATTGTCTTCGATCACTGAAAGCAAGCTGAAACCAGTAAACTGATCATTTTTTGAGGACCCTGCTCAATTCCCACAACTGGAACCATCCGCCTTGAGGCAGGAGTCGGGGCGGCGGCGCTTCGTGACGCGCGAAGCGCTCTGGACTGCGGGGATTCGTTGACTCGCTTCGCTTGCCCTGCGGGTCCCGCCTCCGGCGGAATCCGGCACGCAGGTGCCCATGGTCGGAAACCATCCGTCATATTCGGCGCTGTATCATTTAAGAGCAACGCCGAGCTGCTGGAGGTTTCCGGGTAGGGCGCATGGCAATCATTGGCCTAGCAGCCATTCGCATTCCGGCAATTCGCAGCGCAATGAACAGGTTGAGTGCGCTGGGCGGCCAACGACAGACAATGAATCAGGACGCCTGGAGCCAAGCCCGGAAAAACGGATCAAAGAACCGCCAGATCCCCCGGTCATCGCAAAGAATTTCCAGATCGACCAGACGGAGGAGCGCACGCGGGACGGATGCGGGGAGCCTCACGCCGGATTCCTCCAAGAAGTCGCGAGACTGGGGCTCATGACCTCCCCGCCTGGCAATGGTGCGAAGAACACGCATCTGGACGTCGGTGAGCGGGTGGACCATGGCCTCGTAGGGGCCGCGTCTCCCCGCGACGAGGCGATCAAGCCCGCGTGACGATCCGGCCAAAAACGAAGGGGTTGATCATGCACTTTTGTATCATACAGTTCCGCATGATGCAAGTCGCGGTGCGTGCAAATGCCCGCTCCGGTATCCAAGCCGGATTTACGCTGCGGACGGAGATTCCGGCAAGGGGCCGCCGGATGCCGCGAGGCCCGGAACGTAAGGCACGGGCATCGGGCGGCGGGCGTGATAGAGCAGCAGCCCGGCAATCACAGTTCCCATGCCACCGAGCAGGCTCATCGTGAGAGGGATGAACCAGTTGCTCAGCTCCAGGGGCTGCGCGATTTTCTTGGGATTTTTCGGATCGTAAACGACCCACTGCGTGGCGGGCAGCCCGTCGGCGTCCAGCAGGGGATTGAGCGGGCGGAACTGGCTGCCGAACGCCGAGCGGAAGGCGACCGGCGAGCCGTCGTCGAGCGCGAAGGAAAAGACATTCCAATACGTTGACGAGCGGTCGCGCATGAGTTCGACCGACTTCCACTGCTCATCCTGCGTGATCTGCTCGTCCGGCAGGCCCTCGCGGGATTTGACGATCCGGGAAACCTCGGCCTGCGCGAATTTTCCGGTCGAGAGAAGGACGAGATCCGGAATAAGCCGGACGGCACCCACTGAAAAGATGAGGAGGCTGACGGCGAGGAAGAGGATTTTTTGCGGCACGTATCCGGGAGTGTAGGTGACGATCTCCCCGGTCTGCGGATCGCGTTCGTATTCCTCCTCCTCCGGCGCGAGGTGCTTCTCGTTGCCCTTTTTGCTATGGGCGCTGGCCTCCTCGAGCCCACGTTTCTGGATCAGCCCCCGCCTCTCGCGGTGGGCAAAGACAAATGTGATGGCGAGGCCGATAACCCCGAGGCCGAGCATCCACAGGTAGCCGGCCATGTAGTCGTAGGTTGGCGGGGCAAACCCGGATTGCAGCTCGCGCGTCGGGATATTCATCCTCACGTCCCGCCCAATCAGGGCGATGCGATCAAAAATGTGGCGGGCGACGGACGACTGCCCGGCATCCGGAAGAAAGCTCTTCAGCCGCCGGGCGATGGGATCTTCTGCAGCCGGCAGAGGTTTTTCCAACAGGGCCGGGGAGACAATGGCGAACACTCGCAAAGCGAAATCGTCTCTTGTTGCCGGCTCGATATTCTCGACGGCCACATGCTCGGTTTCGCCAATTTTCCGCAAAGCGCGGCCCATGGACATGATCTTGCGGTCCGCTCCGGGGGGCAGGGTAAAAAAGCCAGCTCCCCAATTCACCAATTTGGAAATCGGAGAGAGGTGGGTATCCATCGGTTCCTCAATCACTTTCAGGTCCAGCTCGAGCAGCGGAGCGGTTTGGGTGGACAAAGGCTCTCTTGGCGCGTCCATGTCGCCGGAAAGGTATTTCGTCACAAGCCGACGAAAGCGGTCCAAAATGGCATCCTGCCCGGCTACGTCGGTCGTCCCCTTGATGCTCAGCGCGACACCAAAGGCCTTGTCAATCTGGGTTGGGCGCAGGTCGATGACTCCGGAAAATTCGCGGCGCAGGTCGAGGAGGATGCGTTCCAGCCTGCCAGCGTCCACCTTATGCCTCGCGGGAAACGTGAGGATGCGGGCGGTGAGCCATTGCGCGCCCTGGATTTGCTCGCCCTCGACAAGAAGTTTGTCTCCGAGCCGACCGACGACTTGGTCGTGAAGGTTTTTCCCACGTTTGGCCAGTTCGGCATCCGCCTGCGTGATGACATCCAGATAGGGTTGCATCGAGGCGTTGGCGCCATCCGCCTGCCTGGTCAGGTCTGCGAACTCAGGGCTCGAGGGATTCTTGTCGGCAAGGAGCCTGATGCGGGCACGAAGGTTATTTTCCTTATTGGCAAGCTTCACGCGCTCGGACTCGGCGGCATCGCGGCGGCCTTTGAGAGCGATGCTGTCGGAATTGCCCATGCGGATCTCGTAGGCGGTGCCGAAGTCGAGGTAGGCCCCGCTGCCGTACCATGGGCGATGAGATAGGGAGGCGAGCGGCTTGGGCTGGCCGCTGACAGGGTCCACCCAGTCCGCACGGGCAAGCATCTCCTGGACTTGGGCATTTGTCTGGCTGTGCTGGAAGACGATGCGGGTCATGTCGCCGCCGGGCGGCAAAAAGATCGAGGCGTAGGCCCAGATGAAGAGGCCTGCACCGTTCAGCGTGACCAGGCCGGTGATCCGGTTGAGCAGGCTGGATCCGGCCATGTAGGTGCCCATCTCGTTGCGCGGCACATAGTCGTAAACCATCGGCTGGTAGGTCATGCCGATCAGGATCCCGAGGATCGACAAGGTCTCGCCAAACATGATCAGCTCGAGCAGGATCGGCCGCCGGTCGTAAAGAAAGAAGTTGACGTAAAGGTAAAAGAAAAAGTTGACCAGCACGGTGAGTGTCATCAGCACCTGGTACGACTTGAGGCGGTTCATGCGGTCGGCAAAAATGCCAAGGATCACGATGAGGAACATGTTGATCACGCCGCCCACCATGTTGTTATTGCCCATTTCCTGCTTGGTAAACTGCCACTGGTCGGTGTAGAGCAGCGCTCCCATCGTGCCGAGACCCGCATTCATCATGGCCGAGCCGAAGATCAGGAAATAAACGGGAAACAGGTTTTTGTTGAGGATGCTTGTGAAGAAGCTTCGCATGCTGAACTTCTCGCCGCGCACGGAGCTTTTGGGATCCGTCTCTTTGATGCCCAGCGCGATGAATAGCACAAGGATCAGGAGGGCAGAGGCTCCCGTCCAGTAGATGGCGGTCTCCCCGTTGAGGGGGATGCCGAGGTAGAATTGCTGGTCATCGAACCGCCCGAGAGCGAGGAATGCGAAACCCATGTTCCCCAGGTTGCCCATCCATTGGCCAATCGCCGAGAAGCGCCCCCTCTGCCAGGGCGGCACGATCTCGTTATTGAGCGGGTCCATCGGGCCGCGCAGGTCGAGGGCGACCTGGTAGGCCAGATAGGCGGCAATCAGCAGCCAGAAGTTCGGCATCAGGGGCATGACCGCCATGGCCACCATGGCCAAAATCCAACCCGCGAGAGCAAACGGCTTCCGGCGGCCGTAGCGGGTCCAAATGCGGTCGGACATGAAGTTCACATACGGGGCGAATACCATGTGCAGGAGCGTCGGGACGCTCATGATGAAAGTCAGCCCGGCCGGGTTGTCCAAAAACTTCTTGAGCGAGAACAGGAACGCCCCGCCCATCGCACAATACATGTACATGAACAGCGCGCCCGTGGTCGCAGTGGAGAAGAGCCAGCTGAAAGGAACGTGTTTGCGGCAGGTGACAATCATGAAAAATCCCTCAGGAGACGAAGATGGAGAGCCAGAGAGAAGCTCAAGGGGAGGGCAGATTTCATACGAGACCACTCTTCCCGATGCCATCTACCGAATCAAACCACAATTCGGTAGACAGGTTTAACCAGCAGGGCAAGGCCCTCCCTGATCCATGCGTAAGCGCAATGAATGGAGATCGGTCGCCCTCCAGCCGCCTTGCTGAGCAATCCGAGGGCGGGCTACCTCCCTTGATCTGCCGTTTGTCGCGCCACCCTCCCTGCGTTCCTAATTCTAATATGACGGTATGGGGCCCTGCGGCAGAGCGAGAGTTTCCGGTCGGCAGGCTGAAGGTCGTAGCCTCCGCCGTTGCACCTGTTTACCATCCTTCTGTTCGTCTCGTGCGGGGAGCTGTGCTTTCCTGTGGAAATGAGCAAGGACACTGCGACGATTGACACGCTGGCAGGGATAGCGGCACGCGGGGGGGCAGTCCGCGACCCGCGTTCGATAGAAGAGCAATTGCCGCCAGCACGACCGGACATCCGCCTGCCAGAGCCGCAGGCCGGCATGGGCGGCTTTTCTCCCATGCCGACCTTCGGCCCGGAGGAGCTAGCTGAGGCGCTCATCAAAGAGAGAGCGCGAATGCTTCCTTTTCTGCAGGATTTGTGTCCTCCCCTCTCCAGCAAACGCAAGGTCATTCCGCTTGCCGAAGCCAGCTGGAGGCTCGAGCCCAGCGAGGAGTGGACGACCGTAGCCCTCCCCCACTACGGCGGACCGATCGGCCGCGCCAGGGCATGGTACCGGATGGACGCCACGCTTGACTCCCTGCGCTCAGGTTCGCTCTGGATCTGCTTCGGAGGGGTGGATTACAAAGCCGCAGTCTTTTTTAACGGACACCTCGCCGGCACGCACGAAGGGTTCTTTTCCCCCTTCTCCTTCGATGTCACCCAATATGCCCGGGCCGGGGTCAACGAGGTGCTCGTGAGGGTGGACAACGATGCTGTTTGCATGGGAAATAATTCCTGGGGGGACCCGCGCAGCGGCGACAAAATCTATGGGGCGACGGGATTGGGCTGGGATGAGCCGGGCCTCGGATGGCATCACTGCCCCGCAGGCATGGGGATCCATCGCCCTGTCCACTTGGAAACAAGGCCGGCGAGACACATTCACGATCTCTACGTGCGGCCGCTGCTCGAAGAAGATGCGGCAGAGGTTTGGGTCGAGGTCTTCAACTGCGAAGAAACCCCGTGCGAGATCAGCATGGAGCTGTCGATCTGCGGACAAAACTTTGAAGGGCCGATCCGGTTGTCCTGCCCGGAATTGCCTGCGGCGGAGGCAGGGCTCAGCCGCTTCAAGATCCGCATGCCCATGCCGGATGCACGCCTCTGGTCCCCGGAAGCTCCCTGGCTTTACCGGGCACAGGCCATCCTGCGCTGCGGGGAGAACGAAGACACCCTTGCAAGCCAGTTCGGGATGCGCTCGTTTGTCCTGGACGAATCCCCGGGACCGGACGGGCAGCGGGGACATTTTTTTCTCAATGGGGAAGCGATCCGCCTGCGCGGCGCGAACACGATGGGCCACGAGCAGCAATGCGTGTTTCGCGGCGATCTCGATCAGCTCCGGGACGACATCCTGCTGGCGAAGCTCGCAAATATGAATTTCCTCCGGTTTACCCAACGGCCGGTCGAACCCGAGGTTTACGATCTGTGCGACCGCCTTGGCCTGATGGCTCAAACCGATCTCCCGCTCTTTGCACACTTGCGGAGGAACCAGTTTTGCGAGGGGGTCCGGCAAGCCGCAGAGATGGAGCGCCTGATCCGCCGCCATCCCTCGAATGTCCTGGCAAGCTTCATCAACGAGCCTTTCCCGGCCGCCTGGGGAGACAAATCCCACCGCCACCTCGACCGCAAGGAACTGGAAAGTTTTTTTGAAGCGGCGGCGTGTGCCATCCGGGTGGAAAATCCCGACCGGCAGATCAAACCGATTGATGGCGACTACGAACCTCCGGGACCCGGCCTGCCGGATAACCACTGCTACGCCGGATGGTACAATGGACACGGCCTGGATCTCGGAAAACTGAACCGGGGATTTTGGTGCGCGGTCAAACCCGGATGGAATTACGCCTGCGGAGAATTTGGTTCCGAGGGGCTCGATTTTGAAGACCTCATGCGCACGGATTACCCTGCCGATTGGTTGCCGAAGGATCATGAGGACGAAAAAGCATGGACCCCATCCCGGATTCATAATGCCCAGACGGGCGGGCACCATTACCTATGGATGGAGCCCGGCCGGAACATGGCGGAATGGATCGAGCGCAGCCAGGAACACCAGAGGTGGATCACCCGGCTCATGACAGAAGCGTTCCGGCGCAACAACCGGATGGTCAGCTTCGCGATCCACCTCTTTATTGATGCGTGGCCGGCGGGTTGGATGAAGACGATTATGGATCATCGCCGCCGTCCTAAGCCCGCCTACTTCGCCTACCGCGATGCGCTTGCCCCCCTGGCTGCCAACCTGCGCATGGACCGGACATCCTACTTTTCCGGTGAGCGCCTCGAGGCAGAGGCTTGGATTTGTAACGACCTGAACAGGTTCCCCGCCGACATGCGCATTGCCTACCAACTTGAGCGAGGCGGCCTCACGCTCATGGCAGCAAGCGCCCCGGCACACATCCGCTCCTGCGCTGCGGTTTTTCAAGGTGTCATCTCCTTCGACCTCCCGGAGGTGAATGAGAGGGGAACCCTCTGCCTCAGGCTCGGGCTGGTGTCTGCCGGGGGGATAACACTCCACGATGCCGCCGTCGCATTCCAAGTCCATCCCCGCATGCGCGATGGAGGCATCATGAGAGGAAGCTCCCTTGGCAAAGGAAAAGCCGCCGATCTTGCTAAAGATTTGAGGCTATCTCCTGGACGGGATCTCCTCATTGTCGACGACCCGGAGGAGTTCGACAGGCAGCATCAAAGCCTCGACGAGGCTGTCTCCCAAGGCGCCACCGCCCTCCTTATCGAATTCCCCCCTGGCGAATACGACATCGCCTCCTCACGGATTCGATTCGAAGCCGCAGGGATGGAGCCTAGGCACTTCGTTGCTCGCGATCCGGACCACCCGGTGGCGCAGGTTTTTGAACCGAACGACTTTCGCTTCTGGCACGACCCGGCGCTCGACCGCGTATCACCTCTGCTCCACACACTCTTTTTTGCAGACAGGACCTGGACACCAATCCTCCGCACAGGGCAGGGTGGATGGGGGCGCAAGTGGGAACCCGCGCTTGCTGTAGCCGAAAAATCTCACGGCAAAGGCCGCTACATCATCTGTCAGGTTTCCCTCGCGGGGCGGCTAAACAACCCCGCCGCAAGGAGCTTTCTCAAACAGCTTCTCGAGGTGCGTTCCTGAGTTTTTTCAGCCCGAGATGCGCAGGGTGTTTTCCCCGCCGTGGGCGTCGGGCGAAAACTTCGGGTAACGGGCACGCGGGCGGCGCTGGCCGGAGACGAACAACGAGCGGAAATAGAGATGCCCGGTGACGACCTCCGGCAGATCGAGCGTCCAAGCGCGGCGCTTGCCGTGGGTGGTTTCTGTCCAGGCTGACAGCACTCGGCCACCGTCGAAAACCGGACTCGCTCCGGGCGCTGCGGCAAATGTGGTCTGGCTGTCCTCGGGGCCGAATGCGATGGGTTCTGTTAGCTGATAGGTGCCGTTTTGAATCAACACGCTGGCAAGGCCTGCGAGATTGCCATCGGCGCGCAATTTCCGGAGCGCTTCGCGGGCACCGACGAGGGTCGCCCAGGGGCCGCTGCCATTGGGACGTTTTTTATGGCACGAACAACCATCGGGAGCGTATGGCCGGTCAGATCGCAGAAATATGGTGAAGGTTCCATTGTTAGGCAATGATATCACGCAATATTGTTTCTGCCAAATTACCTCATGAAAATCTCTATGGCACTTTTATCGAGCCACCTACGATGATCCTGTCCAAGTCCTCCAAACTGTTCAATCGATAACTAGTGCTTCGTCCTCCGCTTGCCTCCTGCACAAGGATGTTCCGGCGAACCAGATCATTGATGTCGCGCAATGCCGTATCGGCGGAGCATTTGCTGAGCTTGGCGTATTTCGAAGTCGAAAGCTTCCCCTCGAAACCGTCAAGGAGTCGGTTGATGACGACGCGCTGTCTTTCGTTCACCGGAGCCTCATTGATCCGCTCCCAGACCTTTGCCTTTCGCAGAATGCCGGCCAATTCGTTCTCCGCTCCGTCGATAGCGCGGCCGAGGCAGCTCAGAAACCACTCCAGCCATGAAGTCACATCCACTCTACCCCGCTGGGATTGCTCCAGATGCAGATAATACTGCTTTCGTTCCGCCTCAATTTGCGTGGACATGCTGTAGAACCGCTCCCGCGTTTCCTCCGCCCGTGCCAGGGCCATATCGGCAATCGCCCGGCCAATGCGTCCATTCCCGTCTTCGAATGGATGGATCGTAACGAACCAAAGATGAGCCACTCCGGCCTTCAGAACCGGATCCCTATCGCTTCGCGCTTCAAACCATTTCAAAAACATGGCCATTTCGTGTTTCAATCGATCTGCCGATGGAGCTTCAAAATGAACGTGCTCTCGTCCGAATGGCCCCGAGACGACCTGCATGTCCCCCGCTTCCTTCGTCCGCCATGCCCCAACGGTGATTGGTCGCATCCCGCTCCGACCTGTGGGAAAGAGGGCTGCATGCCAGGCAAACAACCGCTCTTCAGTCAGAGGCTGCGAGTATTGCTGGGTTGCATCCAGCATCATTTCCACAACACCTTCCACGTTTCGATCCGGCGAAGCTGTGCCGGCAAAATCCATGCCGAGCCTCCGGGCAATCGAGGATCTCACCAGTTCGGCATCCAGTCGCTCCCCTTCGATGGCGCTCGACTTCACCACATCGCTGGTCAGAGTGCTGAGGCTCGCCTCCGCGCGGAGCCGAAATCCAAGACCCTCCATCCGGCCCAAAAGCCGCCCTTGTCTGTGGCGGACATGCGCCAGCAGCGAGGACAGCTTGGCGTGATCCCAAGTCAGGGCTGGCCAGTTCTTGCGTTCATGGATATAGGACATGGGATCTCCGCTTTGAATGCGGCGAATATAGGTGAGGTTCACCGTAAAGCCAATTTAATCGCCGCATTATTTGCGGCAGATACTCCCTCTATTCGCCGCACGGTCTATGATCCCACCGAGTTTTTTCCGTTGGAAAAGTGGACACCAAAACGGACACCAAACGAGCGGGAATCGGTTGGCTTGGGTAGTGGAAGATTCCGCTTGATTACCTGGGGAAATGAGCGAGTTTGGGGGAGTAATTGTGACGTAAAACGCCCGATTCCGACCCTCGCCTCATTCCTTCATGGTCAACGACTTACAACTTTCCGAATTCCGGAAAAAGGTCGAATGGGAAAGAGAGTGGGAAACTGTTCGCCGAAGTTTTCTGATGTTTCGCGGTGTAAAAAGCATCTTTTCCACCTCCCAAACTGCGGGAGAGGCTGATCCAACTTATTGGGGAGATGAAGAGCTCCAAGAGGAATGCTCATTGCGGCCGAGGTGTGGATGGTTGATTTCAGCCTCATCGCGAAACGGCGCCCGGTGTTGGTTCTGGCTTTACCGCGCAACCTCAGGATGCCCGTGCGCTGGTCGTAGTGGCTCCGCTCACCTCGCAGCAACGGGGCCTGCGCGGGGAAGTCGATATTGGCAAGCCGCGCTGGCTTCCAAAACATTCTTCTGTGAACGCCCAAGGGTTCGCGAGCATCGATCAAAACGCCCTTCTGCGTAAGCTCGGGAAGACTCCCGGATGCTCAGTTTCAAATGGTGAAAACGGCCATTCGCGACTTGTTGGACTTGTAGCCTTCAATGAGAAGGTTGCATTCAAGGGCAAACGCACGATGCTGCCCGCGAGAAGAACTCACACTTTTGACTGTCGTGGAACGCGGTCTCCGCACGATTCTGCGCGGCGCCAGGATTGAGGCGAGAAGCCGAACTGGGATTTAAAAGCGCGGGAAAATGCGCTCGCGCTCCCAAACCCGCAACAGTCGGCGACGCTTTCCAGCTTCATCGCGGGGTCCGACATGAGCTGCATGGCCCGCTGGAAACGCATCTGGTCCATGATCTGGTTGGGGGAGGCGTGCAGCACCTGGTGAAAAAGCCTTCGCAAGTGCGCCGTCGAGACTCCGGCTGCCCGGGCCATTTCCGGGAAAGCCGGGTTGTCCTCCATCCGTTTGGCAAACCAGAGGATCGCGGCGTTCACGCGGCTCTGGTGGTAGCTTGTTGCCTCCTCGGATTGGGAGGCGTCGCACGCGACCAGGCTGAGGGCCATCAAGACATGCTCGTAACAAATCATCATGCCGGGCGCGGGGCGGTTCCAATACCTCTGGACCTTGCTCGCCAATTCGCGGATTTGGTGAATGTTGCGCCGGTTCAGCGCGATTTCGAGAAACCCCTTGGGATTGAGCAAGCGGGTCAGCAACTCCGGCGCGGACGGAAAATGAAAGACCGCCACCTCTGCGGCGCGGCCCTTTTCACCCACCCACCCGTGCGGATGTCCCGGAGGGAAAATCCAGAGACAACGGGCCTGCATCGGCTGCACCCCTTCGGGCAGCGAGAGGCCGATCTTCCCCTTCAATACAGCTTGAAATTCCCAGGCCCTGCGCCGCTGGAACGCCAGCGGGTTACCCACTACGACTTCCTCCACGCTCCGAAGGGGCAGGATGCCACGCCCGCCACCATCGTGAGCGACATCGAGGCCACCGCCACCCGCTTCAACAAACTCCGCTTCGGCATCAGCGCCCCCTCTGGTCCTAATGCCAACAGCAGCGTCCGCCCCTTTTTTGATGCCGCCGGCAATCCTGCCCTCGTCGAAACCGCCCGCCCGAATCCCTCATTCTTCCGCCAGCGCGTCGATAGCGCCGTCCAGCACGGCTTCGATCTCGACCTCATCTGCGACCTGATCCTCGAAATAGCTGACAACCAACTCGCCACCAATACCATCTTCCTTCGCTACGTCGCCGCCCGCTACGGTTCCTACCCTAATGTCTGGTTCTGTCTCGGCAACGAATCGCTCGAGTTCAACACCGCCGCCCAAGTCAACTCAGCTGGCACCACCCTCCGCGCCGCCCTGCCTTACCCGTCCCCGGTCTCCGATCACATGGTGCGCGGCTGGGATGCCGGCCTCTCCGGCTCTTGGTATTCCCACACCATTAACCAATATAAACTCGACCAGCACTTTCACCCCAACCCCGGCAACCTCGGCGCCCAAGCCGACCGACAGGTTTCCGAATACAAAAAATCCAACGTCCGCCGCCCAGTCATCAACGACGAGTGCGCCTACGATCCCAATGAGGCCACCGAGCTCCAAGCCATCGAAAGTGCCGTTGGCTGTTTCCTTGGCGGCGCCTACTCCAGCAGCGGCGAAAAAACCGCCAGCAAACAAGGCGGCTACTTCTGGGGCCACAGTGCCGTCGGCACCACGATCAACGCCCACCCGTCCTCGGATAACCTCGGCTGGCTCCGCCAAAAAATTGACCAGCACATCCCATTCTGGACGCTCTCTCCCTCCACGCCCGCCATCTTCGGCAACCTCGCCACCCAGTTCCGCACCCTTGCCGCCACAGGCTCGCTTTACGTCCTCGGCTCGAACTCCGCGCTCTCCGGCATCACCGCCACCCTCCCCGCCGGCACATGGGGCGTCCGCCAGCTCGATGCTGTCGCCATGACCGATACCCTTCTCGATGCCGCCTCCTCAGGCACTTTCACTTTCTCCACCCCCGCCAGCGTGGCAGGCCTCACCATTTTCAGAAAAAACGAGGTGCTCCAAATTCCTGCGCCCCCCACCTCCCTC